>JACCDH010177018.1_pt1 | contig 18651 bp, 18 predicted proteins | sample 7442481 | NCBI WGS metagenome assembly JACCDH01 (sample SAMN15323433, study PRJNA562643) | freshwater metagenome | isolation source: river surface water | place: USA:Blue River Watershed | collected 2017-08-15 | reverse complement strand
TGAAATTTACCGTGCAATGGGTGGTGAAGCAAATTATTTTGAAAATGTCTTGGTGGCAGCAGGCGATGGAAGTGCTACTTCTGGGCTCTTGGAAGAACGTGAAAAAGATGAAAAAGGACGTTGGAACAAAGGATTACCGAAAGCGATTGGCTTGTTTCCCTATCAATTAAAATTGTCTACACCTGTTCCTAAGAAAGAACAAGAAATTGAATCAGCTCTTTTTACCACCAATGATTTTGAGACGATTGGAGACAATCGCATCACCAATGTACATTTCGATGTTTGGGGATACAATTCTAAGAAGCAAACAACGGTTGTAGTTGAACGAAATGGTTTGAATTATCATTTATTTGGTGCTGGTGACACCCGTTTTTTATCGCCTGATTCTTCGTTTTCAGAAGGAACAACCTTCTATTCCATCATTGCTGATTTGGAGTTCAATAAAATTGCCAAATTGAATGAAATGATTTATGGAAAACGTGGCTTTGATTATTGGATAGCTTACAATACAAAGAAAAAAGACGAAACGGAATTGCAAATTGAAAAAGGTGAACACAGTTATTCCGACATGACTCAATCGACGATTACAACAAGTAGTAAGGCACCGAAAGAAGTTAGAAAGGCAAAGAAAAAAGCACGTAAAACACCTTACGGAGGTGGTCCAGTTGATTACCAACCAACAACCGATTCAAACAAGAAGGACCGCCGCAAAAAACAACAAACAATTGTCGATTTATACAATTTATTTGATGAATACGGTCGTAAAATCAAAGAATTGGAAAAACAAAAGCAAGAAGCAATTGATTTGATGGCAAAATACCAACAGCGCTTGGATTTATTCAAATCGATGATGGGTTACCGTTGGGCGAGTTATACTGAAAAAGATGGTATTTACACCTTTGAAGACTCGACCACGTTTGACATGTTGACACAAGAATTTCAATTTCCTGCTTCAGCGAAAAAAGAAGCCTTTGAAGTGCGTTTAATTGCCATTCCAGAATCGTGTTTGTCGGAACAAGCGGATGAAGTCATGTTACACATTAACGTTACAGATGCCGAACCGAATTACAATGCCCGCATTCAAGTTGAATTGCAGGACGTTTTTGCTTCAGATGCTTTTAATTTGGATCGTAAATTATTTACGCAAAAAGATTCCGTTGCTTTATTGCAATTTTTTGAAGGCTTACTGGATAAAAAAGTGCCGTTTTCAATCATCGCTCGCGGACAAGGAATCGGTGAGTGGAATGGTTGTAGAACAGTAAAAGCAAACAATCCGGTTGAACTGAGTTCTTATCCAACGAGTCGAAATGATTCAACGTATGTGCGTTTGCGTCGCTCTGAATTATTCGTTCATTTGGATCGAGAAATCAAATTAGAAGTGAATTCTTACACAGATCCAGTAGCTTCCAACCTACAAATTTCAGATGCAGAGCTTCAAGCATTAATGGCGAAATACAAATTGTCAAAAAATGACGTATTGAGTGTGATGCGCACTGCGACAATTATGAAAAAACTGAAAGACGAAGTGAATGTCTACGCTGGAACTTATTTATCGCGTGAAAATGCCAAAATTGTCATCGATCGTTTCAACAAAGAATGGGCAAAAACAAGAATTGCGGTTGGAGCAACTTCTGTTAAATTGGTTGATTTGTGATTTGTAATTCGTGATTAGCTGCACTGCTGCCTGACGGCGGTTGTGGCGAGTGAATAGGAATTTAAGAACAAAACTATTTTTTTGAATTGATGTTTAACGCAATTCTTCAATTACAAATCATGAATCCTAAATCACGAATCATGAATCATGAATCATGAATCCTCAATCCCCGAAGAAGTCTTCCGTAAAATTCACCAGATACAATTTCTCAGTGGCACGTGTAACGGCGGTGTAAAGCCAACGGTGGTATTCCTTATTAATCGATTCTGGTTCGATAAATCCTTGATCGATAAACACTTGTTCCCATTGTCCACCTTGTGATTTGTGGCAGGTAATGGCATAGGCATATTTCACTTGAAGTGCGTTGAAATACGGATTTTTTAAAATCAATTCGTAGCGTTTCTTTTTATTGCGTTCGTGCTGATAATCTTGTTCAATCGCAAAAAACAATTCTTTCAATCGTGCACGTGAGATAGAAGGTGCTTCAACTTGAAGAGATTCCATGAATACTAAAACTTCCAATTCTGCCAATTCATCGTAATCACTGAACTTCACAATCACACGTGCGAATTCGAAGCCATAAAGTTCTTCCACTTTCTTCACACGTAAGACTTTCAACGCTTCTCCGTTGGCAATGAATCCCATTTTCGATTGGTCATCAATCCAGTAATAATTATTCTTCACAACCATTAGGCAATCGCCAGCGCACAAGGCTTCCTCGTACCACAACAAGCGAGCGCGTATTTGATTATTGTACGCATTTGCCCGTTTGTTTGATCGTGTAATAATGATCGTCTCCTCTGCTCCACTGAACGAATAAGCCGCTTCCAAAGCATCTTGAAATTCGTCCCCAGGTAAACGCACAAAATCAGTATAGCCTTTTGTCTGAAATTGTGGATGATCGTCATCGTCCAAGGAACGCAATTCTGTTGCATTCGCTAATATTCCCGATTCATTCGCTTGTCGCAAAACCTCTGTCAAGGAAAATTCAGTAATGTTAAGCGCGAAGTAATTGTTCTTTAAAAAGTTGGCATCCAAAGCTGGTGAATAGTCGCAACCAACAGGCGGCAGCTGACCTTCATCACCTAGTAAAATCAAGCGGCAATTCTTTCCTGAAAAAACGTATTCGAACAAATCGTCCAATAAGTTTCTGTTTGAAACACTTCCATCTGTTAGCAATGAATGGTCACCGATCATTGATGCTTCATCAACAATAAAAACAGTGTTTGTATGCAGATTTGGTGCGAGCATCATTCCTGAAAACTCATCCACTTTCGAATTGCGGCGATAGATTTGTTTGTGAATCGTGAAGGCTTCTTTGGAAGAACGGGCGCTCAGCACTTTTGCAGCTCGACCGGTTGGCGCCAACAAACGTGACTTCACTTTGAAATGCGTCAAGGTTTTAACGAAAGCTCCAAGTACGGTCGTTTTTCCTGTTCCGGCGTATCCTTTCAACAAAAATAAGGGATGCGATTCCTTCAATTTCATGAACCGTTCCAATTCATCAATCAAGCGACTTTGATCATAAGTTGGCGCATGTTCAAAAAACTGGGTGATTTGCTGTTTGAATATTGAAGACTCAGGATTTTCCACAGCTTAAAGGTAAGGAGAATAACAAAGAATACATAGATAAACTCCAAATTTCCCTATCTTCGTTTCTCCATGGAAAGCGCTTTTTCTTTCAAAATTATTGATCTACCGATTGAGTTCGAACGCTTTTTCATGCAGTATTACCTGCTTTGGGAAAGCGACTGGATTCGCCAACAAAAATATGTTGGAACAGACTATTACGCCATTGAAGGGAATTTAGCAACATGGAAAAACTATTATACCACGGAGAATTTTATCTTGTTGGAATGTTTCATGAACAATGAAGCGATTGGATATCTATCTTACAAAACAGAAAACGAACGAATTCACATGGAAGCCTTATTACTTCTTCCAAATTTTCGTGGGAAAGGATTGATGGCGAAAATGCTTGGAGCATTTTTTAACTTTCTCGAAACAGAAAACACCAGTTGGAATTCGATTTACCTTGAAACCAATGCACACAATCCAGCGAATTCGATTTACCGAAAATTCGGATTTACAGTGGCAGAAGTCCGTGAGAAAGACAGAGAGAATGGTGAGGATACGTATGTTTATCAATTAGAACATACTCATACGTAACTCAATAAAATCGGGAGTTTTAAGTAAGATTGTTAACTTGCAAACTTGCTAATTTGTAATGTTGTTATTTTGCAAAGTTGTTATGTTGCAAAATAATAATGTTGCTAAGGATTCTTCATTCGTAATCTTGCAAAGTTGCTAATTAGCTAATTTCCTTGATAAAAATGAATCAAACAACTTCTCTGTCCCACTAAAATCAATAGTTGTAAATAAATTCATTTACTCATTAATTCGTTAATTCATTCCTTCAATTCCTCAACTCCTCCCTTGGAACCATTCCTTCATACTAATCAACCCCATCAAAAGCACAATGATTCCGCCCCAAACATAAAAAATTGGGTTGAGCGACTCAATTCCTTTGTAATGCGAGAAAAATCCCCAAATGAAGAGAAAACATGTCTTTGAAATGACCGAAATCCACATAATTAGGTGAAGTATCGTTTCATAAAATGTACAACGATCTGTATGATAGCGTAATTCATCGATGAATTCATGAGCTGTTCGCGTTACCAAAGCAGCAATGAACAAAGGCAGAATTTCAATGTCCAACCAATACATCAAAACAAGGGAAAACTCCATTAATCCGGAAGTCAAGATCAAAATGCGATGCGTTTGCAATTCACGATCAGTAATATCGACTTTCACTAAGCGGGAATGCGTTCGTGCATCCAACCACCAAGCACTTGTAAAAATGGTCGCTGAACTTAAAATAGCAACAGCAAAATAAGTTGGATCGATTGTCATAATCTCTAAATTGAAACAATTAAAAGTAAGAAAAAGAAAACTAAACACGTGAGAATGTTTAAGGTTTGCGTCCAAAACATTGCACCTTGGTTATGTCCTACTTTCCAAATAACGAAAGTCCGCCACAAAACAGTCAAACATATAACCCAAAATAAGGTCGCCTGAAAAGGTAATGCCACAATAACAAGCCCAGTACTTAAATTTGCAAGGTGCAAACTCGGAATCGTTCGTTTTATTCCAAATTTCAAGGGCAAAGTTTTAACGCCTAATTTTTCATCATGTTCTGTATCAGCACAATCGCGCACAATACTTCCCACAACAATTTGAAGGGACATGAACCAGAAAAGTAAATTTCCAAGTTGATTCTCAAGTGTACCAGCTCCAACTAAAATCAAAGCACCCCAAGCAAATCCAATAAATACATTTTTAACAATGAATAGTCGTTTGAAACGGAATCCTTCCTTAACAAAAGGAAAGTGTAAGGAATAGATAAATCCAATTGCTCCAATTAATCCAATGGTAAGAATTCGATTCCAAGACAAAAAATAGAAAGCCAAAGGCAAGGAAACAAAAATAAATTGGACCAAAAAGATGGATTGCCAAGGATGTTGACGACTATTTATCAAGTAATTAACAACTTTCTTACCAGCCCCGTAGCCAAAGTCAAATCCATAAATCAAAATTGTTCCGCTCAATCCTACCCAAGAAGTAAGCAGAAACTGAATCAAATCAACTTCTTCCGACAACAAATAGCCAGCGCATAACAGGGACTGAGTTGCGATGCAAAATAAAAGTACTATTTGATTTTTCCTAGTCACTTCTTTTCGTAAACTTCAAACGGATTGCGCAACTGATAAACACGTTCTACTTCACTTCCAAACGTTCCTGTTTTAAAAAATGAAATAATTTTTGGTGCTGGAAATTCCAATGCCACATACAAATCATCATGACTTTGGTAGGTATAAAAATAATCTGAAAATTGCTGTTGAAAATCAGTTACAACATACGAAACCTCAGGTAATTTCATGAACGATTCTTTGTTATGATAAAGTGTCTTTGTTGCTTTTGTTTCAATCAACAAACCAACCTTACATTGTTTTAATGTCGAAGGAAAATAAGGCGTTTCTGCTAGTTCTTTGATCAATTTACCAAACAATACACGACTCATTGCCGGCTTTTCACGCGATAAAATTCCAGGTAAGGTTTCTTGCAAGGGACTTCGATCGTAAACAATGGAACTCAAATTTTGCCATTCATGCGTCTTCAAATAGGTGTTCAAGGTCCAACCTCCAATAATGTATGAAAAAACATGCACTTTTTTGTACGATTTCAGTTTGTGCTTTGAAATAAATTTCCCCAAATTTTCAGAACAATCCTCTAACGATGAGCGCGATATGTAATCTGGAATAAACAAATCAAATCCTTTTCCTTGAAAATTCTTAACCTGGTTGCGCGTCGAATGATACAAAGAACCAAAACCAGATAAAATGACAATTGCTTCACGCTCTTCTATCACCGCTTTGTTTGACTTCTCGCGTTTAACAACATCTCTTGAATGCGCAGTTTGGGCTGAAAACACCAGCACAACACAAATAAAAAGACAACGAAGCATGCTTGTTAGAAGTTTATTTTCAGTTGATTGATATGACATACGTTTAGTTAAAATAAGCACATGACTATTAGCAGCGTGGTTTGATTTCAAATCGGTTAGTCCCACAATGATAACAAAAACTATTCATTTTGTTAAAACCTTCGATTGAACTTTTCGAAAATAATCACTCAAAAAATCGTACTTTTAACTCGTTCAAAAGGAAATAAATTAACGTGAAGCATTTATCCATCGAATTATCAGAGACAGCAGTTCGTTTTTCTGTAGTAGAAAACGGAATGACAAAATCCTATAATTACACCTTTACCGATAAGAAAGATTATCGCTACAAGGAACAATTGGATGAGTTTTTGGTTGATTCAGGCCTGAAAAATCAAGAATTTGATGAGCAAACCATTTCTTGGTCAAGCAAACGAACAACGTTAATTCCAGCGAATATTTTTGGAGAAAGTAAACCGGAAAGCGTTTTTAAATTGTGTTACGGCGATCAAATTCCTTCAAATCACATTGATTACAATCGAATTCCAGAGCACGGAATGGTGAATATCTATGAAATTCCATTATGGGTAAAATCATTTTTTGTAATTCGCTATCCACGCTCCATTATTCAGCACGAGGGTTCGCATTTGCTTCGCGGAATTTTTGCAGAGAATGCATTTAAACTTAAAACAACCTTAGTGGTTTATGATCACCACGTTTTATTGTCAATTGTGAAAGAAAACAAATTAGAATTTTACAGTGTTTTCGATTTCAACGAGAATGAAGACATCATTTACCACACTTTATTTACCTTACAACAAAAAGGATTGAATAAAGAAAGTGGAACCTTACAAATTTGTCCTGGCGTTGGATCCTCAGAAGAAAAAATCAATGAACTGCATACTAAATTCAGCGCTTTTGCTGATTTAAAATCATCAACTATTCTAGTCAATTCTGACTTGATCATTAAATCTCAACAACTGTGCGTATAATTAGCGGAACATTAAAAGCTCGACGTTTTTCAGTGCCAAAGAGTTTTCCTTCACGTCCGACAACGGATTTTGCCAAAGAAGGATTATTCAACGTGCTTGAACATCAAATGGCTCTGTATGATTTAGAAATTTTGGATTTATGTGCCGGAACAGGGAACATTTCCTTTGAATTCATTTCAAGAGAAGCAGGAAACGTAACGGCCGTGGATCAAAATTCAAATTGCCTGCGATTTATCACGAAAAATGCAGCTGAATTAGGAATAAAGGAACATTTAGAAACTATCAAATCCGACATTCTGCTTTACTTAAACAAAACAGAACGAAAATTCGATTTGATCTTTGCTGATCCTCCCTACGAATATAAATTCCACCACGAAATTGCTGAAATCGTATTCGAACGTCAGCTCTTGAATGAAGGTGGATTATTAATAATCGAACACGGTCGCCACACGAAATTAGAAGAGAAACCACATTTCGAACTAGTGCGCCAATATGGAAACGTTTATTTCAGCTTTTTCCGCACGGAAGAAGACGAAACCAATGATTAAAAGCTCAAAGCATGAAAAAAATAGGTGTATTTCCTGGGTCATTTGATCCTTTCACAAAAGGACATGAAGCAGTTGTTCATAGTGCGTTGAACCTATTCGATGAAATTGTCATTGCAATTGGAGTGAATAGTTCGAAGTCTTATTTGTTTGATCTCGAAAAACGAAAAAGCCACATTCGTTCGCTGTTTGAACATGAATCTCGCTTGCGCATTGAAACGTATTCGTGTTTAACCGTTGATTTTTGCAAAGAAATAGGTGCTTCGCACATTGTACGTGGATTGCGCGATTCAAAAGACTTTGAATATGAGCGTTCGATTGCTCACATGAACACTACCTTGAGTGGCATTGAAACAGTGTTTTTGTTAACCAATCAAGAATATGCAGCAATAAATGCGACAATTGTGCGAGAAATCTATAAAAACAAGGGCGATATTTCTTTGTTTGTAACAAATGCCAATCTGCTCGTTTAATCTGTGGTACAAATTATGTAACGGCTAGAAAAAACAAACTGAAATGAACAAGCGCATTCTTCTTATTTTCATTCTTCTTATCAATGCTTTGACGGGTTTCGGGCAAGATAAAAAGCTGGTTACGATCAAAGGAACTGCACCAAGTTATGTAGGACAAACGATTTCGTTCATGGCAATTGAAGATTATTTTTCAATGATGGAAAGTCGCATTGCTTCAACAACAGTTCTACCGGATAGTACATTTTCCGTAAGTTTCTTCGCTAATGAAACGCAAAAAATCATCATACGCGCCAATAAAAACAAGAGTTTCTTGTACATTCAACCGAATGGTGTTTACGATATTTATATTCCTGCAAAAGACAAATACGAACCGTATCGACCAAATGGTAACAACGTTGAAATCACATTTTTCAATTTAGACACGACTGATATTAACTATAACATTCTTCAATTTCAACGTTGGTCAGACGACTTTATCGGTAATTATTTCTATTTGCGTCAATCGAAGCCATTGGAATTCGCTACGAAAATGGACGAATTCAAAACAATTGTTGAGAAGAAGTACAATTTAAACGACACCTTGGAAAAGTTCGCCAAAGGTAGTCCTGAGAATTATTTAAAAGTATTTGTGCGCTATAGTTTTGCTTCATTGGACAACATTCAATTTGCTGCAGAACGCAATCGTTACGAAAAACATGATTTCTACATTAAACATTCTCCCGTGGAATATCAAAATGACGAATACATGGGGTATATCAATGCGTTTTATGAGAAAATGACTCCTCGCCTATCCATGGAGACAAATAACCGTGTTTACCTAGGCTTATTGAAAAGCAGTCCAACACTAATCATGCGTGCTCTTGGTTCAGAATACACATTGATCAATATGCGTCTACGTGAAATGGTGATGATAAAAATGTTATCTGAAGAATTTTATTCAAAAGATTTTCCTCAAACAAACATATTAACGGTTCTTGACAGTGTAGCAAACCACAGTTTATTTGATGCAAACGCTGTTATTGCTCGTAATATGAAATTGCGTTTGACTGAGTTAACTGTTGGTGGGAAAGCGCCTGATTTTATACTAAAAAATACAGCTGGAGAAAGTAAAACCTTGGCTAATTACAATAAAAAACATTTGTACATTCACTTCTACGATCCTGCTTCATCTAAAAGTACGATAGAGTTAGAACCTTTGAAAAAATTGTATGAACTCTACAAAGATGATGTTCAATTTATTACTATTTACCCGAAAAAGGAGTACAAAGCTGAAGATGTAAAAGCATACATAGATACAATTCCTTGGGAAAAATTCCAAGTTGACGAATCCAATGCAGTCTGGAAAAACTATAAAATTGAGACCTATCCTGGTTATGTTTTATTGGATGGCTACGGCTATGTCGTTGGTGCTCCTGCTTTAGGTCCAATGCCAAATGGTTCCTATGAAACGATTGACAGAAGCTTTTTCTACATTCAAAAAGTGAATAAAGAATTGCAAGAAGGAAATTGATTTTTAGATGAACTAGAAAATGTACTTTTGTAAGAAATTACAATAGCATGAGATTCAATCTTTCAGAGGTCAACGAACTAATTCGCAATCGTCGAACAATTTATCCAGAGCAATTCAGTGATCGTAAAGTTCACAAGGAACAAATCGAATTAATTCTCAACAACGCTCAATGGGCTCCAACACATGGTAACACGCAACCGTGGCGCTTCAAAGTGTTCATGGAAGATGGTCGCCAAAAATTGGCTGATTTCCTAGGTAAAACCTATTTAGAATTGACACCAAAAGAGCAACAAAACGACATGAAATTGGCTAAAATGCTTACACGTCCAATGAAATCTTCTGTAGTCATTGCTGTTTGTATGGAACGTCAAGTAGAAGAAAAAATTCTTGAAATCGAGGAAATTGAAGCTGTCGCTTGCGCAATTCAAAACATGCATTTATCGTGCACTGCTTATGGACTAGGAGGATTTTGGGCTACACCGAAATTGATTTATACTCCTCAGATGAATGAATTTCTTGGATTGGGAGAAAAAGACAAATGTTTGGGCTTATTTTACATCGGTTATCCTGAAATTGAATGGCCAAAAGCGCATCGTAAACCATTGGAATATACAACTGAATGGATCAATGAATAACTCAACAATTCATACCGTTCACTCATTCAAGTAAAAAAATCCAAATAAAATAGTTTTCTTCGCGTTGTTATGTCCATGAAAATAAAGGTTCTCGCTCTTGCACTAGTTTGCGTTGGTTTTGCTTTCTCTCAATCGAATCAGAAAAGAGAAAAGTTTCCTTCCTATTTTGGTTTACAAGTAAAGCCTGTTTTTCCAACACAATTCATCGGAACACCATCGACGACATTTTCAAATGGTGAATTTTCAACCACTGTAAGTCAAAAAATGGGCTATTCATTTGGAGGAACAGTTCGTGCTGGATTTACAAAATTATTGGCGTTTGAAACAGGACTTAATTTTACACAACGCAATTTTGGAATCGACATGTCAATTGCTGATTCAAATGTATTTGCTACCAATTCAATAAGTTTCATTCAATATGACATGCCGTTAAACTTACTTGTATATGTTCAAATGAGTGAACGCTTTTACATGAATGCATCATTGGGTCCCGCTATCACGTTTAAACCAACTGATGTTGGCGTACTTACGAAACCTGGTGGATTGTTTACCTTCACTCATACGGGAGTTGTCCGTAAAAAAGCAGGAATTGAATTGAATGCCAATTTTGGTTTTGAATTCAGAACAGATAAAATAGGATTTTTCTACCTTGGAGGATCTGGGCGCATTCCAATTGGGCCAGTTTTCGACATGGTAGCGAAATATGAATACCAAGGAATAAAGAAATTAGCTTACGCTGAAATTGATGGTTCTTATTTATCACTCGATTTCAAGTACTTTTTTCCGAATATTCGCAACAGCGGAGTACAATTTCAAAACGGTCCAATCTTATAAGCATGGAAAACGAAATTGCCTATTGGGTTGAAAAATTAGACCTTTTGCCACATCCTGAAGGTGGCTTTTACAAAGAAACATACCGATCTGAAGAAAACTTTCCTGGAAAAAATCGCCAGTTGATGACAGGAATTTATTTCCTTTTAACCTCTTCAAATGTTTCACGATTTCACAGAATCAAAAGTGATGAACTTTGGTTCTACCATGCAGGAAGCCCATTGATCGTTCATACATTAGACGAAAATGGTCATACAGAGAATCCTGTTGGATTAGACTTTGAAGCGGGCCAACAACCACAATTCTTGGTTCCGAAGAACACAATTTTCGGTTCAACTGTGCTTCAAGAAAACAGTTATTCGCTTGTCTCTTGTGTTGTTGCGCCTGGATTTGATTTCAAAGATTTCGAATTGTTTACCAAAGCAGAATTATTGCCTTTATATCCAGAACACGAAGCAATTATTGACCGTTTGACTTAAATTGTACGCAACCAGTACGAGCGCAATTGAGCCTTTTTCGTATCACTTGGATTCACTTTGAAAACATATTGTGGTTTCAAATAGTTCTCCATCGAGACTTCCAATTCCAGTAAAATCTCGTCACGCGAAATCAAGATTGAGAATTTATCTCCTGCTGATAAACCAGCAACAAAATCATCGAATGACTTTTGATCCACACGGTAACCGTTGCATCCAATGATTTCATCATTTACACTCAATCCGGCATTTTCTGCAGACGAATTTGAACGAATTGAACGCACAATCACTTTACCACCATCTTCGCGCAAACTAGCTCCAAAAGAAGGTTTGGCATAACCAACACTCTCCACATTGATTCCAAGTAAACCAAATGTTTCATTTAATGGAGTGACTTCTGTTCCATCCACATATTTTGCAAAAAACTCATCCATGTTTTCTCCCATGAATTTTGCCAATTCATCTTTAAATTCTTTTTCAGAAAATCCGCGATTCAATTCCTTGTAATACTTGTTATATAAAACACGTAAGAAATGGTCTAACGATTTTTCACCTTTAAATTTAGAAATGATTTTTGCATCCAATTGAGCTGCCAACATTCCACCTCGTGAGTAATACGTCATTGTTGTATTCGCACTATTTTCATTCGGACGATAGGCCTTCACCCATGCATCAAAACTGGCGTGTGCAACCGGTTGAACGCGCGTTCCAACTGATCCTTCAACATAATTCACTGTCGATTGCATGCGATTGATGTATTCTTCTGGAGTAATGAATCCTGCACGACGAACAATCAAATCTTCGTAATAAGAAGTCCAACCTTCCATTACCCATAAAAGTGTCGTATAGTTTTCTTCATCGTAGTTGAAAGGTCCTAATTCGATTGGGCGAATACGTTTTACATTCCATAAATGGAAATATTCATGCGCCACAAGTGTCAAGAAATCAACGTAAGCCGAACCTTCATAAGTCCAACGATTGACACTTAATGTTGTTGAATTTGTATGTTCGAGTCCACCCTGTCCATCAACTACATTGTGAATGATAAAGGTGTATTTTTTATTCGGATTTTCACCAACAACAGAAGTAGCAGCTTCTACCACTTTTGCCATATCTGTTTGAAGACGCTGAACAGAATAATTTCCTTCGCCAAAAATTGCTACTGTATGCTGCACACCAGATGCTTTGAACTCAAATACTTCTTGGTTTCCAATTTCAATCGGACAATCAACCAATTGATCATAATTTTCGAATTTAAACACTTCGGAACCATCACTGGCAACACTTTCATTGCTTTTCTCTAAAGCTGTTGTAATGCGTTTAAAATTGGCATGTTTGAAAATTTCTAAGCTTCCTTTTTTATCCTTAAAACCATCAACATACATAAAAACTCCTGAACCACTTACAAAACCATGCGTTAAATCCAAAAAGCTTGTGCGCACCGACAATTCGAACGAATAAACTTCATATTCAACACGTACTTTCTTCGCTGATCCACGTGCAATTGACCACGCGTTTTTTGTTTGCTTTGTTACCGTTAACGCTTTTCCATTTTCATCAAAAGCCTTTACTAAGTCAACATTTTTAGAGAATTCTCGCACCAAATACGAACCTGGAGCCCAAACCGGCATTTTTACAAGTAATTCACTTTGTTTAAAATCCACCAAATTCATTTCCACTTGGAAGTAGTGATTTTGTGGTTTTGTCATTCTCAATTTATAGGAAATTTCCTGGCTAAAAGCCGCAGTAAACGAGAAAAAAGCAATGAAAAGTAAACTACTTAAACGCATATTTTAAAATATTTAAATTCAAAGATAAGATTTGAATTATATTTACACTAATCAAAACAACATCAATATGCGTTCCATTCTTGCAATTTCACTCTTTACCATTTTCTTAGCAGCTTGTTCTTCAGAGGCGAATCAATCTGAATCAAAAGGTAATAATGTGGATTTAGAAACTCGAATTGCCCAATTAGAGAAAGAAAATGCCGATAAAGACCAACTGATAAATGAGTCATTGGAGTTTTACACGGAAATACAATCCAATCTTGAATCAATCGAATTAAAAAAAGATGAATTACGCATAAAATCGACAAATGCTGAATTATCAAATGATGACAAGCAATGGATGTTGGACCAAATTAAGCAAATCAATTTCCTACGTGAAGAGAATGCTAAAAAAGTCACCCAATTGAACAAAAAACTGAAAGCTAGCGATTTAAAGATCAAAGAACTTGAGTCGATGATTGAAGATTTGGTAAAAAGCATGAAAGCAAAAGACGAACAAATAGAAATGTTGCAGGCAGAGTTAGGTTCGTTGGACAAAGCCTATTCAAAATTGTTTGATGCTTACCAAGAAAAGGCTGTATTAGTCGAAGAATTAACAGATGAATTGAATACAGTTTACTATTCGTATGGAACAGAAGAAGAGTTGGTTAAAAATCAAGTAATCGATCGTAAAAATGGATTTATCGGTATTGGAAAGAAAATCAAATTGATGGATAACTTCAATCAGAAATATTTCTCAAAAATTGATTTAACTGAAGAAAAAGAGATTTTCATTGAAGGCTCAGACTTGAAATTTGTGACGGATCATCCTTCGAGTTCGTATAACCTTGTGAACATTGGAAAGAATACCAAAATAAAAATCATCAATCCACACGATTTCTGGAAAATCTCCAAGTATTTGGTTGTTATTGTTGAGTGAGACTTTAGGACATTAGGACTTCAAGACAAAAGACAAAAGACAAAAGACAAAAGACAAAAGACACTGGACAAAAGACTTGATTCGTTAAATTAAATTGATTTTCATTTCCAAGATTGGTTTGTTTTCCAATCCATATTCCATGTTCCATGCTCTATGGTCTATGCTCTATGCTCTATGCTCTAAATTACAGGTGGTAAAACGAAAACTCCTTACTATCATACTTTTCCTCAAACAAATGCGGGTAATACGCTTTCATCTCAGTATTCATTAGTTCGATTGGCACATCACTGAATGTTCCGTAAAAATGCTTGTATTCCATAAATTTCTTGCCTTGATCAAATTCTTGAAATAGCGAATCTGCCTCTCCATCCCAATCTAAAGGTGTAACACCGGAAACGCGGCAAATTCGTTGATCAAAAGCAGGCGTACATTTTACCCATTTCCCGTCTAAAAACACATCTACAAAACCGTGAAAAACGATTTCTTCACGTTGCAAATAATGGGTTAATTTCTCAACGCCAATGTGATTGGTAACAATTGCATAACCCAAGCGAGAAGGAATACCGAATTTTCGCAAGCATGCGGCAAGTACAGATGATTTTTCAACGCACCACGAACGTTTTTTGGAAAGTACATTTGAAGCTTTTAATCCTTCGTTTGTTAAATCGAGGTGATAAGGATCATACAAAAATGCATCTCTTACCAAAAAATACAAAGCAATCGCTTTTTCCTTTGAAGGAAGCTTTGGATCAATTCCTGCTGTAAATGCATCGAAGGAAACATGTTGAAAATCGAGAAAAGGTGTTTCACATAAATATTCCTTCATAATCGCTAAGAATTCTTGTATTTTTGAAGTACAATTTTAGCCATAAAATGGAAACCCAACAAACGGAACATCACGAATCATTATTGGATAGTCCAATTCCCCTATTGTTACGTGCACGAAATTTTCTGTTTGGCGAAGAAAAACCAGATGGTTATACCCAAGTTACATTTTACATCAACTTAGTAATCTGGGCAATCTTTTTTCTATGGAGTTGCATTAGCTATTTTGCAATTTCATTAAGAAGTGTTATCGAAGAGCAAAAATCAATTCCAGTTGAAGGAATATTGATGAATCGAGGTATTGAGCTGGGCTTTCAACCTAGTGACTTTTTAGACCGCTTAATGACTTTTCATTTGATTAGCATTGTTTGTTGGATTGCCGTTTTTATTGGATTGGTTTTACTGTGGCGAAAAGACTTGCGCTTTGCCTACTTCTTTTTTGGCGGTACAGTCTTTTACATCGGAGTGCTTTTGTTTTATTTAAACTTAGACTATTACTCCGAAGACACGACCTTTTTTGACAAAATTTCATTTATCGCGATGAACGCTTTATCAATTTTGTATTTCTTCTTGCTTAAAAAGGAAGAAAATGGTGGAAGTCTTAGTTTTTTTGGTGAAGAAGATTCAGACGACGAATAATTTCATCGGGAGTTTGTTCCGTTTCTTCCAAAATCAGTTTCGCTTTCGAATAAACTGATTCGCGTTCTTCAACCTTTTCTTTAATATAGGAAATCAGCGCATCTCCACTCTTTTCAGCAACTAATGGACGTTGCTCCGAATCATTTATAAGGCGTTTAGACAAGGTTGTTACATCGTGTTTCAAATAAATCGTCGTACCAAGGATATTCAAAACCTTCATCATCTCATTAAAACATGGTAAACCACCACCTACTGCGAGTACAAAAGAAGATTTTTGCGGAAGTTGTTCAATTATTTCCTTCTCCAATTGTCGAAAATGTAATTCTCCGTAGTTCAGAAAAATGGACGAAACTGTTGAAGCGGTTCGCTCTTCAATCAAGGCATCTGAATCTAAGAAAGGTAAATTCAATTGATTCGCTAGTTCTTTGCCCAGCGTAGTTTTACCTGCGCCCATAAAACCGATTAGAATGATTCGCTCCATAAATACAAAGTAAACAAATTAGATTGACACACGCTAATTAACACTGTTCAGTCCTATTTTCCAGCAACTTAGAAAGTGAAAGAAAAAAAAACTTAAAAAAATCGAATATTTTCCTTGTAAAAACAAATATTACACATATCTTTGCACCCGCAATAACGATCGAGATATTGTTAAAAAAAGCATAATGATTCCGTAGCTCAGCTGGTAGAGCAATACACTTTTAATGTATGGGCCCTGGGTTCGAATCCCAGCGGGATCACAAAAAAGCCTTCCAATTGGAAGGCTTTTTTTGTATACATCAATTTCTTCTTTAAATAAACACTAATCCACAACGATTTTTCCTTGAAAGGAATTTTCTTGATCTGAAGATACAATCGCATAATTATAAATTCCTTTAGAAAGACGAGAAACATCAATACTTAATCCTTTGATCTCTTGTCTTATTTCAACTTCGCATTTTCTGCCGAATAAATCAACTAAACGAATATCATTAGCGGAAAAGTCAGATGATTCGTCAAAACGAATATAAACACGATTTGTTGATGGATTAGGAAATACGGATGGACTGTTTGAGTTAATTGTTTCTACTAAACCCGCATTTGGATCAATAACCAAGAAAGATCCCATCATTCCATCGTCTTCGTGGTGCAACAGATGACAATGATACATGTAAGGCATCATTTCATCCGAAAAAGTAATGAATTTGGTTATGAATTTTACAGAGTCATTAGGCATCACCAAAACAACATCCTTCCATCCTTGCTCTTCTGGTGCGGGAATTGTCCCATTCTTTTCAATTACATTGAAAGCAACATCATGCAAGTGAAATGGGTGTGCAATTAATGTTTTGTTGACCAAAGTCCATACTTCTGTCGAGTTTAATGGAATCTCCATGTTAATTACCCCCATGTCAAATGTTTCCCCATTAAAACCAAAAGGTCCTTCCACTAACGATGGCATATTTGTAGGTAACAAACGTAAGGTATCAAAGACGATAGTTCGATTGACATCTGCATCAATTGGATCAAAGGGCACAAACGGAACCAAAGCACTTGGAATGCTTGTAATAGGCGCTGAAGTCGGAGCTCCTACAATCATTGAAACCAAGGTAAAATCTGTTCCATTCAACGGATTTTCACTGTAACCATGAATTGTATCCATTCCAGCACCTAATCCTGGACCGCCAAAAATTCCATAATCCATTTCAGATGAAAAGCTCATTAAATCCAATTGCTGTCCTTGCAACGCTGAAAAATCAACCAAAATTTCAGCACGTTCTCCTGGTGAAAGTCGTAAACGAGTCAATGCCAACGGTGCAGCTCGTAATCCTGCGTCTGTTGCAACTTGGTAAAATACTTGATTGTTCGATAATCCAAAGTCAAATGAACGCATGCTACTTCCATTCAACAAACGAAAGCGAACCACCTGTGCAGGAACTGTCAAATGTGGATCTAATGTTCCATTCACGAATAAGGCTGTATCCATGTGGTCGGCAATGGCGATTTGGTTGAGAACATCAAACGCTTTTGTTTGAACGATAATTGGAATATCATCTACGCCATACGTTATTGGAAGTCCTGCAGCTAACTCATCAGCATCGTGCACGATAAATAAACCGGCCAAGCCTTTACTCACATGTAAATCAGTTTTTCCATCACCATGTGGGTGGTACCAAAATGTGCCTGCTTGATTTAAAATTTCGAAACTCGGACTCCAAGTGGTTCCAGCGGCAATTGATTGATGAGGACCTCCATCGTTTTCAGGTGCTACATGTAATCCATGCCAATGCATTGTTGTCGCAACAGGCAGTCCGTTATTTACATTCAGTGTAACAACATCGCCTTTATTTACAATAATTGTAGGCGATAAAAATGGTCCATTGATGCCGTAAGTTGGTGTTGGATTTGATGGAAAAAAATTCTGTGTTCCGGTTTGGACATTTAAATTAAACGTTGTTCCAGTTAATGTTGGTGGAATGAATAATGGATTTTGTGCATGAAGCCTTGTTCCAAATCCCATCACTAAACAACCAATTAAAATGAACTTAATTTTGTTCGACATAATATATTTTTTGATAATAATTTTTTCCTTTATCTTCTATTGTTATCCAATAAAATCCTGGTTTTAACTTTTTAAGCGAAATTTCGTTCAATGCCTCATTGTAGATTAGCTCCACTTTTGAACCGTTCATACAAAGTGCGTTAACTGTCGGATGCATGAGCTCCTCTCCAAGCCATATTAAACAATCCTTCGTTAAAAATAGTTCGCCGGATACATTGAATTTTTCATCTAATGAAAGTTCATTGGCTTCGATTATCCAAGTCAATGTATCAAGTTGAGTTGGTTGATTTATTTCAAACATCGTATATTGAATGATACC
>JACCDH010998488.1_pt1 | contig 18667 bp, 19 predicted proteins | sample 7442481 | NCBI WGS metagenome assembly JACCDH01 (sample SAMN15323433, study PRJNA562643) | freshwater metagenome | isolation source: river surface water | place: USA:Blue River Watershed | collected 2017-08-15 | reverse complement strand
GGAAACGCATGATAAATAACCACTACTAATACAGCCAAGGCACGCAAACCATCAATATCTGGGCGATAAGAAATTGAATGATGATTTAACTGTGACGCCATAATTCTTTATCTCTCTCGCACAAGTTTTGAATCTTTATGAAGCAATGGCCTTTAGTTTTGAGATCGAAAAACAAAAAAAGGGGGTCGAGCTTACATACTGCTTAAATTCAGGTTATCAAAAATTTTAATTACTTTTTCTACCAATGCCAAAGTATTTAAATCCAATCTGAAGCATTACATCAGGGTCATACAAATTTCTGCCATCAAAAATAATAGGCTCCTTAAGCAGTTTTTTCATTTGATCAAAATTAGGGCTTCTATATGTTTTCCACTCCGTCACGATGACCAAACCATCTGAAGCAACTAGAGTATCCATAAATTCATTGACCAATGAAAAATTTTCCATTAACTCTGATTTATCCGCCATATCTTGAGACAATGTATGCAAGGCCTCTTTACCCGCCACTGGATCATGTGCAATAACCCGAGCTCCAGCCAATAATAATTCACGAATAATGACTCTGCTTGGAGCTGCTCTCATGTCATCTGTATTGGGTTTAAAAGCTAAACCCCACAAAGCAAACGTTTTACCTCTCAAATCCTTTCCATAGTGCTTGCAAATCTTTCTAACTAAAACTAATTTTTGCTGGTCATTGACGGATTCAACAGCATTTAAGATTTGCATATCACAACCAAATTCCTTACCTGTTTTAGCAAGCGCTTGAACATCTTTTGGAAAACAACTTCCCCCATAACCCGTGCCAGCATATAAAAAACTATATCCAATCCTTGAGTCAGACCCAATACCTTGGCGCACCATCTCGATATCAGCTCCCGCCACATTAGCTAAATTAGCCAATTCATTCATAAATGAAATTCGCGTGGCTAACATTGAATTGGCCGCATATTTAGTTAACTCAGCGCTCTTAACATCCATAAACAAGATACGATTGTGATTTCGATTAAAGGGCGCGTACAACTTATTCATCGCCTCTTTAGCCTTCATGCCAGAAGGCGTTGAATCATGTCCAATAACAATTCGATCCGGCTTCATAAAATCATCAATAGCAGCACCCTCTTTTAAAAATTCAGGGTTTGATATGACAGAAAAATCAATATGATCAGCCTGACGCAATTTCAGCTCAGACATTACTGTATTAGATACTTTATGCCCTGTACCCACTGGAACTGTTGACTTATTAACAATAATTTTGGGGCCATTCATAAAAAGCCCAATATTTTTAGCTGCCGCTAGCACATACTTCAAATCGGCAGAACCATCTTCATCTGGAGGGGTGCCAACAGCAATGAATTGGATATCACCATGCTGAACACTTGCCTTTACATCCGTCGAAAAAACTAAGCGCCCCAATTTACTGTTTCTGGAAATAATTTCATCCAAACCAGGCTCATAAATAGGAATTTGACCATTCGATAACATAGCAATTTTATCTTGATCTAAATCAAGACAAAAAACATCGTTACCCATCTCAGACAAGCACGCAGCAGTGACTAAACCCACATAACCGCTACCAATAATTGTAATTTTCAATTTAAACCTTATCTAGAATATCAATTAAATTCTTTAAGATACCATTGTAATAAGTTACTATCTATCTATATATGCATATTGCCATTATTCGACGTAAATTCAATCCATTTGGCGGAGCTGAGCGTTTTATTTTAAGAACAATTGAAGGATTGAAGAATCATCACATTGATATTTCAATTATTTCAGAAACTTGGCAATCCTCTGAAACTCAACAATCCTCTAAATTTTCTAACCGAATACTTAACGTTTCAGTAACCGGAAAATCACGATCAAGTCAATTAAAAAGCTTTCAAAAGTCAGTTGGAACAATTCTAAATACCCATCATTTTGATTTAATTCAATCTCACGAAAGACTATTAGGCGCGGATATTTACCGCTTGGGAGATGGCATCCACTCTGCATGGATCGATAGGCTCTCCAAATACAAACCTTGGTATCAGAAATTGTGGTTAAAAATTGACCCCTTTCACCGACATATCATTGCTACAGAAAAAAAAATGGCCAAAGATAAAAATTTAACATTTATCGCCAATAGCCCCTTGGTCAAAAGTGAATTGATGAATTGGTACAAAGTACCAGATCACCAAATTACTGTAATTGAAAATGGCATCAATACACAGGAATTTTTGCCTAGCACCATATTAGAAAAAATGACAGCAAAGAGTAATCTCAAGCTCTCAAACACAAAACCTCTGGTGCTGTTTGTTGGATCTGGTTTTGAAAGAAAAGGAGCATTTCATTTGGTGAAAGCCATGGAGCTGCTGCCAAACTTTCAAGCCATTATTGTGGGAAATGACAAAAAATTAAAAAAATTAAGACGCTTGGTTGAGACTCTCAACCTAGAGGGTCGCGTTCAAATTACAGGGCCACAACATGATGTTAAGCCCTATCTTAAAGCAGCAGACATTTTCTGCCTTCCATCAATCTACGATAGTCTACCAAATGCTCTTTTGGAGGCCTTATGCACAGGCTTACCAGCGGTCATTTCTGATGGAATTGGGATTTCAGATAAGGTTATTAGCAAAAATGCTGGCATCCTGTGTGAAATTAACCCCATCAGTATTGGCCAAGCTATTCAAGCTGCTTGGGAAAATAAAGAATCACTCTCTCAGAATGCTCTAAGCTTATCAAAAGAATATGACATTGAAATGAAGTCTAAAGAATGGTTAAACCTATACAATCGCATAATTGAAAATAAAAAATCTCAACAGCATGCGCATTCTTCACACTGAAGCCTCCTCTGGTTGGGGCGGTCAAGAAATCAGGATTCTTACTGAATCAAAAGTATTCATAAAACATGGTCATGAAGTGGCAATTGCCGCTGACATTAATAGTCAAATTGCAAAGCGAGCTCATGAATATGGTGTACCGGTCTATGCAATTCAACTAAAGAAAAAAAGATTGTCTGATTTACTGGCGCTGAAAAGAGTAATTCAAACCTTTCAACCGAATGTGATTAGCTGCCACTCCAGCACTGATCACTGGTTAAGCGCTATTGCTAGATTAATCATGCCTAGTAAATTTGCAATTGTTAGAACAAGACATATCAGTGCTCCAGTCACGCGGAACCGAACAACTCGCTGGCTTTACAACAAAGGTACTGATATTTTAATGACTACCGGCCAATCAATACGAGAACAATTATTGGCAGATGGTTTTGTTGCTGATAACAATATCTTTTCTGTGCCAACAGGCATTGATACAGACAAATTCATCCCGGGCAACCTGTTTGAACAAAGACAACGATTGGGTTTACCTCAAAATCATTACATTTTTGGGATTGTGGCCACTCTTCGCTCATGGAAGGGCCACACTCATCTGCTAGAGGCGTTTCATTTATTAGACGACGCCAAGGCATCACTCGTCATTGTTGGCGATGGCCCACAGTTCGAGCATTATCAAGCTCTCGCCAAAGAAAATTCTCAAGCCAAGAATATTTACTTTACTGGTAATCAAAGTAATGTTCTACCATACTTCCAAGCCTTTGACTGCTTTGTATTGCCCAGTTATGCCAACGAGGGGGTACCTCAGGCACTTCTTCAAGCCATGGCCGTTGGTTTGCCTGTGATTGCATGTCCAATTGGGGGAATTCCTGAGTCGCTCAATCACTATGACCACGGAACACTCACAGAAGAGAAGAATCCAGTAGCATTATGTGAGGCTATGAAACGTCAAATTGCTATAGAAAATAATGGCAGACTACCGAGAGTAAGGCACACGCCATTCACCTTAGAGTCTTTGTACGAAACAGCTCTAAAAATTTATACCAAAGCTATTTTCAAATCAAATAACAGGAAAGTCTAAGCTGATTTTTTTGATAAAAGATCAAATGCAGCATTTATAATTTTAGATGATGAGATTGCATGCAAGCACTGGCTAATCTTACTGCCAGCACAACCATCTAATCCACAGGGTCGACAACTAAATGAAGCGGAATCATCAGCGTTTAAAGCAATGATTCTAGATGGCACAGACCATGGAGACCAAATCTTTTCATTAGTCGGCCCAAATATGGCCACAACTGGTAACTGCATCGCACTAGCCATATGAATGGCCATAGAATCAATCGAAATCAACAAGCAAGCTCGTTTCATCAAGGCAGTCGTCATTTCTAATGAGAAATTATTAGTCAGTAATGGCGGCTTCTTGCAAGCACTCACAATTGATTGATTAAATTGAAAATCAGAAGAACCGCCAGTTAAAACAACCGCATATCCATCTTGATGCAATTGATTGATTACCTGAACCCAAACTGAATTGGGTATCCCTTTGAATTTCCACCTTGCTGCAGCATGAACCAATAAAAGTTTTCGACTATCAACATCTAAATCATCCAACCATGCATCAATATACTGGCATACAGAAGGAGTAGGGTCTAAGAAATAGCTTGGCGCATGAGGTTTTGTATAAAGATTAACAAGTCTCAGCAAGTCTACGTCTTGCTCCGCAGCATGGCGAGAACTTAAGGGTATTTTAGATGTAAATTTAAATGAATTTTTCCAAAAAAATGGTCGCTTAGAAGCATGCCTTGCAACAGACAATTTAGAGTTTAAAAGCCTTGCCAAAAAGGCTCCACGCCAATCATCCGAAAATTGTGCAACCAAATCATAAGACTCGTTCAAAATTTTTCTATAGGTATAGATATACGCTGTTATCTTTGCTGTGCCCTTTAAAAACCTGGGAACAACATAAACATGTCGTACTTTTGGGTGCATCCTAAAAATAGCTTCACTATCTTTAAAACACAATACGTCAACCAAATACTCAGGGGGTAAAGCCTCAATCGCAGATGTCAAAACAATTGAATCACCAATATGTTTAGTTTTTAGAAATAGCGCCAACTTCTTTGACATTTAAACCTCAAATCAATGTTTTACTTGATAAAAGTCTTGATACCAAGCTACAAACTTCTTAATGCCTTCAGCCAATGAAGTTTTAGGCTTAAACCCTACCCAATCTTCCAGTCGATCAGTATTGGCCATGGTCTTTTGAACGTCCCCGGCTTGCATGGGCTTTAATTCTTTAATTGCCTTTTTGCCCCAGGCCCTTTCAAGCTCTGCAATATAATCCAACAATTGCACAGGTTCATTATTGCCAATATTAAAAATTCTATAAGGGGTCAACTCATCAGAGTTGGGCTGGCACACACTTGTGTCACAGACATCCAGCCCTGATGGCGGCTTATCCAAGGTTTTTATAACGCCTTCGACAATATCATCAATGTAAGTGAAATCCCTCATCATGTCACCATGATTAAAAACCTGAATGGGTCGACCTTCTAAGATAGCCCTGGTAAATAAAAAAGGAGACATATCAGGTCTACCCCAAGGACCATAGACAGTAAAAAAACGTAACCCCGTAGTCGGTATACCAAACAAATGACTGTATGTATGTGCCATTAACTCATTAGCCTTTTTGGTGGCTGCATACAAACTAACTGGAGAATCTACTTGATCTTGCTCTGTAAAAGGTATCTTTTGATTACCGCCATAAACACTTGATGAACTGGCATATACCAAATGTTGAACCTGACTTCGGCGACATCCTTCCAAGATATGCCCAAATCCCAATAAATTGCTATCGAGATAGACCTCTGGATGATCAACAGAGTAGCGCACACCTGCTTGAGCAGCTAAGTGCACCACACGATCAGGGCGCTCACTAACAAATAACCTAGCTATTGCCTCACGATTAGCAAGATCTAACTGGAAAAAATGAAATTTAGGATACGCATTTAATTGATTGAGTCTGGCTTGCTTAAGGGCAACATCATAATAGCCATTCATATTATCAAGACCAACGACCTCATCACCCCGCAATAACAATTGCTCGGCTACATGCATGCCAATAAATCCAGAACAGCCGGTCACCAATATTCTCATATAATCATTTTATCTGATTAATTATTATCAATCCCCTTTAAAGCCTTTATATGCTTCAAACAGAGAATTACATTACAAGCAATCAACAACTTAGTACCCCATTTAAAAAATATTTAGGTCAATTTGAATTTCTCTTGCTATGTTTAGTGATTGCAGTACTACCGACATTTGAAGCACCAAAACAAATTTTTTGGGGGCTTTATTTCATTGCAGCCATCACGAGACTAGTTATTAATGGGTCATTATTAAATTTCAAATGGCCCGATTTATTTTTTGGGCTTTGGTTTATCTCCGCCTTGGCGAGCACCATAGGTGCTGGCATGCCAGGTCAACATGAGTGGAAAGGTTTCAAAGATCTTTTCATGTATAGCAGCACCGCTTGGCTAGTCTATCGATCAAATTACACACCCACTCAATTAAAGAATCTATTGATTTTAAGTGTCATCTTCGTACTTCCTCCATTGCTATGGGGTCTTTGGCTTCATTTAGGCCCTATCAACAAGCAATTTTTGGAGCTTAAATCGGTCGGACATGTCAATCACTCCGCTATTTATCTCTGCATGGTATTTGGGATCAGCCTCAGTGTAAGCTTGTTGAAAATCAGTATAAAAAAAACCATACAAGCAATACTTTTTACAATTATTGCCGCGCTCATTTTTTGGAGCCTTGCGATTGGACAGAGTAGAGCGGCATTTGGCATTGCAGTAATTTTATCAGTTCTTTTAATTTCATTACTTGCCAACAATAAAAAAATCAAGTGGGGGTTTTTAAGTCTAGTCAGCATAGCATTAATCAGTATGATTGCCTTCAATCCAATCATCATGCAAAAACATAAAAATTATGTTTTAGATAAAAATATCTCATCACATAGATTGCAAGTATGGAATGTTTCCATTGAGGCTGCTAAATGGCATCCAATACTAGGTATAGGCATGGACAACTGGAAATTGATCACCCCAAAAACAATTCAGCTCAGCGTTGAAAAAAGTGGGCAAATCTACAAAGCTGATAATTATATTTACCCTGGACACTCACACAATGTATACCTAACCACTTTAGTCGAAAGAGGGATTATAGGATTGAGTATTTTGATACTCATAATATTAGCCTGGGGCACTCAACTGCTCAGTAGTTACCAAAACTTTAGAAATAACGATCAATTGCTTATCTGGGGGGCCTCTCTAAGTGCCCTCATCGTCGCAAGTGGAATTGGAATTGTTAACACCACCATCCACCATGAGCACGGCTTACTCACTGCACTTTGCTTAGGAATTTTTCTGGGAGCAAAACGTACAAATCAAAAATAAGCATAAGTCATTCAAAGAATATCTAACTAAACAGAAATAAGAATGAAAAATGCAAATAGACGATGTTTTTTATTTGCTAATTACTTGAAAAAGTCATCATTTTAAATTTTTAAGGTTTAAAAAGAAGTGATTGATCAACTATTTTTGAGCCACGAATATTAATGTCCTACCAACAAGCGCATTAAAAGAATTGACTTGAGATAAATACTCTGCATTTTTTGTGTACAAGTTTTTAGAATATTTTTTTTCATCCCTATGCATCATCCAGTTTCCTAAAAGCAAAAATGGCGCAAGAAAAACTGTCCACCAGAGACAGCTACTTTTGATTCGATCAATAGAAAATTGTATGTTTTTAAAACATGCTGTACGCAAACCATAAATCCAATACTGGATAGGCATTGTGTTGATATGACCTGACAACTTACCTGCATCTGCAACATCAATACTAGGCCCAAAGTACATTTGAAAACCACCCTTGAATAAGAACTTTAAACGACTATTTATATTACCAATATTGGGTACTGAGCAAATAATTTCGCCGCCAGGATTTAGAAGTCTATTAAAGTCATCCAGCAAGGTATAGGGGCGCCGTGAATGCTCCAATACTTCTAAACATAAAATTAAATCATAGCTTTCATTCAGTAATAAAGGCTGGTTTAAATCTATCTTACTTACTGGCACATCAGAATTATAGGCATCAATATTAATGTCAAATCCAGATAAATAATCAAATGGATTCCAACCTCTAGAAACATAATAGTCACGTAGTTTATTTAATAAAAAACCTGCCCCGCACCCCATATCGGCAATTTTGAGTGGGCCATTGTTTAAGCGATTTAAAACTAAATTAAAAATTTTCTCATTAGTTTCATTTGAGGAGGCTTTACTGATTGTCTGAATCATTAAATCTTTCGAATAAAATTTTATTTACAAATTAAAGCTCAAAATACCACGACTCTTAAGCCATCGATATCCTATTGGCATGAAGTTTTGATTCTTCATATGACTTTAAGTCTCTCAAAAGCTGTCAGTACTTCAGATACTGCAGGGGGGGACCCTTTGTCACCCAAATTAATAACCTTATTTGACCAATATCCCTCTGTTTTCCATCGGGGACTATCACAATACAACTCAATGGTAGGCTTAGCCAATATTGCTGATAAATGAGTTAATCCAGTGTCCACACCAACAATGATTGTTGCACCGAGGATTAGATAAAACGCATCATCAATTAAAAACGAATGAGGGACAATGGCGCCCTGAACATCTTTTGCAAGCAGCTGACTAATTTTCTTTTCCGCCTCATTACCCCAGGGAAAAACAACTTGCATACCTCTTTGAGAAAATTTCTTAGCTAACTCAATCCAATTTTTCTCATGCCACCTTTTAGATAATCCAGCGGTTGAATGAAAGAAGAGTGCATAGGGTTCACTTGCATCAAAACCTAAATTAACGAGAGAGTTATTAAGTTTAAGATTAGCGTCTTCAATTAAGGCTTTACGATATTCTTCAGAATAAAACTTTGGTGGAGATGAGTTCCTATTTGGAACGGAAGAATCTAGTGCGGCAGCAACAACCCATCTTGAACGATCAACAGAGTGACAATGAACGGGAACATGTACGCAATCTGTATAAAAAAAACGAACGCCTGACTCATATCCAGAAAACTCGGTTTTATTTCCCAGCCCAAATATTTTTGCTTTATTTCGTGGGTTAGCTAAATGAGTAACCCAAGCTGCCTTTAACAGACCTTGGACTTCAATAATTAGATCATATTCAGTACTCTGGAGATTATTTTTCAGTCGAAAATATTCTTGAATACTTTTAACAAACTCGCCATGCTTTAAATTCTTCTTCCAGCGGCGAAAAGCTACAGGAATTACTCGATCAATCCCAGCAAAACTAGGCGTGGTACTAAATGGTTTTAATAAGTCAACATAAGCTTCCTCAACCGCCCAATCAATTTGAGCTAAAGGATAGCGCTCACGCAAATCCCATATCACTGGTAGCGTGTGCAATACATCCCCTAAAGAAGATAACTTTACTATCAAAATTTTCATAATCTCTATTTTCACTCCATTCAAAACTGCCAACAAACAAGATGTTGAAAAAAATCAAATGGTGAAAACATTCCGCTAATATTGAAAAATTATCATTGCTTAATATTTACGTTAAATTTTGGATCGTTGTACATTTTGTATTGTCGATACACCTTATAAAATCTTCGCCCTTTTTCAAAATCGATTATTAGCGCATCCAATGCTGCAGCCAAATCCTGACGTTGCTCGTTTAGAACCTGTAATCGTGCAATACATAAATCTATATGCCGACTATCAACATCTGTTCGCTTAGCTTGCAATCCAACGGCATTAATTTTTAAAGCCAAAATTGACATGCGATCAATCATAGAACCTGCAGATTCAGAATTTTGTTGAGCTCCATCTTTTAGAATGACAGATTCCAACTTCCATAGAATTACTTCATCAATTTTTTCAATAGCATCATTTCTTATTTGATTATATTGATCAATTGCTCGCTTATTTTTAACTATCTCTGCAGGCTCAACGTCATTCCTTCTTGCCAAGTCCTCTTGCCCCCATAAAAGTTGGTTGCACTTATGATTTCTTTCAATGAAATGCCAAAGATCTTGGCTAGAACTGTTTGCATCTAAAGAATCAAATTCTTGTAGACACAATTGAGATTGCAAATCAAGAATTTTTTTTGTTGAAAAAAAATTATTCATTATTTAAAACCTTTAAAACACTCTCAAAAACATCATTAACAGAAACATCAGCCATCGTTGAGTTTTGAGTACACATTTTTCCAAGAGGATGATCAATAAGCTGAGAATAAGGATGCCCCAGCGGTCCATATAAACTTGATGGAAATTTACCATGATAAAGTCCGACAAAGGGAACATCAAAAGCACTCATCAAATGAGTTGGGCCTGTATCAACGCCAACATATAAGTTTATTTTAGACATTATCGCTGCAGTCAATCTCAAAGATAGCCCATTTAAATCTAAGCAATGCTTAGAACCCAATGATTGCTTAATCAGATTAATTTTGGGAGCCTCTTCTTGACCTCCAAACAGTAGAAAAAATGCATTTGGATTTACGGCCAGAATTCTTTGAGATAATTCAATGAAAAATTCTGGGGGCCAATCACGAAAAGACCTTGTTGGAAAGCTTGCCACTTGGTAGCCCACCAAAAAATATGAGGACAAATATGGTGCTAATAGTTCATCTGCCTTAGACAATTCCCGATCCGTAGGGAAAAATCTAATGCGCTTACTTTGTGGTTGAATATTTAAAGCGTAGACCAGATTTAGATATCCGTCGACTGCATGCTCATTTTCCATTTGCCGAGTCAGGCCAATCGTCAATTTTTTATTAATTCTTGAACTAACGGTGTCATAAGCCACGATTTTTTTTCCTACCCTAGTGGCGTAATTAACTATGCTAACCATCGGATCATGGTAATTAAATACAATCACAAGATCATAAATCCTCGGGCAAATCCATCCACGCCACCTTGCTCTTTTTGTGGAAATTGCCCCCCTCAAATTAACACGAGGGATATTTTTAAATAACTCCAGTCGATTTCTATGCACCAATAAATCAATTTGGGCATTAGGGTAAGACTCCACTACTGCATGAATGGCAGGAGTCGCCAGCAATGAATCACCAACTCGCCCGGAGACATGAATCATGAGTATTTTTTTTGGTTTACTCATGAGAGATCCCAATAAAAAATTTTTCTGCTTGAATCAACTTTGCACACCAAATACAACAGTTACTTTGTACCTCTTAAATAGATATAGAAATCTATGCAAATTATTAAGGTATTTTCTAGGGCTTTGAAAAGGAAAAAATATTTTCAAAATCTTTCTGATTTTTTTTAGGGCTTTCATATTAAAAAACTCTTCTCGATAAGATCCTGCTTCGACTACCTTACCCTCAATCCAGTTTAATTTTATCAATCCATGTAATTCATCTGGACTTGGTCGATACATAGTATCAATTGGATCCGGGTGATAAGGGTATTGATTAGGAACCGTAATAAGCAAGCCATCATATTTCCTCATTGCCGAATAAATCTTATTCAAGATATTATTTCGAGCAGTCTTGGGAACATGTTCTAAGACATTTGCCAATATAAACAACTTAGGCCCATGCAACTCTTTTGTAAAGCTTAATGCGTCTGGCAACCTCAAATCACATACATGCGTAACACCACCAAAGTTCTTAAAGTCAGAATGAATAATAGTTGACCCAGATATTGTTAACGGTAAAAAAACATTATCAAAAACCCACGGCTTATCTTTTTTTAATTTATCTACATCCCCTGAACCCAAATTAATGACGTGCGCAAAAGGATGTCCAGTTCTTAATTGATAGTCACTCAAAATACTTTTAATAGCACAAGATTCTTCGTATCTCATTTATTTCCCAATCAACAGCTAACAAACAATATAAGTTAGCGAAAATAGCTAAATATTTCTCAACGCTCACCGAACAAGCAATTACTTATCAAACAACTTCTCATATGCTAATGTCATCTTTTTATCTGAATAATTGTTGCTTATAAACTCAATGTTTGAGTTTGCAATCTTCATAAAAACTGGCAAATTCTCTTTAACTTTCAGCATTTCTGTAGCAAGCGCACCAGAATCACCTGGATCAACTAATACACCCCTATTGTCAGAAAGTATTTCTTGAGCACCACCAACACGGGTTGAAATGACTGGCAAGCCTGCGGCCATCGCTGAAATCATTGCTAAAGACAACCCTTCCCACAATGAAGGCATTACATAAACATCCATAGCTTTATATAAATCCCCAAGATCGTTCCTTGCCCCCAAAAAATGAACGCACTTCTCAAGCTTAAGATCAAAACTTAACTGCTTTAAATGAGATTCCAAACTACCATACCCCACAATAATTAACCTGACATCATTGTGCCCATTGATAACAAGTCTAGACAAGGCTCTTAACAAATATTCATGTCCTTTTTGATTCTCCAATCGACCGACAGTACCAATCAAAAATTCATTATCAGTAAACCCCAATCTTTTTCTAGCATCAAATTTTGTTAAATTAGACTCGGACATTCTCACATCAACAGAATTTGGAATGATGTGTACTAAATCAGGATTGACTCGATCATATTTAAGTACATCATTGAAAACATCTTTGGAGCCAACCACTATTGAGCTTGTGTATTTTGAAAGAAAATAGTTAATTAAACATCGATTCCAATGAACTTTTTTGTAGGTATTATGAACAGCAGCGACAACTTTAATTTTTTTAAAAATGGCTACCACTCGAGCAATTAAATTAGCATGGAACATATTTGAGTGAATGACATCAATATCTTCTTTTTCCACTAAAGTGGCAATATCTTTTATTGCTCGAAAATAATTGGGCCACTTTAAATTTTTTAAATCAAGACTGTACAAGACACAACCCAAATCGGATACCTTTTCAGCTAAATCACCCCTCGGGCCAATAGTGCAAACAACAGATTCAAATTTTGTTCTGTCTAAATTTTTCAAAAGACTCAGTATTAAATTTTGCGCACCACCGATATCCATATAAAAAATCAAGTGAAGAACTTTTTTCTTTTTAAGAATTTTTGTTTGCATAAAATCGGGCATTTATGATGTTTTATATGATTTCAAATAATCATATGTGAGCTGAATACCCTCAGATAGTGTCACTTTTGGCTGCCAAGCAAACTGCGATGCACATCGAGAATTATCTAAAACAATCTGACGGGAATCAATCGCTCTACCAGACCGATAATTTAACTTCAGCGGTTTGTTCAAAAAAGATTCAATTTCACTAATTACTTGATTCAATGATACTCCAACACCAGACCCAACATTGAACTCTCGATATCGAAGAGGATTGTGGTTCATGGCACACATCAAAGCATCTACTAAGTCAGAAATATATAAATAATCTCGGACCACAGTACCGTCACCCCAAACTTCTATTTCCTGGTTATTGATTGCCTTGCTTAAGAAAGTGGTGACGGCCCCCACACCACTTCGTGGATTTTGGTAAAGGCCATAGGGATTAGCTGGCCTAAAAACCAGATAATCAAGATCATGCGAGTTACTGTAAGCCTTTAGGTAAGACTCCACCACCAATTTACCTAAACCATAGACACCCTTTGGATTTAGAGCATGATTTTCAGGTATTGGCATTTGCTCTGCTTCACCATAAATTGCCCCTCCAGATGACACAAAAACAATCCTACAATTGGGATTCTCGGTATGCATTCTCCTCACCCAATCTAGGGTGTAGAGCGCGTTGCTTTGCAAATCAAGAATAGGATTTTTCTCAGCACTAGCTGGCGATGTCGACCAAGCTAGCAAATAAAAAATATCAAAATTAATCAAATCAACATAACTAGTTGAAGCGGTATCATTAATATTTATTGGACAAAAGTGAACACCGGGAAGGTCAATTCCAATAAGATCCATATTTACTGGCTTCATACCTGCATTAACCATTTGCTGCAGAAGATTTCGCCCAATAAAACCACTCCCCCCCAAAATTAATGGGCGAGTATATTTTTTTGAAAGGTCAGCACTCACAAGAAATCTCTAAATAAATCATTTGGTTGCACTCAAGAAGGCTATAATCAAAATTATTTGCCATAAAGATAGTTTATGAGAATTCTCTTTAAGTTACTTTTTTCATCATTCTACCTCCAACAAGTTGCAGCAAGAATCTTAGATCAAAGAAAGTTGTCTAGAACTCTTCATGAGCTCAAAAAGGCAAATTTAGACATTAAAGTTATTTACGATATTGGCGCTAGATATGGCAAATGGTCAAAATCAATTGCGAAGATTTTTACAAAATCAGATTTTTATCTATTTGAAGCATCTGATAAGTGCCTCTCTGAACTTAATCAACAAAAATTTAAATTTTTTATTGCAGTCTTGTCATCAAAAAAAGAGGTTGTTCGCTTCTATGAATCTGATACTGCAGGCGACTCTTATTACGAAGAAAATACGACTTACTATGACGATAGCCCTGTTTTAGAGAAAGAAACAATCACCTTAGACTGTTTGCGTGAAGAATCACATATTCCACTACCTGATTTCATTAAATTGGATACACAAGGATCAGAACTAGATATTCTTAAAGGTGCCAAAAACTCACTAGTCAAAACAAAATTAATTTATATTGAATGTCCCATTATTCGCTACAACAAAGGAGCGCCAAATATACAGGAATACATTGACTACTTATCATCGATTGATTTCATTCCAGTTAATCTTTGCGAAAACCATTTCAAGCATAAGATTCTTACTCAAATTGACATCTTATTCATCAAAAGATCAATCGCCACTAAAATCCCTGAACTTAGAACTGATTGGCTAAAAAATTAATTTTTCAAAAATATATCTATTAATCAATCATGTGTTGAACTTTGGGGCATCAACCCAATCAAGCCCCCGAGCATCTTTAGCACTTAAGATTGGGGATTTTCTTCCCAAAGGCCATTCGATATTTAAAGTAGAGTCATCCCACAAAATAGATTGCTCACTATTTAGCTCCCAATAATCTGTTACCTTGTATAGCAGTTCGGCCTCTTTAGATAAAACTAAAAAGCCATGAGCAAATCCAGCCGGAACCCAATGTTGTCTTTTGTTTTTTGAAGATAACTCCGTTCCTACCCATTTTCCAAAAAAAGGTGACGACTGACGCAAATCAACAGCCACATCAAATACCGAGCCTGATACAACTTGAATCAATTTTCCTTGAGGGCGTTTAATCTGATAATGCAGCCCCCTTATAACACCTTGCTTTGACAATGAATGATTATCTTGAACAAATGAAATCGATTGATTAATCGCAGCAGAAAATTCTCTGGCATTAAAAGATTCGTAAAAGGCGCCTCTAGCATCAAAAAAAACTTGAGGTTCAATAATTAAAACATCAGGTATTGTTGTAGGGATAATCTTAAAAGGCATTAAATTTTTTCAATTGAATTTAAAATTTCTCTTGCAACATTTTTTTCAAATATTGCCCGTAAGAATTTTTTAACAGAGGATTTGCTAGCTTAAGAACACTTTCCGCATCTATCCAACCTTGACGATAAGCAATTTCTTCAGGGCAAGCAACCATCAGACCTTGTCGTTTTTGCAACGTAGCAATATAACTCCCTGCTTCCAATAAGGAGTCATGAGTTCCTGTATCTAACCATGCATATCCACGTCCCATGATTTCAACATGCAACTGACCCAACTCAAGATACTTTTGATTTATATCGGTAATTTCAAGCTCATTCCTCGAGCTTGGTTGCACTTGCTTTGCAATATCACAAACCTGTTGATCATAAAAATATAATCCAGTTATCGCGTAATTGCTCTTAGGTTGAATTGGTTTCTCTTCAATCGATAAAACCTTTTGAAATTCGTCAAATTCAACGACACCATAACGCTCAGGATCACTCACATGATAGGCAAACACTGTCGCCCCAAAATCGTTGGCACTCGCAGAATGCAATTGGTTGATTAATTTATGCCCATAAAAAATGTTATCGCCCAGCACTAATGCAGACGATTGATTATTGATAAAGTCTTCACCAATGATAAAAGCCTGAGCTAGGCCATCAGGCGATGACTGAACTGCATACTGAATATTTATTCCCCATTGACTACCATTCCCAAGCAATTCTGAAAATTGAGGCAAATCATGTGGTGTAGAAATCAATAAAACATCTCGAATTCCTGCCAACATCAAAGTAGTTAGAGGATAGTAAACCATGGGTTTATCGTATACCGCTAGCAATTGCTTGGATACCGCCTGAGTTACAGGGTACAGCCGAGTACCTGAACCCCCTGCCAAGATAATACCTTTGCGGTTGATTGTGATTGGTTGATTTAATTGTTTTTTCATAGTGATAATTTATACGAAATTTGTTAGCGTTCAAGTATTCAAAGAATTAATCACATAATTTTTGACATAGTCTTTGACCTGTTCTTGCCAACGAGGATATTGTCCGATAAACCCTATTTCAGATAACGCCTGCTTTAACTTTGTATTATTTAATCGTGAGTTATGGTGGCGCTTTGCTGGCAATTGGTATTCATTAGACGGGATAGATAAAATGTTCTTTGAACTCACTCTGACTCTCCCGCTAATCTCTGAAGCTGTTTCAACCACAAGTAAAGCTAGGTCATACCAGGATGTTTCACCATCTGGCACTGCGTGATAAATACCAGATTTAGCGTGAGACCCTACCAGCTGCATACTTAATTCAGCCAACCACTCAGCTGATGTAGGAGCGCCCACTTGATCGGAAACGACTTTTAATTCATTTCTTTCACCACTTAAACGTAACATGGTCCGAATAAAATTTTCCCCATCGCCATAAACCCAAGAAGTACGTAAGATTAGATATCTAGCTAAATTTGCTGGCTGATTAGTCTCACCCTCACCTATTTCATTAATCGTGGGATTCATATCAATTGAATCTTTGGGCACAATCGAATCAAAAGCCTCTTTAATCGCTAACTCACCAGCCAACTTACTTTGACCATAGATGCAGAGCCGTTCAATTGGGCCCACCACATCAGTTTCTGAATATGCTGATTGCTTCGCATCAGCAAACACATAGTCTGTTGAATAATGAACAAAAATTCCATCAGTCACATTTGATATGTGTTGAGCCATCACTCTAGGGGCTTTGGCATTAATGGCAAAAGCTAGCTCACGATTAGATTCAGCATTATCAACCTCAGTATAGGCTGCAGCATTAATAATTACTTGTGGTTGATAACGATTAAGCACCTCTTTAATTGATAGCTCATTGGATAAATCACAATCTGAACGCCCCAAAAAAACTAATGGGACTTTTAAATCCTTCAGAAAAACTTGAAGGGCACGACCAACTTGACCATCGCGGCCAAACACCATCATGGATTTAAATCTATCTGAAAGCTCGAATGAAGCATGCAACATATGACCCTGCCCTTAAAATTATTTTAGGCAATTAGATTGGTTGTATTGCTTATTTATCCAGTCGCGATAAGAGCCACTTAAAATACTATCAGTCCATTGCTGATTATCCAGGTACCACTGCACTGTTTTACGCATACCTGTATCAAAAGTCTCAGCAGGCTTCCAACCTAATTCACGCTCAATCTTAATGGCACTAATCGCGTAACGGCGATCATGACCAGGACGATCCTTGACATAAGTAATCTGTGAGGAATAAGAAGTTCCATTAGACTTTGGACGAAGACTATCCAAGATCGAGCAAATAGTTAGGACAACGTCTAGATTTGGTTTTTCATTCCAACCACCAATGTTATATGTCTCACCTAATTTTCCAGCCTCTAGTACGCGACGGATGGCAGAGCAATGATCTTTAACATACAACCAATCTCGAATTTGCTGACCGTCTCCGTAAATTGGTAATGGTTTACCGGCTAATGCATTCAGAATTACCAAAGGAATCAATTTCTCAGGGAAGTGATATGGGCCGTAATTATTGGAACAATTGGTTGTCAAAACCGGTAGATCATAGGTGTGGTGCCAAGCACGCACCAAATGATCAGAAGCTGCTTTAGAAGCAGAATATGGACTGTTCGGTTTATAAGGATTGGTCTCTGAAAAAGCAGGGTCAGTTGGCGATAAAGAACCATAAACTTCATCAGTTGATACATGTAACAAACGGAACTGTTGCTTTTCTTCTTGAGGAAGCTCAGACCAATAAGCTCTTACTGCCTCTAGAAGATTAAACGTGCCCACCACATTAGTCTGAATAAAATCACCCGGACTATGAATCGAGCGATCCACATGTGACTCAGCTGCAAAATTGACTACAGCGCGAACAGAATGCTTTTTAAGTAGTGAAAGTACCAACTCGTAATCACCAATATCACCCTCGACAAACACATGACGAGTATCAGAAGATAAAGATTGAAGAGTTGCTAAATTACCTGCGTAAGTTAATTTATCCAAATTAACCACGCCTTCGGCAGTTGGATTGCCCAACCAATCCAATACAAAGTTACCTCCAATAAAGCCCGCCCCGCCTGTGACTAAAATCATAAATAAAAACTTTAAAAAAATATTAAGGGAATGGAGTTAGAAGAGGTTAATTTAATTACCCAATTTTACTTAATAGCAAACTCAGAAGTAGAAGAGGTAACCCCACCATCTAAGAGTGATTGAAAACTTAATAATTATTCCCGAGATTGTCTATTGTAGTATCCCCATAGATTCGCATATTTAAAAGTTGAGTTTCCTGTTGTTTATGGCAGTATTCACAATAGAAGAGTCAATGTGAAGAAGTCACGATTTCCAGGGAAGAGTGAACACACATTTAGCTTGGCAGAATGTCGCCTTGACGGG
>JACCDH011820696.1_pt1 | contig 18679 bp, 17 predicted proteins | sample 7442481 | NCBI WGS metagenome assembly JACCDH01 (sample SAMN15323433, study PRJNA562643) | freshwater metagenome | isolation source: river surface water | place: USA:Blue River Watershed | collected 2017-08-15 | reverse complement strand
TTGCACCTTGATTTTTCATAAAATCATTGAATTTTTTTACGTACTCACTTGAAAAGTAATTATCATGAAAAAACATCCTGATTTGCTTTTTGAGAACGACCTTTTGCAGAATAGGTTTTGTCCTTTGATAATAATCCCTCGGCAAAAACCCCTCTGGTATATATGTCGAAGTAGGAGTATGAAGTTCATTATGATTTGAGTTATTAAAGATTTGAATAAGATCCTTTATAATCTTTCTTATTCTTACATCTTTTAAATCCCCACGTGGATTAACATAAGCATGTAATGAAACTATCGTATTAGTTTTGACGAGTTTGAGATCAGTGTTTGTCTTTAGATCGATATCTTTTATTGGAACACCAAAAGCTAGATCGAGGCGATGATTTTTAAACTCACTGTAAATTTCTGACATCGTATCATGTTGCTTAATACAAAAAACTTTGGTATCGGGTAAAAGTTGAAAGTAGTCTTCAAATCTTTCAAGTAATAAGTTAGCTTTATTTTTTTCTATCTTAATTCTATACGCACCTGATCCTATAATATCTTTATTCACTTCAAATTTTTCTCCTGCTTTAAAGATAGAAAAACCTGGCATACTTAAAACGGAAAGAATTGGAGAATAAGGGCCAATTAAATTAAAATCTAAATGTTTATCGTCTATAATTTTGATAGAATCAATAATCTCGTCTTCCGTAATGTTTTTTTTCTTTATCCTAAGCACATCTCTCAAATAGGAAACAACCACTGATTTACTATTTGTACGAAAGTGCCTAGAAATACTATCAGCAACATCTATTGACTTGACCTTAGTTCCATCATGAAATACTGCTTTCTCATCAATCGTAAAACTAACTTTTTTTCCTCCATTTGATGTTTTCCAGGTTTTAGCAATCCCAGACACAAACCGCCCATTCTCATCAACTTTGACTAAAGTCTCTGAAATCGCCTGTAGGACCAAAAAATGTTGATAGTTCCACGCCTTGACTGGGTCAATATCGAACAAAATATTAGACAATGAAATATTAATCATCTTACTTTTCTGCCTCTTTATGTGTGATGAATCACATTCTCCCAATACAATTGCATTCGATAGAAATAAAATCGCTAATAGTTGCAGGACCATTCAAATCCTTTCATATTCATAATTATGATATTATTAATAGATGATTTTATCTTTAAATCTTTAAAACTTGATTCTAAATCTTTGTGATTACGAGGAAATAAATTTCTAAATATTTGCAATGGAGCTGCAAGTTCCAAATCGTTAATTGCTGGGTGGACACCCATCTGTAGAGAGGTCTCAATTATTTCTTTAAGATCTTTATGCAATTCAAAACCTGTTAATTTCGTTGATGTACTATGCCAGTCTTTCGAATCTTCCTTTAACCACATAATATCTTTCTTGAAAATTATTCTATAAAAATATGGGATATCACCTCGTTCTAGCTGGGCTCTTTCAGCCATTGTGAACTGATACTCTAATTGATTTTTAAAGAAATTATAATAATCCTGAGTATTTCTAATAATAACTCTAATTGGTGTATCAAGTGGTAGAGAACTAATTAATAAATTGTTCAATACAAAATCGCTTTTCAACAAATCAATTGTCTTAATATATCCGTAGACTATTTTCGTGACTTCCTCATGTCGCTTTTCGATTATTGATGACAAAAGCCTTAACGGAGCATTTAGTCCACATGCTTCAAAAGTAGCATATTTAGATGGGATCAAAAGTGTTTGTGATGGAAGTCGACATAGGGAAAAAATACTTTCTACATCTAATGGACTACAAATTATTTGCTTACTATTTGGAATTTTTCCAAAAACCATATTCTGATCATGTAAATCACCAATTCCATAGAAAGAGCAGAATCCAATTATAATACCCATTTTAATAAGGATTTCAGACGTAATTTCATGAACAGGCTCTACAAAAACTTTCGTCACCTCCCCATCATAAATAGGAGGATATAGTTTAGAAAAATTTAAATTTGGAAAAACAGAATCAGATATCTCATGTTGAAAAAAATTTACAATTTTTGTATCAAAAGATTGTCTAAATTTTGATTCAGAATTTAAAAAAATACTTTCCAACAGTAATGATCTTGGCTTTTGTATTAAGCCATTACCTAAGAGAGTTACTTTGCGACCAAAATTATGTGGATCACCTAACGCTACAACCATAAGAAATTATAGTCGTAACGCCAGGTTACCGATAGAATTAATTTTCTGGAGCAGTACGAGTCGCAAGCACAGGTGCTGATTCAGATTCAATTTTATCCAGATCAATAACCATAAATACCTCCTGAAAAGCATATAAAAACAATCAGTTTTAATTGTCAATCTTAGTAATTTATACGAATTAAAGGTCATTATAAACCATAGTGTTTATTATTGGTCCACACAAGCACACCATTGAATCTACTATTAAAAGCCTACTCAATAATTTTTCACTGTAATTTCTTTTCTGAAATAGCAAGTACTCTATCCCTGGAATTTGATAAGATTCAATTACACTCCAAACAGAAAAAATTATGAAAAATAATTCGTAACCAGCGTAATAAGAAGCTAGACAGCATCCGAAGGCCAGCAAGCACGAGATATCAAACTTTTTGATATTGAAATCATAAACCTTAGTGTTTGCTAGAAAAATCTGGACTAAAACTACAATGACTCCATTTAAGGTATAGAGATAAGAACTATACTTTGATTCTAATCCAGCCTCTATTATCTTGATTGGAGGTAAAGTTACCATTATCATATACGGAGCAAGTACCATTACAATTCGAAATGGATCTAAAAAATGAAGTTCTTCAATCAAAACTGTTGGGGTTTCCTTAGCCTCATTTAAATTCGTTTTTGTCTCCTTATTATCGAGGAGCCAAATACTTAATAATACCATAATAATATTCAGTGGAATGGCGATGTACTTGAACCGATCAACTGTAAGGACATATGATCCTAATAAAGGCATGAATATTATAGCTAAATTCGTAGTGATACTAAATATAATAAACGGATTCGATAAACTTACTTGCTTATCTTGGACAAAAAATTTTATTAACTCTCTTGATTTTTTAAAGTATGCAGCAGAACTTAATCCAAAAAGTATGTACGCCGTTATAATTAGTATCTGATTATTAGACAAGATCAAAATACATGCTAATGCACGAAATATACATATAACGAATTTATTAAACCCAGCCTCTCTAAATATAACTTTTATCAACCACACACCGCCAACTTGGAGTGCATTAAAAATACCAAATCCAAGATATACCGCATTTTTGAGTTCATCCGCAGAATTTTTGTGAATAAATAATGTGTGATATCCAAGAAAGACATATGCAGACACAAAGAGAAAATTTGAAATTATTAGACAAGCTACTGATTTATTCAATTTATTCTCAACTTTCATTTTCAACATCCACAAAATTCTTAATCGTGTACTCAGAAGTCTTCACCATCTTCAAAATAACTTCATGAACAGCATAAAAAATCTCCCGCGCCTCAGGATCATTAAATGAATTCTCATCTAATGCTTTGATCGCCGTACTGATATCTCTAAATTTTCCAGCAATATCATGTTTATATATACGCATGGCCTCAGTGGAGTTCATTTTCAACCTCCGCTTTCGATCTTAGTAAATTGCTCAATGATTCATCACCTTTTCCGATGTATCGATAGAATGTAGAAGATGATATACCGAGCTCCTTGATTGCTGCTCTGGACTTATGATCATTCTCTTCAAGTGCCTTATGAGTGACTTCCTTCAAAAAAAGATCCATAAACTCATTCAGACCAATCTTTTTAATAAGAGCGTAGTGATGATCATCCAAAAGCTTCTTTTTCGCTTTAAATGTGGAATTTTTTGTAAACTCAATCACGTCCTCAGTTTTTATAACACCTGAATTATTGAGTGAGATAACTTCCGCAAATCTTAAAAGTTCTCGAATATTTCCTGGCCACTCATAGTTTTCAAGAATCTGTTTGGCCTCTTCTTTAAAAATAATTTTTCGAGATCCAACAAGCTTTGCTCTTAGAAGTGGGAATATATCTTCTTTACGGTTCCGAAGTGCTGGTTGGGTAAAAGTATAACCACTAATTCTCTGAAAGAGATCGAAGCGAAACTTACCGGACTTAATGAGAACTTCAAGGTTATCAAGTGTTGCACAAATCACTCTAAAATCAGATTTAACGACCTTATTTGATCCCACTGGATAAAAGGCCTTTTCTTCAATAGCCTTGAGTAGCCCCTCTTGCATCTCAAGAGACATAGAGCCGATCTCATCCAAAAAAAGTGTTCCATGATTCGCCTCAAGAAGCTTACCCATCTTATCTGCCATCGCCCCCGTAAACGATCCTTTCGTATGGCCAAAAAACTCTGACTTAAGAGTATCTCCATTGAAAGTCGCGCAGTTGAGTTCAACAAACTTCCCTTTTCTCTTCGAAAGTTCATGTATTGTTCTCGCGAGATGAGACTTACCAGTTCCAGACTCACCAAGGATAGTTAAGGGAATTTCAGTAGGTATGATTTTTAATAGCTTTTTGAGTTCTTCTTTATACTTCTTAGACTGGGTAGGAAGAACATCTTTAAAGAGAAAGTCTTCTGTAAAACTATCTTTAGATAAAAAGTAGCGATTAAGAGTTTCTGAAATATGGCTCTCTTCATTACCTTTATTGTAAACATCTTGGCAGCCTAACTCGTAGGCCTCTTCTGCTACAGACTCATCCTCAATAGAAGTCATCACCACAGTGTAGAAGCCTCGTTTAACAGACAGAGGAATTAGCTTTAGGCCTGAAAGTTCTTGGGTATTATCCAGTCTCAAATCTATGTAGCAAATATCAAAATTCTGACTAGAAATCTTTCTAGTCGCATCTTCGTAAGAGTTGGACTCAATCACCGTAAAGCTTTCATCTAGCTCTCTTACGATATTCATCCGTGCTAGTTTTTCATCATCTACAATTAAAATTTTCATCAGTCTCTTGTTTTCAAAATCGAAACATGCGTTTCTAATATGAAGCACTTCTACCTTCGTTTAGGCCTTGCGTAAAGAGAATGTTTTACACATATACTCAACTAACCCCTTGAATATTCTAGTGACCGAAGTTTTGGATCAATTTTAGATACCCCGGCACAGAACTTGCGAAAGGGACTGGCATTCCAAACGTAACCACTACAAGGAGCTCTCTATGCTGAGTAAAGTATCCAGCGCAATTGCCATCTCTCTCGTATCCCTCAATGTCTTAGCACTTCCTGTCCTTTCTGAATCTGAAGACGGCTCTGGTCTTCTTGCAACGATTTATCCTGATCATGAAAATCCTAACAAGTTCTACTTCTTTCCTAATCAAGGTGGCCTAGAGAAGGATTCAAGTGGTGTTCCTCGCTTTGGTATGGGTTACGGTCGTCCGGCAGAAGGATCAACCACAGGCGGATATTTCACGGGAATTTTTCGCCTCAGTGTTGGTCACGATCTCCAAAAAGCAGTTGAAAATTATAAGAACAATGGAAAGCAGATTTCAGTAATACCTGTTCAGGAATCTCATTTGTATTTCATGGAAGATAAAGAAGGAAATCGCGTCCTAACCGATCTCTTTAAAGAAATCAGTCTTCCTCCATTCTCAGGTCGTGCAGAAGACAGTATTGGTATATCCGCATCACTTACACCTATGGGTGGCATGATGCTAGGGACTATGCTCATCAACGGCGCTACTGGAGCAGACCTTAACTACTGCTACGAAGTGAAAGGTGTGACTCCCATCTTTCACGCTAAAATCAACCTAAACTACAACAAAGTTTATACTCACTTCCTTGCCCAGGCCCGTGGCGGCCGGCTCTGGTGGAAATGGAGTGTTCGCACCGAGATTGAAAAACTTGTTGAGAATGGTGAAATCAAAATTGAAATAAACGGTGGGACAGCAAACCAATACGACTACATCATGGCACTGGCCGATCGCATGATCTCGAAGTTTATGGTACCAATTCTAGAAAATAGACGTGGCACACCCACTGGTCGCTTTGGATTTAGTTATACCCAAATTGTTGAAGACAGAAACCTCTCGTTTGAACTAAAACAGCGTGAAATTGTCAGCAGAGAATACTGTGTAGGCCTAGGATTGGGTGAATTAAAAGCTTTCCCATGGCTCATTACTAAAATTGATTCGCTCTAAGAGGTACATTATGAAAAAAATATTAAACATCACTTTAAGCTTATTTGCCTTAAATGCTTTTGGCTCTGTTTGCGAGTACAAAGACATCAACTCAACAGGTGCGACTTATGTCGTACCTGTCTATAAGGCCACAGCAAACTACTTTTTTGATAAAACTGCAAAAAGTGCGTATGCCCTCATTAACTGGGAATTTGATACCGAAACGACGAGAGACTGTTTCATTAAAGCAAAGGAGCAAGATACAAATAAAAAATTCGTTATCCCAACTGTGAGAGTAAGCACTGTAAACATAAAAGTGATGGGTGGTAATATTGAGCAAAAAGTAGATGTCTTTCCAATGGCAAATGGTCACTGGAATTCTTCCACGGCAATGATCTCTCTTCCCTTCTCTGCAAAAAACAAAATTGAAACTGCTATAAAAAATAATGAACCTCTTATTGAAGTCAGAAGTGACATAAAATTCCGAGCAACTGAAACTATTCGTAGTACACTGGCCAAAATTTCGTGCGCACAAAAAACTGAAGAGCTTGGACTACTTAATCTTTTCAAGCGACTTAAGTTTGTAAAAGAAAAAGCTGAGTCAATGCCAGAGAGTGCTGGAGTATCGACAGAAGAAGCTCTTGGAGAATTTCTTAGTACATGTGTTGAATTTTCAAATGTCGAAGCAGAGAGCTTAGGGGAATTTGAGAGAAAGCAAAAAATTTCAAGCAAGATCAACTCTGGAGAATTTGATCTCATTGGTAATAAAACAAGAGACATTGCTGTAGACATGCCAAGTATTCTCCAACAAATAACAACTGTTCAGGATATTTAGGAGTCAATATGAGGAATATATTAACCATTACACTTCTTAGTATCCTCATCACCTCTTGTGGATCAAAAGATGGCGATTCAAAATCTCCATCAACGACAACGACGAGTGAGTCCCCTATTAGTGGCCAGGACGACCAAGCACTTGCAGAGAGACTCATCAAGCTGGGTAGCATGGATCAAAAGGAGCTGATGGTAATGCTCGCGAGCTCAAAGAATTATACCGAATACACAATTACAAATATCGATAAAGTCGTAAACGTCAAATGCATGGAAGGCAGTGGGCTTTGCTACTTCTCTAAAAAGGATTTAAAATGAAATTTTTAATACTCATAACACTTCTGATCTCATTTCATGCCCTGGCCGTGCCCGTTTTGAATAAAAATATGGCCGCCGAAGGGACACTGGTCACTATTTGGCCCGACAATGCAAATCCAGATCATTTCTACTTTGCCCCAAACCTTATGAAAATAGCCTCTGATAAAACAGGAGCTCCAAAGTTTCACTTCACCCAATATAAGTCAGGTAGCTGTAATCGACGTCGAGATTATAGAACAGGTCGCTGTCAATTCAAGGCACTCATTACTTCACTCCTTGAAGCGGGCTATGAATCAAAGCAGCTAATAGAGGCACAAGAAGGAATCCTCAAACTAAGACCCAATGCACGCTTTAGTTCCATTCCGTTCGTTAGCTCACGAGTGGAATTTGCGACCACTCTGTCCGAGTTTATTGACACTCATGACTGCTCACCCAAAGCAGGGCAAGCAGCTGACCAAATACCGTGTAACATAACTCTTAATAAAAAAGGCATCACTAATCTCATGCCATTTCTTAATGCCGGAAGAGTTCTTCCCTTTAAGTTTATCTATCAAATCGCAGGTGTCATTGAAGGAGCAAGTGGAGAATTTATTAAAGAAACCCTCGACTATGGCCTCACGGTGAATCTTGGAGGAGAAATGCTTAATAAACATCCAGATCTCAATGAAGCGTTTCTTTGGGAGCAAGACTAAAAGACATATTTGGTCCCTCCCCACTCAATATGGTTGGGAGGGCTCCCACTCAGGTCAGAATTAAGACGATTTTGTAATAATCAATAGCTGACCTTAAATCACTTCCTTTCAACATCTCTTTATCTCTTGGTCTTCATTTATTGAAAGAAGCAATACTGAGTAAAGTACATTTTGAACAACCATCGATTTTTTAAGGCCTGTGAGCTTAGAATAAGATTCAAGGTCTCTCATTCCGTCAGGCGAGAAATAGATACTTTTCTTCAAAAGTTCAACAGCTTTTAGGGCCTCAAGGTCAGAATACTTTTTGTACTCACCCAATCTTCTTAAAACGTCTCGACCTTTACGAGTATCGACATGATAAATAAATGTAATTGTAATCGCACTTATAATTAACGAGTCATCATAAATCTCTATTAGGTCTTTGAACTGAGAACTAGCATCAAGATTATTTGCATATTACAATAGAGAAATCATCTTATAAAAATAATGGAGTTTAGAATAATGAGTTTTAAATTAATAATTATGATAATTCTATTTTTAGCCTCGACCATCTCTTATGCAAAAGAATCAGACAAGGGCACGAAGGTGTTCAATAAAACTTGTCCTGCGCCATCACTTTGCAAGCAAATTCAGAAAGAATTAGAAGAATGCAAAATGAAAAAAAACTGCGAAGCTTTCTTATCAAGCTACCAGAAATTATTGCCGGAGTATGACTGCCAAAGAAAATTCGATCATACCCCAACTAAAGACTATATCGTCCCGGCCATTTGGCTTTGCGAGAACCATGCGGAGCTTCTTGAACATTTGTCAAAAATTAATTCAAAAAAAGCCCAGAAAATTCTTGGTAGTTCAGCATTAAGAAACTCGTTAGATGGAGACCTGGCCGAGCAATACTTACAAAAATCACTTAAAGTCGAAAAAACGTTAAAAAAATAACTGTAGGTGATAATCAAAGCTTTTAAAAGACGACGTAAAGAATCTAAAACTGACTTTTTTCATCGTCATCTATACGTCGGCCACCTGAATTCCTAAAGACTCTCTAAAGTCTTAATCAAAGTAATTTTTGTGACATCTTCCCCAACACAATTGTCGTCCTTGCATTCTTTTGGCTTTTTACACGAACGAAGAAAGGGCTTCACGTAATCTTGCTCTCCTCGCACCAAAATCCCTTCAACTTCAAGGGTCCGAGTGTTGAAAACGGCAGAACCCGAATTACCTCCAAAGGTATCAAGATTGGCAGTGAACAAGGTAGACATAACTGCACGGACATTTCCTCCGTCAGCAATCTTTGTTGGCAGACCCGATGGGTGACCGATCACAACAAGAGGGTCACCAACTGCGACCGTACCTTCTTTACGAAAAGTCAGAGGCATGCGATCAGTGACCGTACGGTCAAGTTCAACAACAGCGTAGTCGATTTGGGACGAAAGGTTATAGCGTCGTTCAATAATTTTTGTGCAAGAATAAATCGAGCTCATAGGAATACTGAAAGAACTTTGCTCAGATGAATCCATTTTGTAGTCAAAAACCCATTTGTATTTTAAGCAATCACGCTCAGTTGTTATGCAGTGACCTGCGGTTACGAGATATTTATCCGAGACTAAAAATCCTGAGCATTCGGCCGCAGTTTTTTGATATTCAAAGCGTTCACGTTTACAAAGGTCAACATCTTCTCTTAAGTTTTTTCCACCAATATCAAAACCACCAAGAACGTCCATAATAAGAGTTGAGCTTGGGATCATTGCGGCCGTTGATTTCGAAAGTTCAACGTATTGCGAGTTAGAAGACTCATAGACATCAACTCTATTATCATCTCCGTAGATAACATTTACACTAGCATTGAGGGTAGTCGAGACGATCAAAACGAGGGCCGGCCACAACATGGAATGTTCCTTTTGCAAATTTAAATAGGACAATTGTTAAGTTTTCGCTAGTTAACATTTTGCACATTCTTCATCAAGGCGAGTTAGTTATCATGTATTTTCTGCATACGTCTGCATCAACCTCAAGATCGCCATAACTGACAATCACACTATAATATTTTCAATTACTATATGAAACAGAGATTAATGACTCTTCAAATGTTAGTGATTTTCTAATTCGAAAAAATGGAGGAGATATGAAATCTTTTATAATACTTTTTGCTTTAACCTCACTAAATGCATTTGCTTACACGGATAAACTACTGGAAATTTTCTATAATAAAGACGCATCATCATTACAAGGTTCATTTATCATTAACGGTAAGGAAATCTTAAAAAATGAAAATTGCCTGTTGGGATTGCATGATTACGAATCAAATTCATCTGATTATAGTATTGACGTCAAAGCAGTCACGCTGGGAATTAAGAACAATGAAGTCGCGATAGATCTCTACAATTTCAGTTCTCGCAATCCTAATGTAAAATTCCTTAATTTGGGTCAAAAAGAAATATACTCAACAACTTATGATGCATTTGGAAAATGTAAAGTCGAAGAAAAAATTGAGCTTAATTACACACAGAAAAAATTAACTGGAATAAAACTAAGTCAACAAAGATTCGACTGTAAAGACAGAAGATATAAAAACTTCTTCAAAGTAGTCGACTGTAAAGACAAATAAAATTATGAGCTGGCATTATTTGGCCAACATCTCGATCCTTATCAACTTTTCATGTTGAAAGGCCTGATTTAACCATTTAATGCCGGAAACTATCTTTCCAAACGAGGAATGGTAATTGATCTGACGAGCATCATAAAAGCGATAGTTCTGATTAATTAAAATTTTTCCTGTATTATGGTCTGCTTGACCACGACCAACGAAACTAATTGACCCTCTTTGGTGATCAAAGGGTAGAACGAGTTCATCACGAAATGAGTCTGACCCCACACCAGATGCACCTAAGCCATCATCCCCAAGAGTAAGGATGTAGCTAGGCCATACCCAGTCCGTAATGGTGTCGTTATAGAAGCCTTTCTTTACCAAGCGGAGAAATTCAACTGCAGAAATAGGAGTTTCAGCGTTCAACTCTATAGTAAAAGACCTGCCCGAAGAAAAAACAAATCGATAAAAATAAGAAAGTGCCTCTGAAACTTCAGAAGGCGTTGGAATTCTACTCGTTACTTGAGAAACTTTTGGGATTGGTGTTAAGTCTTCTTTTCCCGTAATATTTTTATATGCTGATTTAGCGGCCTTCACGGTTTCAATATCTTTAGACTTTAAGGCATCCACAATTAGATTGAGATGATCTTTAGTTTTTGTATTTCCAAGTGAAGAAATGAGTGCAGGCATATGCAAAGCAGATGGAGCTGTCATCTGAACAGGATAGGCCTTTGCAAGTGCTATGGCCAAAGAAGTTGCCAAGCTTGGCCAGGTTGATATTTTAGAAATTCCTTCGATTGCATTAGGATCGGCCAGAGAGACTAGCTCTATTAGCTTGTCTCTTGTATTTGACTGAAGTTTAGACTCACCCATGATCTCAATTGACTTGAAAGCTTGTGAAATTCGATAGGGATGCCGACTAGAGAGTGCTTCAATTATTTCAACTTGCTCAGTTGAGTCAGGATAACTCGACCAATGAAAGAGTGCATTACCTTTTACAAAATCATTTCGAGAAGAGAGCTCTGACTTAACTAAAGATTTCGATTTCTTTGAATCAAGAGTAACTAAGAGTCTAAGAAGATTTGATTTTGTCCCAGAATAGTTCAGATTGTTATAAATTAATATCAGATCCTGATACAATTCTCGCATGATCACTTTGGGCTCTGAATGTTTACTCAAGCTGATAAGACCCATTGTCGCTGCAAATCTTACTGTCTCCTGAGTGTCAGTTAAGAGTTTAATCAAAACTTTTGTAACGAGAACCTTATCAATCATATAGGGCGCCACAAAAGCAGCAAAACTAGCTCTAACTGTACTCTCTGGATGGTCTGCGGCAGCCAGTAGTATTTCTTTTGCCCCCTCAACTTTTGAAGAAAGTGATAAAAATAACCAGTTCTTTGAACGATCAAGTTTTGCATTCGCAGCTGCCATAACTAATTCAACAGCAATAGGACGATTAGGAATATCCGAATCAGATAATGCTAGTGAATAAACTACTTGAGCACCAACTTCAGTATCAGCAGACTTTGAGGATGTTAACCAGTTAAAGATATAAGATAAGAGTTCATCGTCCGCTCTGATATTTTTTTTAGCAATCATCGCTTTCCACCCAAATTCATAGACTGCCATCATTGCACTCAGCCTGACGAGCTTCTTCTTTGACTCACGAGCAAGCTTCATGAGCATAGGTAAATCGTCATAATTAGCAAAAGATGCAAGCGCAAAAACCTGTCTCGATTTAGCTAAATCAGAAGTCTCTTTCTCAAACTGCCGTAAAATAGCAATGCGTGATATTGCTATTTCATTTGGTGTAAACGATCGGTACGCAGCAAAAGTATAGGCCACCTGCGCCCTAATCGATGAGTTTTTGTCCGAAACACGAGAAAGCAAAACGTCTAAAACATTTTGAGGTAGAGAATTAAAGGCGCCAATTTTACCAGCAGTTTTTATACCAGCAACAGCGATGGATGTTTCTTTATGAGAAATTGCAGTTAATAAAAGTGGGGCATTAGCGTCGCGACTATACTCAATGGCCAACAAATCATGACCTAAATCAAGAGAGCTTCTTATTTGTTCTTTCGCAAATAAACACGTTGAAAAAATTAAACTCATAATTATTTGAATTATAAAAAAAGGTATCACGCGATTTATTCCTAGATTTAATGCATAAAAACTGCGGTTCAAATTAGATCAGATCTGCTTAAGAAAGCAAAATAATCATAAATTCATAGTTATACATTTAAGACCACATGGCTCTAATATTCAAATAAAAATCTCGTTTAGTAATAGAAGTTCAATATTTATTAAAATTTAAGAAACAATAATGGTCATCGACTGCTAGAGGAATAACATAAAATTATGAAATAAATCTCCAACTTAGATAAACAAAACCATAACGTATAATGATTAACTACCTTGCTAGAAAAATTTTTAAACCTGTTATGACTTAGTTTCCTACTTTGAAACTACTCGAATGAGTTAACTTAGTTGTAACAATAACCTCTAAAAAAAATCTTAAGCATATGATAAAGCTACATAGTTTTAATAAAATCTAACCAATTTTTTTCGGCTTCATCATAAGTTAAATCGTAAACCTCTTTTAGTGAAGAAGTTAAATCCTCACTGCTTCCAATACTTTTAAAAAAATCTACTATTCTGGCATCATTACCTAATGTTCTTAAATACAAAACGAAACTAACTCCTGCAGGATAACTAAAATAATTAAAATAGTATGATGGCATGTCTATATTAAAACTTCCCGGTGCTCCTTCATAAGGTGGCTTGTTCCACCAATTTTGAACTTGAGCTAAATCAACTTTTCCTTGTAAACTTGCTTGTTTCAGTTCCTCTATTCCAAAATTACTATTTTCTACAAATTCATTACTTAAAACTTCTGCAAAACCTTCATCGAGAAATCTGAACTGATTGTAAACAGAGACACCGTGTTTATTATCAGATCGTTTTGAAATCATGAAATTAACTATGTGCATAGTTTCATGAAAAACAGTGTATTTGATTAATTTGGATTCAATATTTGTAAATAGTTTTTCAGAAATATAAACAGATGGAATATTGCCATATGGTTGAAAAAAAGATGAATCAGATTTGTATTTAATAACTTTTATCATTCGAGGTACATATTCACCGAACTTTAAAAAAAGAGAATTGTAAATTGATTCAAATTTTTCTATTTTTTTAAAATTTTCGTCAACGAATCCAGTTCTTGGAATTTCAAATACCTGAGCTTTGATATTAGAAGTAAAAACAAGGGATAGAAATAATAACGAAAAGTTTAATAATTTAAATAAATGCTTCATTTTAATACTCTTGTGAAAATCTGTTAATGGTTAAATAAACTCTATGACTTCTTATATTAACTAAAAGACGTTTGAAACATAAATATTAAAAAAACTCCCAAATATTTTTGCAATAACAACTTTCTCGTAAATTGCTGAGATCTGGACCGGTTACCTAACTCGGCCACATAATAAGTAATGATCCACCAAAACGAGGAGCTCATATGAAAATTATGAGCTCGCTTTGTAGTTCAAGTGCAATAATTATTTCAAAGTGACAAAATGCACCTCTTTTCATTTAAAGATTTAAATCCTAGAGAATCAAAGAATTTAAAATGTCGACTGAATCCGAGGAGAAAATTGTGAAAAGTATTATCGTTTCAACTCTGATGATCGGAAACGTTTATGCGCAAACTAACGTTTTTCTATCTGGCAATGACGAGGTTCAATACTTCGATCAAAAATACTTAGAAAATCGCGTAGACTATAGAACTGTGACCGTTAACAGTATTTGCAATAGTTCTGGTAGCTCAAGCATTATAGGAACAAGAAGTTTTCAATTCTGTAGTAAAGAGATTCGAGTCCCGACATGTAGAATCGTAGGTCTTCCACTTAAGACAAAAACTATCGAATATGAATATGCATGTTTTAGACATTCCGAAACAAGAGTTGAAGGAGTATTTGTTTACACTGATAATCACTATGGTCCTTGTAATAAAAGCTTCGAAGTAACGTACTGTGATGTACCTCAATATATTTCCTCTAAGGTAACTTTAAAAGTAGAGAACAATTCCCAATCTCAGGACATTGAATTAACCTTGAATAACGGAAAACTTGAAGGCAAAACCTCAAAAGATCTATTACTTGGTTATGTTGAAAAAACTTCAAGAAAAGCTCTAAATGATTATGATATCGCAGAAGAGAAGGTCTATGAAATTAAAATCGAAGACGTATCGCCTCTTTTGAGAGATGTAATTTCAGAACAAGATTATGTCATAGAGGATAAAATACTAACGATCAATGTTCCTCAAATACGTACCGACCTAATTAACTTCAAATTAATTTTGTATAAAAACTCTTGGTGGATAAGAACCCCAGAAACTTGGTCTTCTGTATTTTACTCTGAGGAGAAGCTTTCTAATGGAAAAGTAAGTTTTTCAATGAAAGATCTGAGAAGAGGTAATTACTATTTTTCAGCAGGATTCACATTAAACAGTTCGTATCAATTCCTACCATCAATAGTTTCTGCAGAACTTAAAAATAAGGCAATAAAGTTTGAAGGAAAACTGTAAATGAGCAATCTAATCTAATACTTTTTGTTAAGTAAACGAGATTTGAATTGATCAAGGTGTTAGTCATCACCTAGATCGAAAAAGTGATTCGACACATGTTTTAGTTTATTATAAAATATAAAAAAAGAATTAAACTTAAGATTTTTCTATGACATGGTCATCTCACCAGTTCTACTTTACTGATCATATCGTTGTCCCTCTGTCTCCTGGGCATAGGTTTCCTATGGAGAAATATCGACTTCTTCACGAAGCCGTTGTGAAAGAAGGAGTCATCCCAGATCATCAACTAAGTCCTGCGCCACTAGCATCTGTCTCAGATTTGTTACTTGCCCATGATAAATATTATGTGGAAGGACTTTTAAATCATTCATTAACAGAAAAAGAATTGCGCCCTATCGGTCTCACTTGGTCTCCCCAACTGCTAGAGAGATCTCTGGCCTCAACTGGTGGTTTTGTGGCCGCTGCTCAAAGTGCGCTCCAAACTGGTTTTTCTGGACTTCTTGCCGGGGGTACTCATCATGCTCATAGAGACCGAGGCGAAGGTTATTGTGTATTTAACGATTTTGCGGTCGCTGCACTTAAACTTATTAATGAAAAGCTAGTTTCAAAAATTTTAATTATAGATCTAGATGTTCACCAGGGTAATGGTAATAGCTCCATTATGGGGATGAGAGATGATGTTTTTATTTTTAGTATGCATGGTGAAAGAAACTATCCCTTCAGAAAAATTGCATCACACTTAGACATTGCCCTTCCTGAAGGTTGTGATGACAAGACTTACCTTAGCGCTCTTGAAAGTGCTTTGACAAAAATTGATTTTGAGTTTGATATTTTGTTTTATCAGGCCGGAGTCGATAACCTCAAAGAAGACACCCTTGGTACTTTTAATCTTTCTCACGATGGACTCATGAGACGAGACGCGATGGTTTTTGAATTTGCAAAAGGCAAACCAATAGCGGTGGCCATTGGAGGAGGCTACGCAAGACCCATTGAGCTTACTGTCTTGGCCCATGTGAATACTTTTAAGACTGCTAAAAGCTTCTATTCACATTAATTATTTCAACGATTAATTAGTTGCCTATTTTTTAATAAGAACGAGCTCAGAATTCGTCTCATATCTGGGAAATCTTCTAGAGGATAAATCTCAAGCTCACCTTGATCATCTATAAACCTCAATTCATGAATGGAACTATTTTGAATCACAATAAACGATTTTTCATTTGATCTTCTTCCTGGAAGCTCGATTTCTTGATCCTGGTATTTCACTTCACCGGACTGAAACTTTTCTTGAAGACGCTGTATAACAGCTTCATTACCTAAAATTGATCGAAATTTTTTCATCTGATCTTTAAAAAATAATCCGTCCGCCTCTATTCCAAAGGCGCTCTGGTAAAGCTCACTACGCGCGTCCTTCGCTCGTTTTTTCGAACCAAAGCGCGGAGCAGAGTGCTCCTCACTAACTGAAGTGCTCAACCTCACTTCATCTCCTGGTTCAGCATCAGGGTGAAAAGTAAGTGTGTAGCGAAAATGTTTTTTACGTCCGGCACGGTTAAGTGAGGGTCTTAGCGACTTTATTAGTTGTAGCTCCATGAGTGAGGCCGCTAATTCACTACCCCATTCTTGATACTCAACCTTTGCCACAAGCTTACGCAACTCGAGGTTGCGTCCTGTGGTGCCTACAGTTTGGAAGTGCTGACGAACTCGATCTCGGATGCTTTTGGCCTTTCCGATATACAAAAGCGCTCCCTCTCGACTGTAGAAAGAATAAGTACCGGGTTTAGTTGGAAGCTTATTGATATCAAATTCATCGAGCCCCGGTGGCAATGCTTTGGTTGAAAAATCATCAATTAAGGATGAATTAGCTTCTTTAATCCGGCAGAAAATTTCATAACAGGCCTTGGCATCATCGAGTGCTCTATGCTCTGCTATACGGATTAAATTAAAATGCTTAGAGAGATTAGAAAGTGAGTATGAGGCAAGGCCTCTAAAGGCCTGACGGCCCAAACGAACCGTACAATGAACTTCACGCTGAAAACGGTAGCCTAGTTCTGAGAACTCACGTTGAATAAAGCGGTAATCAAAAAATGCATTATGTGCCACAAAGACTCGCCCTTCAGTGAGCTCAATAACTTTTTTTGCTACTGAAAAAAACTTTGGCGCATTGTAGACCATGTCATCTGTTATCCCAGTAAGTTTTGTTATTCCCCAGGGAATGGGACGTTCAGGGTTTATGAGACTTGACCACTCCTGTGTGATCACTCCGTCATCAACACAAATAATAGCAATTTCCGTGATTTTGTTTCCATCACGTTGACCGCCGGTGGTTTCAATATCAACAAAAGCAAATTTACTCATAAGCTGTTTTAAGATAGCAAACTTGAGGTTTCTTGGCGAGGATGCTGAGAACATTTAGCACAACTCTAATTGAATAATTTATTTGAAGCAGGATGAAAGATTATTCATTTTTCTGGAGCGAATATCGGTCTACCATCAGAATTTATTCCACCAAAGCCTAGATATTCATTTAACTATCACTTTATATATAAGATTGCCAATAAATGAGAAAATCTAAGAGAACGCTGAGGATTTATTTGTTACGACATCACTAATTTCAGAGATTAATTGGATTAATTATTTTGGGGACAGAGACATCACAAAGATTGCTTTGGAGGTCTCAAGAACGGATTCTGGAGTAAAATACTATCCAGAAAAAGGAAGATCATCTTGAAACTTCGGCTTTCTAGATTTTACACAGATAATTTGCAATTTAATATATCTATACTGAACTAATCCCAATGCGACAAAAAGTTATTCAAGTTTATAGTCTTTCCGACTTTAAGTTTCTGCAATCTAGCAAACTCACAACCGTCGCTCGAAACGGGATAACTCTTTGTAGCTACACAGTCAGACGAATTCTTGTTTAAATCTGTAACGATGGACTTAATTATGAGAGATGACTTATTTAATTTCTTAAAAATTTGATACCCACTACTTGTTGAATAATTCCATTCACTTCGAAGTGAAAACCTAATATCTCCCTTACATTTTTTCTGATCTTCATAGTAGTCATAATTTTCTACGAGCAGATCTTTATAATACAAAAGTGAGTAAAGAACTCTTTGCTTATTGAACTTTTTACAAACCATAACAACAACATCAGTAGTTGAAAAAACATTTGCCGAAAAAACAGAAAATAGAATCATCAATAAAATTTTAAGCATATTTCCTCCAAATTAATGAGTTCAAACAACAATACAATCACCTAATGACAAATCTTGTCTCAATTTTTAAAACCACTTCAGAAATCTTTAATTAATTTAAATGGCTGTTTTTTTCCTTGAGTCATCAATTGTCACGTGAATAATAAATAATCAATAGAGATATTCGACTAGATGAATTTTACTTCAGCTCGCTGAAATGAATAAGGAAAGGGGAAATATTGTGACGATAGAAGAAACAATGAAATTTTCAACTAATTTAAAGACCTATTTAAAGAAAAATAACATGTCGTTAAAAGA
>JACCDH010607855.1_pt1 | contig 18686 bp, 16 predicted proteins | sample 7442481 | NCBI WGS metagenome assembly JACCDH01 (sample SAMN15323433, study PRJNA562643) | freshwater metagenome | isolation source: river surface water | place: USA:Blue River Watershed | collected 2017-08-15 | reverse complement strand
TAGCTTGTCCGCTATGTTTCACAACCGTTGAGTGGGGTGCCAGGGTTTGTCTTGGCTGCCAAGCCAATATTGAGTATGGTGCACCTACTTCGCGATATTGGCTAGCTCTTGGAGCGAGTGCATCTTTAGGAATTTTATTACGCCAGTATTTTTCGGGGTGGTTTCTGATAATCCCTTTTTTGATTGCCTTCGCGGCCTTCGCATATCTATGTTATTTGATCGGCGAAATCTATAACGAAAGAGCCAATTTTCGTCGGTATGGATGAGCCACCACGTCAACCACACCTAATGTGAAACGTTTTATTTGTTTGGGGGCAATCATGATGAACATTCATCGAAAAGTTCAGCCGGTTCTTTTGGCCGCGGTCATTGGCTGTTTGGTCTTGATTGCTGGATGCACCACGCAACAAAGGGTGTCTGACATCGATGCGGCACAAGAAAAAGCTGCAATCGTTTATGCACAGGTAAACAAGATTTCACCGGCATCAGCTACTTATCGGGGCGCGTGTGAAAGTAAAAATTCACGATTGCCAGAGGAGTACAAGCGACTCTATTGCCACCGCTTGAATGAATTCAATGCTGTGGAGCTAGGTATTGTCTTGGATGGACCATTTTTTGTTAGAAACGAACTCATATCGAACAATATCGCACTTGAAGCTGGTGCCATAGTAAAACTGGATCTGCGACGCCCCAAAGGCGATGTCTTGGTAGGTGTTGAAAGTCCTCAAGAAACACCAGATTGCTATTGGTCAGGCAACCCGAACAACAGGTTAGATAGTTCTGTAAAAACTGCGGGAAAAGTTGTGGGGGGGTTCCTTGCTGGAGTTCTCGCGCCAATCCCAACGGCTGTGGGCGTGAATTTGGTGAACAGAAATATTACGGGGGGAGTTGAGTGTCGTGGGTGGAGCTATAAACAGGTATTTCATGACTTCTTATCTGGTCAAAATGAGCCGCCTTCTGTGTCCGCGTCACCAGTAAATACAACCGAGTTGAAGCAATGAATTCAAATAAAGTAGCCAGAAAAAACTACCAATTGAGAAAGCCCACTTCGGCAGGCTTTTTTTATTAAATTGTCAAGGCCGCGTTGAATGTGCTGGGTGGTTTTTTAGGGATGTATACGGCAAAGCGCTTTTAAAAATAAATTCCTAGACACTGAAATACTCATACTGATTTTCTACATCAAAAAACCAACCTCACGGTCACTTATGGTTCTCCGATGAGATGTCGGATATGACAAAGAATTCTCGCAATCCATCACTATAAGCATAAAAAAACCTGAAAGCCAGACCAAACGCCAGTACCAAGTAGTCAGTGCTTCCGAAAACTCCGTCTCTCCCTGTCCAACGCTGATAGCTGAAACACGGAGAATATTCTGTTCAATCGAAGGTAACGAACTGATATTTAATGTCTTCGACCCTTCATAGGCATACAAATTGATCGCTCCTGCAGGCGCTCCACGAAATGTGTCCTCAGCCCATTCAAATGCCGTATCTGTGAGAACCAGTGCAGGTTATTCGCCGGCCACTCCTATTGCCAAAACGCAAGTGGCAGCAAATGCAGCAGGCCATGCAACAAACAACTGAAAAATTAGTGATAAAACACGCATACCTAAGCGAACATGACTGATGATTGACAAGTCGTTTGTGTTTTGTGTATTCGTACTGTTCATGATCGTTCCTTTAGAAATATCTCAGGTAGCGTTTGTGGGAAATACTAGCGAAATTCACGGCGTTCTTCCAGCATAAAGACCGTTTACGGATTTCGGATGGGTGGGGAAATGCACTGTCTTAAGTCTTTGCCAGTTATCCCCTGTCTTTTGCATTCTCGCTCGCGCATCTTCATGGAGTAGACCGTTTTTGCTTCGATGTAGCTGTCGGGACGATAAAGTGCTGTGCCCGGATTTAAGCCAGCGGCCCGACATGCTGCGACAGTCCAAGTTGGATCACAGTTACCTTGAATAAGCTGATTGGTTGCATCTAAATTACCACCGCTAGAAGCATCAAGAACATCACTGTTCACATGCCGTCGCTGTATAGCGGCATAAAGACCGGCGCAGTGCGCATTTGAGCAATCGGCACCTGGCGATGAACCATTGCTAACTCCCGAAGGATCCCAGCCAACACTTCCCATCCAGCCTTTTTGTGGTGACACTAACGATCCACCTTGGGTTAATTGCGTAGTACCAACATAAAGCACTCCAGCATTAGCAGCGGTCCCTGCAGCAGACATCCCAATAGCGGCGCTGCCTGCGGTAGCACCGCCTCCAGCCGCTGCAGCATACATGCCAACGGCTCCATAGGTTAAAGCGGCGGTCATTAGTGCGAACGCCACCGTTGTCCAGCTACTGTTGGTCGTGACGTTCTGGTAAAGCTGTTGTTCAATCTCCGGAATATTTCCACCCTGGAGGGGTTCTAGCGCTATCAAGCCAGTGACAACATGTTCTTCTGCATCGCAGTTTGTTGCCCCTGTGACGCAGATTACACCAAACGTGGCTGGGTTGATGTTGTTTCGAGATGGGCTCATGTTCAATGGCATGGCCAAGTAAAACTGTGGCGTCGCAAATCCTGTCGTGGTCACTGTGACTGTTTTGCGAAGAAAGTTTCCGCTTGTACTTTGCGTTTGGGTAAAGCGGTTTTTAGTTTCAATGTAGAGAGCGAACACCGAGTCGTGATACTGCATGGCATGACTGACAGCCACTTGAGCAGCACCCCAGCCGATGTTATGAAACATAGGGTCATCGTCATACCCTCTGAACTTTTCAAAGGGGTTGTAGCCTGCTTTGACTACGTTGGTACGCTCTGATTCGGTCAGGTAGCGGCGCGCTGCACGCCAGTGTTCACCATGGTGGGGGGTGAAATTAGAGACCCAGACTTGTTGTTTGCCAGAAGCATCGCGTGTGATCTTGAAAATATCGATTTTGAGCTTGGCTTGCTCTGGAAAATAGCGTGCGACAACCCAAGGGGGATTACCGTTGGTATCTCTCGTCAAAATCATCGCCACTTGATTGGGTTCAAGTCCTAATCGCCCTACTCCTTCAACCCCATAGGTGATCCAGCCCTCACCCTGAATCATGAAATCGGCACTTTCATTTCGGCCAGTCCCTGTGATTTGGGCGATCATCCGCCAGTTGTCACGGGGCACTTTTACGCGCGTAACACCTGTGCCCTCCAAATCGCCAAATCGTTCGTAATAACCACAACCAAATTGACCGCCTTCGGCCATACATGTTTTGTCGGGCTTGAACTGTCCGATCGTTGCACTGGCCGTGTAAACGGCAGGGTCGGCTCTAGCAAAAGCACTACCTGTTGCAATGATGAGGCTAGTTACCAGCATCACGATCGACATGGTCGATGCGATCCATTTTTTGAAAGTGGTTTTGATCATTGAAATGCTCCAGTTAATTTGGACATGGCACAGTTTCAGAAGTTACTGTCCCCTGTGCTGTGGGGTAATGAGGTCCATACCATTCGTGCATCAGCCAGCCGGTGTTGCTAGCCCTATCAATTCCCAGCGTATAGTTGGTCCCCCACCAAAAATAGCCCCCGCATCTCTGAATTGTTGTTGGTCCATATTGAGTGCAGTTCCCTTCACCATCGTAATAACCAATACAAGTTTGTCCACTATAAATAACGGGATAACTCGGATCACAAAAACCTTTTTGCCCCCCATAACTTACGTAGATCTTCGTTTGCCCTGAATCTCCAGTCTCATAAATAGGGGCTACGTACTGAACACCTGGAATAGCGCTAGTAGATGTCAAAGGGCCTGTTGGCGCAAATGGATTGATCACAAGCCCTTGAACTTGGCTAATTGAAAGTGCTGTGACTTGTGTGTAATCGAAGCCTTGAGTGGGTGAAAAACTACTTGTAGTTGTTCTCTTGATAAGGTTTGGATTGATAGAGTCCTCATCAAATACATATCGATCGAATGTGCTTGCCAGTGTCAGTCCATAGCGCCCAGCAGTGCGAATGGTGCCGTTTGTGCAGCTGTTGTTGTGAGTTAACGAACGGGTATCAAAGGAGATTGCCATGTTTGGCTGCTGGGAGCCATCAGATAAGAGCGTGTACTGAGGTTGAAGGGATCGCGTGTAGTCAATGATCGAGCCGTTGCTACTTGTTGATTGCATCAGTGTTTTTGCATCCGTAAAAACGGCCGGACAATTAGGGTTGCTTCTCTTATCCGCCAAGCAATTCACGCCAAAGTTAGGGTCCGATCCATTTGTGGTTGGTTCGTCATACGCCCCATTTGTATTGATGCTTACCCAATCTGTTTGTGGGGTCCCGTCGCGTTTACGAAGTTGCCACTTGAAGACACCGGCATCGGCAAATGCCCAATTGGCGGGCAACCCTGAAGCAACGGCCTTTGGGGTGTATGTGATGTAAACAAACGTTGGGTCTCCATCTATCACACGAGGTGCGCCAAATAGGATGCGTCCCCCATCAACAACCGAAAGTTGCCAGGTTAACTTCATGATGCGATTGACACCACTTGGAATGAGTTCATGTTCGTAAATGAATGTTGCGGTCTTGTAGTTGTTTGTGGCCATCCAAGCTTTGAGTGCTTTACCTACATCTGCAGCTGATGGCAACAGAAAGTTGGTCGCCTGCTGCACAATTTCGGCTTTTGACTTGCTACCAGACGTGTATGGCATCACTGGTACGCTTGCAATTGTGGTGGCTCCGTTGGAGTTGTTATCAGGTTGGATCTTCAGGCCATTGCCGGTGTAGCCTACTGTGCCACTGAACACCGTGAAAGTGGCGGTACTGCCATTCAGAGGTACGGTTTCTATGACCGATACAGTTGTTCGATTCTTTTTGCTAGTAGCAGTCGTTGTGGCGCCTTCAACGGTCAGCGCGCTATTTACAAACAACAAAGTCAAACTGACTACTCGCAAATGGCGGTAACTTAGCGCAATGAAGGATCGGTTTAACACTGTGGCCCCTTTTCATCTCTGAATTGGACTAGGCACGAAATTCGTTGGGAATGCCCCTGAGTTGGTGCTCATGCCAGAAGGGGATTGGGAAAGTGGCGGCACGTTGCTAAGAGGAGTTGCCACTGCACTTATGCGAGTTCCTGCTGCTTGTGCGTCCACGTATACGACGCGAGATTGGGTCCCTAAATAAGCACTTTGTGCAGGTATTGTCTCGGTGCCTATACGGATATTTCCACTCACTGCACCTTGAGTAACATTTACGGCAGGTACTAGGGCGCTTGCATCAGGCTTGGGCAGAAACCTTTGCGAGTCGCCGCCGGAAGCGCGTTTGCTTGATCCTGATACCAACTCTTCGCCTGTTTTGAGCGAGTCTTTGGCTGGGATTTGCAACTTGGGAATGATGTTGATCGCTTCACTGCGAATCTTGGCCGATTCAGCTTGACGTCGATCGCCTGTCAGTTCCAATTCGGTCTGTAGTTGCGCCTGTGCGACTTGTTGGCGAGCAATGTCAGTCACCAATTTATTGGCATTCAATAAGCGCGTCAAACGTTCTTCAGAGAAAGATTTACCTGTCAATGGATTAATGGCCGAATCGGTATCAATCGGGGTCTTATAACTAGGCATGGCAGCGACTGCAGGTAACTTTGGCGGTTGCGCTACAACGGGTAATTTTTGAAGACTTCCACCAAACTGATCTTCTGATTCACTCGTTAACTTATCTGTACTTTGGGAGGGCGACTCACTCTTAGGGTTCACATAGCCTCGGCCTGCGCCTGCACCGCTAGGCTTGGCAATAACTTGGGCATGAATTGGGCTGGCCATGGCCGCAATTAGCGACACGGCGATGCCGATAGATATAAGGTTCTTTTTACTGTTGTCCATGAGAACTCCTTTGAATGGGTTTAGTAAGAGCCGACGACCGTGCGAGATAGCGTTTGTCCGCCAGGTAAAGAGGTGGAGATCCTGGCTGTGAAGCCCGGCGTTTGTAGGGCTCCAATTGCGTTTTGAGGGTTTCGAACTGCGTCTGAGCTGTTGTCAATCAGCAAAATTTGTCCGAACGAATCGGTCACATCTGACAGAGTCAACCCAAGTACGGTATGTGCGCCAATGTTGACCATGTTCACAGCACTCCCACCGGTGTTCGGCATGGCACCACCAAAATCCCAGCTGCTAGACGTATTCCCTCCTCGGTCGGTGCTGGCGAAATAATCAATCGAGATATCGCGCGTGGTGTTCGCCAAATAACGGGTATTGAAGTACGTCTGGTAGGCTTCTGCTGCCCTGTTCACGACCGCCAAAGACTGAGTGACTTTGTCTTGCATAAGCGATCGTCCGTCAATCAAAATCCCTTTGTCGTCGCCACCGAGTGTCAGAACACCAATCGGCGAAAGCGTTGTGGTTGCATCAATGGCCCCGTCCACTCCGGCAGACACGACGGCTACGGAGTGATAGTTGAAAGTGATGGAATTGACGGTGATGTTTTGTATGGGAGTGATGTACACACAAAAACTTCTACCGAATCCGTCATGCCAAACATCGGATGCGCTTGTATTCAAATATCTGGCGATGGCATTGAACATAGTTGGAGTGCCAACGCACAAGTTGTTGACGCTCGGCATTAGTGGCGTCAATGTGCCAGCCGAAGTCGTAAATACCGCAGCGGGGTTCGCGTCTACTTTTGTGGCGTTGTCGTTATAGGCGGCGGTTAGAGCGACTCTCAAATCTTTCAAACGGCTGTCAGTTTCAATACGCGCAAAAAAGGTAATCCCCGGCCCTGTAGCGTTGCTGATGAGCACAATCAGGACACTGGCTAAAGTCATGGCCACCATCATTTCCATTAGTGTGAAGCCCTTCTGCAAGTTAGAAGCAGCCGAAACCGAGGAAATTGCAGATGTCTTGCAGGGTTTCATGAGAACATTCCTAACGCCTTTTCAAGTTCGGCGCGCTCAGGTGAGGCCATTAAGGCAGTTTCTTCATCCACAATCTTTTCTTTAATCAGTTTTAGCAAGCTTTGATTCAGCGTGAGTTGGCCATCTACTGCTCCGCTATTCATTTCCTGAGTTATGAGGTGTATGTTTTTGGTGATGTGCACGCGAATCGCTGGCGTGGCCATCAAAATCTCAAGCGCCAGAGTGCGTTTGCCCTCCTTCGTTCGGATCAGGCGTTGCGACACAACGCCTCTAAGCACTGCGGCGAGAACTGATCGGGCGAGTTGCCGGTCGCTTTCAGAGAAGAATGCCAAGATGCGATTGATCGTCTCGGTTGCACTGTTTGTGTGCAGTGTTGCCAATACCAAGTGCCCCGTTTGGGCCGCGTTCAGTGCCGCCTCTACTGTGTCCAAATCACGCATCTCACCAATCAGGATCACATCAGGATCCTCGCGCATCCCGCCGATCACGCCAGCGGCAAAACTCGAGCAGTCACCAAACTCGCCAACTTGGCGCTGCCGCATTCTGGATCGACGATCTTTATGGATGTACTCAATGGGATCTTCAAGGGTGATGATGTGACTGGGTGTATTGGCATTGAGCCAATCGATCATGCTGGCCAAGGTGGTAGATTTACCACTCCCCGTTGGGCCAGTCACCAACACAAGGCCTTGTGGCGCTTCTACAAGCCTTTGGACTGACGGGGGTAGCCCAAGACTGGCCAGAGGAGGGATATCGTTGGAAAGCCTGCGTACCGCTACGTTGAGTTGTCCTTGTGATATCCATGCGTGCGCTCGTATCCGGATGCTGGCCAAGTTCAACGCAAAGTCATCTTGGCCACCTAATTCGAGCACCCGTGCATGAGCAGAAGCGTCTTTGTAGCGTGACTGCAACCATCCGTTAAGATCCACAGAAGACACCAGCGTGTCTTTGACAAGTTGCATCTCGCCGCCGCTTCGAACCCAGATAGGTTGATCTGCCTGTAAATGCACATCACTGATAGATTCATCGCTCAGTAACTCAGTGAGGATTTCTAGAAAACTGCGGTTGACATCTTGATCATTCATAACGGATCTCTTCGCTTTTATTAATCGGTTTGTTGGACTTGGTAGGTCATGGTCTGCCCCCAAGGCGATGAGGCGCGGATCGACAAGCTAAATGGCACCGTCGAGTTGTTGCTGTCCAATAGATTGCTAATCTGTACAACATCTCCCCACGGGGTTTTAAAGTCACTTTCTGGCATGCCAAGCATGGTCGGAATCGACGTGCTGGTGATGGGCTGGTACGTATCGATGCAGGGCAAGTACCCCGATACCGCGCGAGCGCAATCTCTAGATCGAAAATAATTTTCGAATGACGGCGCTCCAATGACACCTTGCTGTGCTCTGGCAAAGTTTTGTAATCTGCCCGCTGTCGATTTGAGAAGCTCACTGATCTGTACGGTCAGCCCTTGTTGGTACAACTTGGTGTCGAATATTCTTACTGTACCGGCTGCGAAAACCGTTTGGTCAGGCACAAATACACCATTTGCCTGATTGAACACGGTTTGATCTGTAGCGCTAATGGGTGGCAACCAAATCACAAGCACTCGATAAGGGACGCAGCTGCCAAATGCTGCATTCGTCGGACAAGAAGTGTTTAACCGATTGCTTATCAAGGCTCTGACTCCAAATCGACGTTCGGGCGCAATTTGCTGCAAGAGTTCGGCCTCGGTAGGCGTTTGTCCCGTTACTTCCATAGACAGCGAAACACGTTGATACCAGGCATGGGCGTTTTTGAGAACAGCGTCAAGATATTGCCTTTGGTCCTGCTCAAATGTCACGCGCGCTTGATGAACGACATGGGCACGAAACGTACCCGCCAAGACCAGCATGGCACCCAATAACATGGTGACCACCAACAAAAAGGCTGCGCCGCGCTGTTTATGCGCGCGGTGGTCTTTAGAAAGCCGATTCAAGTCCATGGCGAACTTGAGCTTTTTTTGTTGTTGATCATGGCGAGGTTCAAGAACTCAATTAACGAGAGTCAGAGACTTTGACATCAAATGTGCCAAATTCAGTTGCACCTGATCCAAGGGTGGCGCGGCATTGGCCATTGATGAATGTGGCATTTGCAATGACGTCTGTATTCGTACACTTTTTAATCGCTTCGATGATCACCGCATTCGGAACGTTTGAAGCACGCAAGTAGTACACCCATGTGTAGTTACCGCCATTGGTTGCCAAATTCGCGGCTTCTCGCGCTATCGTGATCGTGGTTGTGTCACCAATGCTTGCTTGAGTGATCGCATTGTTTGCATCCGTTGGTTGCCGCTCTAAGTAAGGGCCACTCCAGCTATTTGTGGCGGCTATTCCGTTGAACATATTTCCAGCCGTTGCGTCCGTGCGATTCCACAACACAGAAAGGCGACTTGGCACACCGCCAAGGTCAACTACGGCGCGTTGCGTTGAGTCACTCAATGTTTTCATATCGGAAAACAACTTGACCGCCTTCGAGGAATCACCTGAAAACTTAGAAGCCATGAAGGTGGCTAGGACCACAATTACAGCCAGCACAACAATGACTTCGATCAATGTCATGCCTCGTTGTTTATTCAGCTGCTTGTGATTTGCAATGTGAATCGCAAGTGATGGCGCTTGAAGTTGATCGGTTTTCATAAAATTCTCCTTGGGTAAATGGTTAACGACTACAGAGACTGGAGCATGGGGCCAGCAATCGGGTAATAAGTGATGTAGAACACAGCCAAAATCAAAATGGCACCGATGGCCAGTGATATTTTTTGAAGCACCGCCTGAACCCTCTGCGTCAAAACTTGCACGTCCTCCTGCAGCATCTGGCAGAACGACTTCAGGCCGTCTGGTAGATCGCCTGAGTCTTTGGCACTTCGATAGCCGGCGTTCACAAAGCGAGGAAACTGTGCAGCCTCTAGCGCGCTCACTTCATCTGCACCGGCAGCCAATCGCCTTGACATCACATAAAGGGATTCACCAGTGATGGCGAGTTTGCACGCCGGTCGCAAAATTGCACAAATTTCTTGAGGCGCAATGTTGGCCGAATACATCAGGGCATAAACACTCCAAAGTTGTGCGTGTTCACTTTTCAAATCTAGATCATGAAAAGACTTGATGTGTGATTTGAGTTCTTGCCAAAGATTGGATTTCAACAATAGCCAGCCTCCAAACCCCATCGCCAACCAGACTAAAAACCAAATCACAGGGCTAGAGTTCACTTCACCCACGAAGCTATACAGCGCTTGGATATCTGAAGGTATGTTGACTGTGTTGCCCAGTTTTTTGAAGAAGCTCAGCATCTGTGGCCCAAGTACCCCAAAAAATAATGGCAGAGCAAAATAGAACATAACTGTCATGGTTTGGGGCATGCGCATGGCCCCTCGTACCGCGTTTTCTGTTTGATGGCGTAATTTGGCTTCTTGGGCCAAATCCCAAAAGGACTTGTCTAACCCTCCCACCATGTCGAGGGCTTTGACCACCATGACATCCCGATGTGCAAATCCTCCCATTTCCATGGCTCGCCAAGGACGCATACCACTCTCTTGTGCAGCGGAGGCGATGGCCACGGCTGAGAGCAAACGACCATCCTCGATGTATTCTTTGGCAGAGTCGAGCGCATCCTTGAATGTGCCTCCGAGTTTGATGCGCTTCGAAATGGTTTCGTAAAAACGTGCCTTCTCTCGCAAATCGAAATCAGTGGGTTGAAGCAGACCAAATCCCGTCGACAACGTTGGCATGATGGCAAGCGTTACTTGTGGGTTAATAAAGCCCATTTTTTTGATCCTTGCCATTGCAAAAACGTCTGACTCGGCCGTAATCAAACCAGAGACTGTTTTTGTGCTCACTGGCTGGCGTGCTGAAAATGCGAATGTCAAATTCATGATTAGGATGCCTCTTTGAGTGGCCCGAGTTTTTTCACTTCATCTATGCTGGTGATTCCATTAGCGACCAGGCGCAGTGCATTACCGACTAGCGTCCTGTCTTCTGAAATCCCTTCTTTGGCGATCTGACTTGGCGATGCCCCACTTTCAATGAGTTCGCGCACACGTGGCGTGACGCGCAACAACTCGTACACCATTCGTCGGCCACGAAAACCTGTTCCATGGCAGTTGACGCAGCCCATGGCTTTTTTGGGCTTGATGGGTTTGCCTGTGCGACCCTCATCAAGAAAGGCCAAGTTCCCAAGGACTGTCAGGGTGTCCACCCGATAATCATCAACAGCGCAAGTGCAAAGTGTGCGAATCAGTCGTTGAGCTAAGATTCCCAACAGCAGGCTGGCAATAGCCGACATATCCAGATTGAAGCTTCGCAATCGACTGATGGCCAAGGCTGCATCATTGTTATGTAATGTTGAGAAAACCAAGTGCCCGGTGTTGCCTGCGTCAACAAGTTGTTCCGCAATATCACCCTTGCGAATTTCGCCAAACAAAATTACATCCGGGGCAGCTCGTAACAAACCTTTGAGCAAATCATGAGCGCCTTTAGCCTCATCGCTTGTCCCATTACTGTCATTTCTGGCAGCGTTTTGGCGCGTTTGAAATTGCATCCAAAGGCCGCGTGAATACTCGATGGGGTTTTCGATCGATTGAACCCAACGTGAGATTGGATCAATCTCATTCAAAGTGGCATAAAGAGTAGTCGTCTTTCCACTACCTGTAGGACCAGTGACTAGGAATAATCCTGTTGCACGATCCTTGCAGTCGCGGATGTACTTCAGTGTTTCTGGATCAAACCCAAGCGTTGAGAGCTCTGCGGTGTCTGCCTGCTGATCCAAAATTCGCATCACGATGGTGACTCGGGTGTTGTCGCTCTCGTTGCGTTGTATCAAGATGACCCGAAAGCCGTATCTCTGAGCGATTTCGCCAAACTCTTCTTGGTCAGCCTCTGCGAACTCAAACCGACGATCGACGGGGCCCTGTGTCAGCTTGTCTTGTGCACCACACGTGGTGACCAAGTGGGTGATAACGCGGCCCCAAACTTCAGATGGTAGGAACGTGAAAAGCTGTCCAACTCCGTCAATTTTTAGTCGAACGTCCCCACCAGACTTGGTGGCGGAGGGTGAAAAAGAGATGTCCGAGGCTCCTGCGTAACAGGCGTGACGCATCAATGACAGCACGAATCGGCGCAGCAACGATTGGGCCTCTTCTTCTTCAACCTTCACGTTCGAGAGTTGATCAAACAACTTCATGACGTCTGCATCGGAGTTGGAGTAGTAACGCCGGTACATGGTCGATAAGGTACGTTCCGAAGCGATTCTGTAAACCTGTGGAAGACCATTGAAAAGACGGGAGCCGGCCAATGTTTTCGAGGGCTCGTTCATGGCCAGTACCAACGTTTGCAAGCCGTTGTCGGTCATCACATCAACGGGTAACACGCCTTCAAACTTGGCTGGCATCGAAATACCATGATGATTTAAAACCTCCACAATCTCAGAAACAGGAACTGAATCAATCTGATTTGGGGGGAAATACGTCAAATTGGTCACTGCGGCCAATACACGGGCCACCCCTTCCGGGGGCAAGAACCCATACTCACTTGATCGCATAATTTCAGTGATTGGCTCGTTTGTCAGGGCTTGGCGTTTGCGCAAAATTCGGATGTGTGATTCGCTCACGCCTTCGGCTCGAAGGGCCCTTTCCATCGAATTGTCAAACTCACGATCTAGATCGAGCGGTGCTATCTCAAACTTAGCAGACGGCACGATGACATTTGTAGCAACAAAGGGGTCCGGTGTCTTATCGACTTTTTCTTGCTCATGCATCGGGTGCATAACACGACGCGCTTGAGGCAAACCAATGGACAACGGCCGAGGACTTCCCGTTGAAGCAGTTTTGTTCTGCGGTTTTGCAGCCGAAGCACTGCGAAGATTAAAGAAGCTTGGACCTGTAGCCATCACACACCTGCCTTCAACTCTTCTTGCGGGCCAAAGAGTTGTACTTTCATCTCAAAGCTGTATCCCCGCAGATTGAGAACGCTCACCGATCCACCGTGCTCAATGATTTGGGTCTGAATAAAATTCTGAAAATCTTCCAAAGACTCGTATGAACCTTTGATGTTGATTTCTTGTGACATCAGTCCCGTAGCGGCGTTCTGAGTTTGCATTGATTGCATAGGGATAACGGTTTGACCACCCACCGTGGTGCCTGCTGAAACATCCGTCATCACCACTCCAAAGTCGTGGTGGGTATGTAACAAGCGTGAAATTGATTGAAAAACGACTTTGTCAATACCAAGTTTTGGCGCAGCTGTTTGATCAAACTGACTCATAAAGCGTAAGCTTTTGTTAACGCTGGCCATGGCCAAGATTAGTCGCCCGCCCTCCCCCTTAGCCATCGCCAATTCCTGCAGCTGGGGCTGCATGACCGTTTTAGCGATTGCCACTGAGCAGAGAAGAAATAGCGCGGTCAACAGACGTGCATTCATAAGTGATGTAGAGCTCTGAGAGCTGCGTGTTGGTTTCGGGATTACGGCGAGTACAGCCCTCGGGTGAGTTCGCACTCATCAACTCAGTCAAAGCAGTCGGTGTGTTAGAGGCATCAACCACTTTGGCAATGACTTTGATTCGAATAAGTTCGCGATCCGCATCAATTTCTAGACGGAGACCTTCTTGATGCAAGGATTGAGCAATTTCAACGGCTTTCATGATGGGGACAGAGCCCTCTTTCGTGAGAGCGCCCCAACGGGCAATGGTCACGTTTTGCAACTGCTTGTTTGCTGTACGTAATGCGGTTGTTTGTTTGGCTGAGTCGTTTTTTGTCCAATTTGCAGAAACGCCTGCATAGACACTGGTGAAGACAACCCCAATCAGCCCTGCAGCTGTAGCTTGTGTCGATAATTTCCACCATGTTGATGTGCCCACACCAAAGTATTCAACTTCGGTTGGATAGGGCCGAACGATGGCGCTGCTTTGTGAATTCGCAATCAGCTTGGTAAATTCCACACCATCAAACAGGCAAATCCGGTCTGTGGGGAAATCACTGGCAGAGTCAAGCGCCGCCAAGCGAACGTGTTGCAAGTAGTTTTGTAGTGCTTGTTCTAAGCGAAGCTGATTCGCCGCACCTTGCTCTTCTGGTGTTCCATGGGTCGAATTGGTTAAATTTGCCGAGACCATTGATTCGAGTTCACCGCTCTCACTCGCTTTGAAAAAAATGACCAAGGTATGGTGGTGACCCGTGAATACCACGCCGGTCACATAAGGACTTGTCGGTTGATTTTGTTCAGCCCAAGCTTGTGCTAACAAACTACGCAGCATTGCGCGTCCTGGCCAAAGGCGAGAGCTTGTCGATGTGGTCTTCATGCGGTCTGTAGAGGTCGCATAAAGCCACTCACTACCCTTTAATCCGCGCGCCCTGTCTTGCTGGTGAATTACTTGTAAATCATCTGATTTGGAGGGACTCAAATCACTGTTAAAAACATCGGCAATTCTTTTGGTAAATAGGTTGAGTTCTCCACGCAAACCGGACGATTTCGCATTTTTAAACGATGTCATATGCAACATCTGACGCCAACCAATCAGCCGAACACCTGCGTCTGCCATCAAACGCTTAGTTAATGCAGGTGTTGACTCGCGTTTTTGAGCGCGCATCTCCAAATCTTCCATTGGAGAAAAACTGATGATGTCTGCTGACTCGTTTTCATCTGGGGGTTGCATCTCATGCGTGTTGCCAATCAATGTGCCTGCAGATGGGTTCGCGAGCGTATTCAAAGGCCAATATGTGTCCTTTTCACCCTCTCGCACGTATAACCACAACTTCGCATCGCGAAGCTCTGTGGTTTTTGTCTTTTTAAATCGTGAGAACATCAGATTGACTCCGAAAATACGATGTTCATAGGGGCCGGGCGAAGGATTCGCGCATTGATAATGAGCACGGATTCACGTGCGGCCACGTCTTTCGTATTGCCAGCGAACAAAGCTCCGATACCAGGAATTTCAACCAAACCGGGTACCGCTTGCTTTGACGAGTTGTTGGTAGAAGTACGAGTGCCGCTGATCACCACCGTTTGTCCTGACTGGATAGAGATCCGCTGCCCCCCGTTTTGAACAGACTGCTCATACATCTGGACTTGGTCGTTCAAAAACTTCTGCAAAGTGCCTAAAGTCACTTTGGAAGGCACGATAGTCAGACTCGCATTGTTGTCATCCAAGATGGATGCATGAACAGCCAGATTCACGCCGTCTTGTGCATAAGCACCTGCTCCTGACTGGGTGGTGGTAGTGCCGGTTCCGCTTGGTGTGGTGGTACTGGTCACTTGCGGCATATACGGCTTTTGCGTTCCGCTGAAAAAGACACCCGAAGAGTTGTTGGTGATGATCAACTTCGGTGTTGCAGAAACATCTACCGTGGTGAAATTCTCTAACGCCTTCACGACACTGGTGATGGAGGCTGTAGTAAAGGAAAGCGAGCTTGTAGAAGTCGTTCCAACCGTTCCAAGTGTGTTCAAGCTTATTTTTTGATTGCCCGCAGAATTAATGACTTTGTCCCATTGGATTCCATACTTGAATTCATTCGTTAAAGACACATCGACTAACCGTGCATTGATTTCAATTTGACGGCGCGCATCATAGGAATATTTACCCAAAAAATCATGGATGCGTTTAAGCGCTTGTCCGTTACCACGCACAGAGATCAATCCTGACTCTGCAAAAACCTCTACCGTGGCATTTGACCCTGCTTGTTTTTCAACAAAGGCTTTGAAAGCTGAAGGTGCATTGACATACTGGCCCTGTACTGCAAATGAAGCGCCAATCGGGTTGATCGATGCACCACCACCAGGACCTCCGGTTCCTGCCGAGGTGGTGCCGGTACTCGTACCTGAAACTGGGCTGCCTCCGTAGCGAAACTCTGTTGATAACAGCTTCTTCAGGTCTTCTGATGGCACGCGAAACACGACGGTGGCTTCAGGCGCCACTGTCACGCTGCGATCGCTCTCATTGATCACAATGGCATAACCTGCCTGCCACGCAATTTGACGCATGGCTTGTTGAAGCGTCAATCCACGCAAGTCAAGCGTAACTGTCCTTTGAAGATCTACCGATTGAACAGCGGAGGTGCCATAGCCGAGCCGGTCTGACAGCTTGACGACCAAGTCATAGAAATTTGCATTCTTGACAGAAATTGTGACGGCCTGACGTTCATCTACGTCATCAATTTCCATACCTCGCGGTATCGAACGCTCAACATTTCTAACGGTCGTTGCTCCGTTGATTGGGCTGTCTGAGTATTTCTTTGCGCGATCAGTGACTTCGTCTTGATACTTACTAACATTGGCGCAGCCAGACATTACCGTTGCTACAGACATTAATGTGAGTGCAAATCGAGTACGGCGAATTTTGTGTGTCATGAGAACTCCAATTAAAGACCGTTACGCGAATTTCGGACGGTGACGCGCTTGACGGCGCCACTGTTCTTGGCAATCTCCGCTTCAAAACCAAAAGGCTCCAAAACTTCGTTTAATGCAGTCTGCACATCTACTGCGCTGGCTTGAAAATCATCTTCCAGCACCACATCACGAACACGACCAGAAGTTGTGGCCGATGCCGCCCATACCAACTCAATTGACTGCGATGCCAGCCAGGTTTTAAGCGTTGGCATTAAACGGTCGCCTTGCCGAATCACTAATGGAGGGGGGGCAGACACAGCAACCACAACGCTAGGGGGTAGGGTCGCTACGCCGAGTACCGCAGTTTTTTGTGTGCTATCTAGTGCTGGTCGCACTTCGTTCAACACAACCGGTGTTCTTGAAAGGTTGACGGGGTCCGCTACGACAACCTGTGCTGGCGGGCAATATTTGCCAAGGACGACCGTACCAGGCGGTATCTCAGGACAATTAGAGCCTTTGGTCTCTGCAGCATTCACAATTTGAAAAAAGGCAATTGCACTAATGGCTAGTAGTCTTTGTTTAGTTGATTTCATAAGTAACTCACTTGTTCGGAAAATCTGAAACGATGATCGTCGACTTGTCTGGGAACTCCACCATGAGTGGGTTGCTTTCGTCTTTGAGAAGTACTGCCAAGGCAAGAACTGCTGCACGAATATCTGGCTCATTGACACCACCCAACGTGGACACCTTTGAGGATGTTTTCCATATCAATCGCATGCGCGCTTGGCGAGCCCAGGTCGTTAGCACATAGCGCACATCGTCACCACGCTCGGCGGTGTAACGTGTTTGACGTGGTAGCCCAGCACGCGCTGCACGAATTAACTCACTCAAGGCTTCTTCGTCGGTATTGACTTTGACAATCGGCCCAAGGGCCTGTGGGGGCGATGGCGGTGGTGAACTGGCACATGCCGACAGAACCATTGCAATGAGTAGGATCAGTTTCTTCATATGGATCTCATCGAATGGGTGTTATGCGTTGAGGTGCGTCGGATTTCTGTTGCAACTTCACGGTGTGCTGCCCCTCCATGTTCTTACCTGAAGACACAAGACCATCTGCTACCGCCGCCACTGATGTAGCGGCAATATCCTTTGGAATTTGATTGATGGCCAGCGCGCGCGACACAATCGCATGTCCCTTACCCTTTGGTAATTTGGTATCTATGGCGCCCGTCTCTTTAGGTTGTGCGTCAACGGAGGCTGCAATAACACCTGCCTGTGCTTCTTCGTGCAGCTTTTGAATGGTCTCAGCCAACCAAGTATTCCGGTTGGTGGTGATTTCTTCTTGACCAACAACACGACCCTTATCGTCTTTGACAGCAGCCCATACTTTTACTGGCTTTGCGCCTTGATAGGCCAACAAAATGGGCTCGCCAATGGCTGGTGCGTTTTCTTGCATTGCCCGTTTTATGTCGACACCCCAAATCACCTCTTCGCCTTTGCTTGTTTTCAGCTTTGCGTAATAGTTACTACGGTTGTCATCGACATTGAATTTGTAAGGTGCCGAACCATGTTCAAGCAAAACGCCCACGTATGACCGAGGTGTTTGCAATACCGTGGCGAGTGCAGCAATCGTGGTATCGATGGCTGCGGTATCTGTGATGCCTTTTTCGTGCAACTGAAAACGAATTTGAGAAATCGTTGCAGGCTCACCTTTGTTATTTTTGGTGACCAATGGCGTAGGCTCGGTAGTGCGATTGGGCGTAGTTTTTGTATCGGAAATAAACGGCATCTTCGGTATTGCCATCTCATCCTTAATCTGTAGGGCAATCCGCTCTTCTAGCTTGACACGGTCTATAGGTGCAGGCGTATAGCCCGTCACCTTGAGTCCAATTAACGAAGCTTCAACCCAAGCTTGACTTAAAAATTCCGGTGACCCATCGAGGTACAGCTGCTTCCATCCTCTGGCCTGTGCCAATGCAACGATGGCCTGTACAACCTCTGGCTGATTGTGTTCTGTCTTGAATGAATTGCCGCCGTCAATGAACGCCAGAGTGGTTTTCTTGTCTCGAAAATAGAAGTTGCCTTCAGCAAATAAAAACTGTTCTTTCAGACGCGCCATCAATGTGTCTTGTAAAGAGACTCCACCAGTATTTGGGGTAGCAACGACCGGGCCAATCTCTTTGGCCTCAACCGAATTGATCAAAGCTGGCTCTGCTTTTGAACCAATTTGAATGACTGTTACAACAGAGGGGGCCCCGGCTCCGTTCGTTGGTGCAATTGTTGAGCCCATTTCACCTAGAAGCTCTTTGATCAATTTGCCGCCAGTCTCTCGGCCATACTGACTAAGCAAATCGTTAAAGTCTTTTCCTTTGAAACCTACAGCCGCAGGAAAGACGACGGTTGCACCTATAGCCTCGCCCGCTTCAATTGCTTTGGCGCGTCCTGTGTTGTGGGCGTTGAGCACATCATCATCACCACATACCACCATGGTTT
>JACCDH010032886.1_pt1 | contig 18689 bp, 10 predicted proteins | sample 7442481 | NCBI WGS metagenome assembly JACCDH01 (sample SAMN15323433, study PRJNA562643) | freshwater metagenome | isolation source: river surface water | place: USA:Blue River Watershed | collected 2017-08-15 | reverse complement strand
GGGGAAGAACCTCTTTGGCATTAAGGCAGATAGCCGTTGGAGGGGGGAGACCTTGATCCTGCAGACCAAGGAGTTCATTCGTGGCCAGTGGGTTGTGGTGCCTGCCAAGTGGCGCAAGTACGCCAGCTGGCAAGAGAGCATTGATGACCACGCGGCCTTCCTCAAGCAAAACCCACGTTATCAGCCATGCTTCCAATGCCTGACTGCTGAGGCATTTGCACAGGCATTGGCCAAGGCTGGGTATGCCACTGATCCGGGCTACGCCAGCAAGGTGATTGGTCTCATGAACCAGAACAAGTTGCAGGCACTAGATGGTGGCGCTTTATGAACTGGCTCAACCGATTTTTGCTGGGCCATTGGTCCTACATCCTGGGTAGTCTCTTGATGCTCATGGTGCTGATTTGTGGCGTCCAGGTTGGTCAATCCCGTGTGCAACGCGCGTGGGATGCCGAAAGACAGCAGATTGCATTGACTCGGGCCAAGCAGGAACAACGCGTGGCTGACACAGTTCATGCGCAGAAAACCATCAATCAGGAGATATCAAATGAGTTTCAGACAAAAAAGGAGATGTTGGCTGGCCTGCGCCCTGCTTTGCGTGGCGGTGATGTCGGGCTGCGCATCCAGTCCAGCCATGATTCCAACACCTTGCCCGCCATTTCCTCCGTTGCCACAGGAATTGCGGCAGCCCCCGCCGACGCTCTACCTGATCCCGCAGAACTTGCGACCGTAATCCAATGTGAGCAGTTAGCACGAGATGCTACTGAAACTACGCTGATGTTTTTGGAGCTGCAGCAATGGCACGTCAGGCAGTCGGTGGCTGCGAGCGCGACTGAACCATAGCCTGTACTACAACTTGGTCGTTGCCACCAAGCCAGAGGGCCGACTTGCGACCGTTGGGGAATTTCTGTTCAACCTCGGTATCGTGGAGAGTGTGAACCACCGGCATTGCGTCTCTGACAGAAATACGCACTAGCGATAAGTCTTGGGGGATGAGTCTGTAGAAGGCGGACAGACTGCACCCGGAGGCTGATCCATGGGTTCGAAATGTTCCCTGTATGCCCATACCCGTGTAAACTGCTTTTTGTACCTCAAACCCATGACAAGCACAAGTACTAAGAACGTGGCCCTTGCCTATAGCAAAGAAAATGCACTGAATGCAATTTGCCCTTACTTTACGATGTTTCCTCTCGAATACCCGAACAGGGTGCTCAGGAAGTATCTAAAGGAAGAGCCAGTTGTGCTCGACCCATTTTGTGGTCGAGGCACTACTTTATTTTCTGCGCGAAAGTTTGGGTTTTCTGCTTGGGGAATTGATTCGTCACCTGTTGCTGTTGCCATCGCAAAAGCAAAGCTTGCATGCTGTGATATTGAGGAGCCCCTTCAGCTTGCTGCTAAATTGATTTTAGGTATTGACCCGGATGAGCTGCCAGATACACCATTTTTCCGTTCGGCATATCATCAATCGACGCTTCGTGATATTTGTGCTTTGCGAGAGGGGCTCCGTGACTTAAATGCCGAAACAGATGCATCGTCTATTCTGCGCGCTGCTGTGCTTGGATGTTTGCATGGCCCTCTTTCCAAACACGTTGAAAATGCGGGCTACTTTTCCAATCAAATGCCGAGGACTTACGCGTCGAAGCCTGATTACGCGGTGAGATTTTGGAAAGAACGAAAGCTTAAAGCGCCAAAAATAGATGTGCTTCGCGTGCTTCGCCGCAAGATCGAACGCTTGATGGGACTTGAGCAAGCATCGCCGTGTTCGATATCTCAGGTGTTACATGGAGACGCTCAGTCGGAGGCGTTATTCCAGTTGCTTGACACTGCTCCGTCGATTGTGATCACGTCTCCGCCTTATTACGGAATGCGGACATATGTTCAAGATCAATGGCTTAGGAACTGGTTTCTAGGAGGACCTGATTCCATTGACTATTCAACGGGGCCGCAACTTGATCATGGTGGACAGCAGGCATTTGCGGCTTCGCTTGGTAAGGTTTGGAAGAATATCGCAAACAGCGCCGCGTCGTCTGAATCGCTTCACATGTACGTCCGATTCGGAATAATTCCATCTGCGCAAGTTGATGCAAAAAAACTCTTCAAAGAATCGCTGGAAGAGTCTGAGGTCGATTGGCGTTTAGTGTCTACCCGTTCCGCAAAATCAGCAGACGTCGGCAAGCGGCAAGCAGATCAAATGAAGGCCGAGTCTGCCGCCGCCGTTGAGTTCGACTTTCACGTCGAAAGAGCTTAATTGCGCTAGTTGCTATCGGTGATAACGCAGTTTTGCTTGTCGCGACGTTGATCCGAGCGAGATCTGATCGCTGATTTCCTGGTTGCAGAATTCGTCGACGTAGTCTTTGATCGCATGAGCAGTCTCGAGGGCCTTCTTGTCTTGTGGGACGTGCCCTGCGAGGGTCATTGGCATGACCACCAGGCACTTGGCCATTGCACGGGAAATTGCGACGTTGGTCCGTTCTAGTTGCATGAGGAACGCTTCCTCGCCCATGATCACATCGGCATCCCCGACCCCGAAAGTCACGATGATCGTGTGACGCTGTCCCCCTTGGAATTTTTCTACGGTGTCAACTGCAGAGTCGATCAAATCTGGTGGGTCAGCTGGGAATATCGATCGCAGTTCTCGGATCACCAACGCGCGCTGTGCGCGGTGCGGCGTAACGATTCCAATACACCGCCCCCAAAACTGATCTGGTTGTGGCACCGCATGCGTAACCGGGCCGCGTCCATCAAGCTCAGCACTCGCTGTTTGCCTGAGACACCAGGTCAAGGCAGCGACGATCTTTGCCTCAAAGGAATTGCTTTGTGACGAGAGGTCATCGTCATGGAGCAAAGTTAGCACTTTATTCTCGGGAGCCAGAATGCGCGGCCAAAGGGGAGACCAAGGCATGCATCCAGGAAAGCCGGAGGCGGGAGTTGGTGGCGCTGCCAATAAGTGAAGCGCCGTGGCAGCATTTGAGGCCTGCAAGGTTGCTCGGTAGCCTATGGTGCGAGCGTAGGCAACGATGTCCTCAGCTGATCGGTAGTTCTCTTCCAATGGGCATGGAGTGATCTGATTGCCAAAAGGTCGTTCGAGCAGGTACTTCTGGATGCTGCCCACCAAGTATTCTGCACCTTTGGGTGGTTCCAGAGCCATGATGGGCGGCATCTGAAGATGGTCGCCTGCAATGATCAGTCGCGCATCTTCTTTCAGAGTAGCAAGCGGAGATATTGCCGTGGTGACCTGAACCTGTGAGCTTTCGTCAACGATCACGACGTCGAACACAGGGGCAACGCAGCTACCGACCCCCCAGTCTGCGAGCTTGTATGCCTGCATTGTTGAAGTGGCGACAATGGTGACCGTCTCAGTATTAGCCAAACTAGCGAGGCAGTCCTGCGTTTCCTGATTGGCTTGACTGAGATTGAATGATTCAACACGCAAATGATGGTTGGACGCAGAGAAGGGCTTAGGAGTCTGCGACGAGGAATAGACCACGAAGACCTCAGCTGGGCAAGTTGAGTCGGCATCTAGCGCCTCAACTACGCGACCGATGATCTCTTCTACCGCTTTATAGGTCGGCCCCGCGACCAGCACTTTCAATGGCTGACTCCTCTGCACCGCGTCATGAACGAGCCCATGAATGCATCCGGCAAGCGTCTGGGTCTTTCCGGTTCCCGGCGGTCCCCAAATGATGGTCAAGCCTTTTTCTACGGCGTGGGCAACGGCATTGGTCTGGCTAGCATTTAGGTCGTGCTTGGCTTTTGCGTAGGCAGCTACTGATGCAGCCTGAGGAAAGGCAACAACCGATGTTGCATGAACGGTGTCTGCTTCCCACAGAATGCGGGCAAGTGGAGTAATCGCTGCAGTACCTGGCCTTGTTGCGTTAGCGCCCATCGCAGTGGCAGCATTTCTGTCGGCAACCGCAATCGGTGGGTTGCCGACAGAGGCTAAGATTTTTTTGACCGTCTCATACCACTTGAATGAGCCTTGGCCCTTGGTAATGAAAATATCGTTCAGCAGGTCGACAGTTGAATTGGCCAGCAGGTACGGCGCGAATGCCGCCTCACGCCAGTTGCTTAATTTCAGTACTGCTTTGCGTGTGCCTCGGTCGAATGACATCAGCGTCACAGAGAGTGCCGACCACAACGGGGTCAGAAGGGTGTCACCCTGCCCGGAATAAGGCGGAGCTGTGACGGGAATCAGATCCCTGCCACGCTGAAGTGGAAGCCCAGGGAATCCCTCTTTGCCCAAGGCAAGATAGCCCTCATTGTCGTCAAGTTTGGCTTCGGTTGACCCTGGCAGGACATCGTAGATGTACTCGTTCGGCGCTCCCGTTGGCTGGCCATTGGTAAGTCGTACAGCCTCGTAACTTGCCTCCAATGCTTCCGCATCAAGTGCTAGGCGCTGATGAGATTCAAGCTTCCTGGTCTGATATTGCAGTTCTTCCCACCAGATCCACAGCTTGCTATCGAACGCGACGTCACGACTGCCCTGAGGTACAGAAAGTGTCAACTTTGGAGCATTAGCCTTCAATTGCCCCTTGAAGTCCGTCCGCAACCGCTCGACCACGCTGTTCAACGCGCGGCATTGCTTTTCCAAGGCATTGCCGAATTCCTGAATCACCGTATTTCGAGGGACGGTAACTGAACCCCGCTTAATGATGGTGACGTTGCTCCAGATCTCGTAGATCCGCTCCCTCGGGATACCGTTGGTCAGGAATTCCCGATAGTAAGCATCCCCCAATCGAACAGGACCCGGCCCCGAGTAGTACGTTTCAGCAGTGTCGAACAATGTGATGACGTGGGAGGTCGGCGCAAAGACCACTCGTCGAACAATTTCGTCGATGAAGACAATGCACGGACTAACAGCACCGTCCGGCTTCTCGATCAGCTCATCAGCTGGGAACAGCCAGGCTAACGCTTTGGTTTTTCGATTCGTCAGGCTCAGCACCCTAGGCAAATGCCGCCCCATTGCTGCACATAGCTCTTCAAACTGCCGCTGTTCCCAAAAGGCGATTTGCGCGGTAAGCGGAGTTTTCCCTGAGGCACGAACAAATGCTTCCGCTTGATCGACCATGTCCGACAAAGTTGACAGCAGCCCCTCTAGGGCAACCCATTCATCTGCCAAACTTTTCTGGTCGACTACAAAGCATTTCGGCGCAAACTGACGTGGGGACTGCCCACTTACATAAGCCGTTGCACGACCAAGTATCGACAAGCCTGTAAGCAATCCAGCGCTTGGGTCAAAATTCACTGCAATAGAGGCATGAAGCTGCGGCGCAGGCGCCAAACTTGCGAGCACTGCAGAGTTGTCCACCGTTGTTGTCGAGGAAATGAGCGCATTTGCACGCGCAGGAATGCGACTGCGCTCCTTCTTGAGATGACTATGTTGCTGAAAGGCAGGATGCGCAGACGGAGCAACGGCCGCTCCCGCAGTATCCTGAATAGCATTGATCTGAAGGGTTTTCCTCGCACCACGAGTCATACCTGCAATTTGACTCAGGTGACCAACGAGCTTCGCAGCAGGATAGCAGTAGTGGCTTGGCTGCGCCGCAATTCGCGTCTTATCCTTCGCATTCGCCCATTTTTCATGTCCCAGCCAGTCGCATGCACTGCAGCGACCATCCACGTGCCACTCAAGGTTTACCCAACCGTTGGGCAATGCATCGCCGACGGCAATGACCCGAAGTAAGTCCTCGCGGAAGAAATGCAGCACGGTTGGCAAATAAAAACGAAGATTGGCATCTTCGCTATCGGCAATTAGAGCGTTCAGATACTGATTTGGTGTCGCCGCAGAAGCGCCAGACATCAATCCATCGAGCACAGACTGTCCCTGTTTGAAACGTGTCCACAAATAGCTGTGAGTCGTTACGAAATAACTATTCTGCAGTCCCTGGTCAGCGATCCAGTTGGCAAGAAAAATTGCATAAAGCGCCACCTCAGCGGAGTAGCTTGGATTCGCTTCACTGGTGTGCTTCACGTCAATGATGCTCAACGCACATCGTGTCTCTGACGCTGGATTGATTGGTTTTCTAGATCCGTTTGGACATACTTCCTCGTCATCAGCTATTGCGTGCCGCGCAACGATGATGTCAGGTATCAGCCCGGCGATTGGCGGAACTCGGGCAACTTGCGCCGGTTGCAGCCCGATGTTTGCCATTACGCCATTTTGAAAAGATGACGGTTCGAACTTGGCCTGCAGGATGATCGAAGGTAATGCCGTCACTTTTCCGAGTAGTGAAGCTAACGGAGCTTTGACGGGCTTGTTTGTGCCAGCCTTGTCTGGTTGGTAAATGACCAGATTGCCGAATGCGTGAATCAGCTGATCATTTCGTTCATCCTCAAAATCTCGACCTGCGGTTTGCAGCACACCAATGCCAGGCCGTGCTTGAAGTGGCACGGGCATTCCATGTGCATCAAGTTCTGAATCTTCATGCAGGGACAAATAGAGCTCCCTGTCGCACTTCGTCCGAAGAAACATAGAGAGCGTGCTCTTTGAGATTCTTTTTTTGGTCATTTGGTTTTCTCTGTACCTACGATTACGAAATCAACGGCAACTGATAGCTCTCACAGCAGCACCCGGAAATGTCGCTTGTCCGCATCGGACGACTTGAGAATGCGGTACTCCATCCCGCTGGCCACGGCGATTTGTTGGGCAAAGTCCTTCTTGGCCTGCACCACGGCGTCCTCAATCTGATTGTCGGCTTTCACCTCGACGATCACGTACTTCAGGCTGCCATCCGGCTCTTCTCGCTGGAAGATGAAGTCTGGGTAGTAGCTGCGCACGGTGCGCGAGTCGGGATCGATGTACTGGATGAAAAAATCGGACTGGCCGTGGGTCAGCATGCCGGTGAAGTAAATCTTCTTCACACGCTGCTCGCGCAGCAGATCCCAGAACAACCAGTTCTCTGAGCCAGAGTCGAAGCAGTAGGTGTCGAGGTGGAAGCTCTTGGCCCGCTCTTCGTCTTTAATCTGCGCGTCGTGCATCCGGACGATCTTGTCCTTCGCCGCCGACACCTCGTAGTAGCCGTTCGGGGGCAGTTTGATCAGATCGACCTCGTGCTCCTCGGTTTGCTGCGACTCGTCCAGGTCGTAGAGCTGGCGGAAAAGGCGCGGAATGATCTCGTCGTACAGCAGCTCGTTGAACTTGTTGGTAATGGCCACCAATTCGTTGGTGCCTTCCTTTGTGGCGTGGAGCAGATCCTCGATCTCCAAGGGGCTTCGGTTCAGATAGCGGGACACTTCGGCCACCAGCGACAGTTGTGAGAATGTCCGTTTTTCCCGGCGCGAGGTGAGGTCGAGTGTGCGGCTGCCAGAGGCACGCGCCGCATCGGCGGCGGTGAGGCCGTCCTGCTGCGTTTCAATCAGTCGGTACTTCTCGACCAGTTCGCCCCACTTTTGCGCGTCTGCCCGTTCAGGTATCAACTCTTGTCCGGTCACCAACTGCTTCTCGCGCCTCTGGTATTGCTTGTGCACGCGCACCAGTTTTATCTTGACCGGTGGCTCGACCACCCGGATCTCAACGCGCTCCTTGTCCTTGCCGGTCTTTTGCAGTTCGTCAGCGCTGATGCGGAAGTTCTGCTGCAGCTCGTCGTTCAGGGTGTTGAGGTTGTCGTCCGAGAGGAATACGTGGCCGGTGTGCTGGGCCTGTCCGATTGCGCGTAGGCACCGCATCGTTGCTTGCAGTACGAACACCTTGGATTTGGGCTCGCGGAATAGGCCCACGCCGAACAGCGAGCGACAGTTCCAGCCTTCTCGGCCCTTGTTGACCAGCAGGATGAACTGCTTTTCCGACCCTTCGGTGTCGAGGCGGTTGAACTCACGGATGTCATCGTTGGTGGTGAGCTTGTCGTCACCCACGTTGACCAGGATGCGCGTGGTGGGGATACCGTGCTTAAGCAGCGCACGCTCCACCGCCGGTCGCAGCTCTCCGGTTAGCTCGTCGATGGTGGCCGCAAAGAAGGCCAGCTTGGGCAACAAGCCTTCAGGGCGCAGGTCACCCGATTCTTTCAGGAAGTTCTCGATGGCGATGTCGACAAACTCGTCGGTACGAGTGTTGGCGTAGCCGTGCAGCGTGACCTTCTTGAGGAAGCCCTTGTCGATGGCTTCTTTCAGTCCATAGGCGTAGACCACTTCGGGCAACACCTCGCGCCCCACATAGGGCGTGCCGGTGTAGTTGTAGCAAGCTACTACCCGCGTGCCCGCCGCACTGAGGCTGGCGGCCAGGATGTCGATGGTGGTGCGCAGGCTGGTGTCCGTTTCCTTGGCACCCACACCCATGTCCTTGGCCAACGCCTTGCCGAAGGCGTGGTGGGCCTCGTCCACGAAGATGCCCAGCTGCTCCAGGCGGCGAAGCTTCTCGAATCGCTGATTGGTGGTGAGTTCGCCTTCTTCTTCTGGTTGGTCGAAGTTGTAGAGGTCGGCGGCATCGGCATAGACGCCGGTGGCGGCGAGGGTTTCGCCGGTCGCGCCGAACAGCTTGTCGACCGAGGTCTTTTCCTTGTGTTGGCGCTTGAGGATGATCTTTTGCGTGTTCGAAACGATGATGTTGAAGCGCGAGCGATCCAGCGTGTCCAGCGAGGTACCTGTTTCTTCGAGGTAGTTGAAGCGCAGGTGCGTGGTCAGGAAGTTGACGTACTCCGGCGGCACGACACGCGTCATGTCGAAGGATTCGATTTCCTTCAGTGACTGCAATACCGTTTTGTCGGGCGCGAACACCAGCGCGTTGTGGCAGTAACGCGTGTCTTTCTCGAATTTGTTACCCAGCAGGAACTCGTAGAAGATGCAGGTCGCCATCAGGATGGTTTTGCCCGTCCCCATCGTCAGCGCGAAGATGTAGTTCGGGTAGGCGCGCGAGTTCCTGCGCATGGCCGCGAACACGGCCTTGTACTGATCCTGCGTGATCTTGTCGAACAGTCCTACTTGCCCTGCGCTGCCCGATACCACTCCACCCTCGGCACGATCAGCGAAGCGGCCTTGTTTTTCAAACCAGTGCTGAAAGATTTCTTCGACCTTGGCGTTACCGAGGAACTCCTTGAGGAAGACGTAGGTTTCCAGCGCCTCGAACTGCGGCTGGCGCAGAAAGGACTTCGGGTTCTTCTCCGGGTTGTTGAAGTCGAGGAACTTGCGCGTCAGCTCCTTGTAGTGTGCGCGGATCGTTCCTCGGTTGGCCTGATAGAACTGCCAGAGAAACTGGAAGAAGGCAAAGTCGAGCGACGCGCTCACCGCCTTGGCTGCGCGCTTAGTCGCCATTGGTTACACTCCCTTCCCAGGACTCCGACAGCAGGTCGGTGATCTTCACGCGGATCGTGCCCGCATCGCTTGGAACCTTGTACGCGCCCTTGACCATCTCGTTCTTGCCTGGGATGTCCAACATTGCTGGTTGCAGCACTGCACCGTCGTAGTTCCAGTCGATCAGCACCGACTCGACCAATTCCTTCCAGTCCTCGACTGACTCCTTCTGAAGCGAGAGCTTTTGCAGCAAGTTCATCGGGTAGAACTTCTCGATGATCAGCTCGCCGTTCTTGATGGCCACCTTGGCTTGCGAATCGCGCTTGAACTCCAGATTGGCGTTGTCGCGCAGGATGTCCACCACTTCGATATCGATCTTGAAGGGCTTGGCGGCGAGTTCCAGTTCCGCTCGCAAGGTGGGCTCGTGGCCCATGCAGACGAGCGTGATCTTCTCAACTGGTCGGTTCGGACTTTCGTTCTGTTTTCGCTCCCAAGCCTTGTAATCAAAGCCTGCAATCAGTTCGTTCAAATCAGCGCGTGTGGCAATGCGGTTGACAGGCATTATCTTTACCATCCGTCCGTCTTTCTCGCCGTCAAACACGGTGCTGAATTCCAGCTTTTGCACTTCCAATGCCTCGATTAGGAGTTCTTTGGCTTGGACAGGGTTTCGGAAGATGTCGTAGTGGTTGACGTTAAAGATCTCAAACCCGGCGTACATCTTTCGATCACTTCCCAGTTCCTGCTGGCGAAGTTCTTCAGCTTTCGTCAATAGACGCTTTGTTGTCGTTTGAACTGCGCCAACATTGATGTCAGCGCCAATGAAACGTCGCCCATGACGCATTGCGACTACTTGCGCCGTTCCCGATCCCATGAAACAGTCGAACACAATCGAGTCTGGGTTCGAATTCCCGAGGACAAACTTCTCAATCAGAGCTTCAGGCTTCTGTGTCGGATAGCCAGATCGCTCATGACCGGATGGCGCGACGATTGGTACGTACCAAACATCGTTGAGCGGACTTCCTTGACTGTCCTCTGCGTTGTAGTCCGATGGGATTCGATCACCATCTTCATTGTGTGCCGCGATGATCGCCTTCCCCTTCCATCTCCTTTCCGTGGATTCGGTACGCTCCATGTACTGACGGTTAAAGATGTGTTCGCCTTTCTTCCGCGTGTAGATGGTGAGGTTGTCGTGCATCTTCTGATATTCAAGCGCGGGCGTCGGCCAACGTCGGTAATCCCAGATCACCTCGTTAAGAAAGTTCTTCTCTCCGAATATTTCGTCCAACAAACATCGAATCTGGTGTGATTTCGCGCAATCCGCATGAACAACAATCGTGCCGCGCTCGGATAGCAGCTCGCGGCATAGAACCAGTCGCTCATACATGAATTGAAGGTACTCATCATTTGTCCAAATGTCCGTGTATTGCTTTTCCTCGAACGATCCAGAATCACCTTCGTACTTCGTACCGCGCAACTTGATCCTCTTTTTGTAATCTGCCTTCGAATCAAACGGCGGGTCGATGTAGATCAGATCAACCTTGCCTCGGAATTCCTTGAGAAGGTGGCTCATCACCTGAAGGTTGTCGCCCCAGAAAATCTTGTTGCGCCAGCCGTCCACTTCTTCGCCGTGAACTTCCTTCAGTTGCGCCGGGTAATACTGCGTCGAGGTGAACGGGCGCTTGCCGCGCCAATTGAGCATCGGGTAACCTTTGATTGGCTCAAATTCGTATTTCTCAACATTGGTGGTGGTGCCATCGGAAGTGGCCAGTAACAAGTCTTCTTGTACAGGGGTGTTTTTGTTCATCGGTCGTTTTTCCTAAATTTCCAATTCTTATTGTCACAGTAGGCGCGCATGTCACAGTTTTGGCATTGCTTGATTGGGCGCGCCGCGATTTGGTAGTCCTGCCGCTCAATACGCGCAACTATGTCGTCGAAACGAGCGATGGTTTTATTGATAGCACGATCGTCTTTGCTGAAGGAGACATATGGGTTGCCACCGTCTTCACCGGTGTAGTACAGGTGCATTCGGCTGACTTTTTGGCCAGTGCGCTTTTCAACTAGATGGGCATACACCTCCAGCTGGTTTTGGTATTGGCGCAGACGCTCCCGATCTTTCTCCATGTCGGGTTTCTTCTCAGATTTAAAATCGATTATCTCTACCGTGTCATGCTCCCCTCTTATTAGGTCAACACTGCCTTTGAGGATGTACTGGTCCTTGATAAGCGAGATTTCAACCTCGGCCTCCTTGATACGATCCCAGTCATCCTTTTCCCGTTCGTAGTAGCCCAAGACGTGTTTCTCTACCGCCTTGAGCGTTTGGGGTGCGAGGTATTGCCGCTCTCGTTTGGAAAGGTACTGGTAGTTGATGTTCAGCCACGACTGAATCTGATCGAGCGTGACAGTTGATTCCTCGCCTCGCAAGACGGCTTTGTGAATGTCTTCAATGGTTTGATGTACTAAGGTACCGAACAACTGAGCGCCCGCACGGATCGGATTGAATTCGAGCTCCTTGAAGAATCGGTACTGCTCAGCGCAGTTCTCGAACACAGTGATGTGCGATGTGAACGAATACTCGCGCTTGAGGTTGATCTGCTTGACGGCCTCGAGGGTCAGCGTCGACAGATCAACATCGCGCCAACGGGGAAGCTCGTAAAACAGTCGCTCAAAGTATTTAGACGGCGACTTGCCGCGCCCCTGTTTTTCTTGCGCCGCCAGCACCAGCAGATTCTGAGCACGAGAGAAAGCGGTGTAAAACAGTCGCCAGAAGTCGAAGTTCTTGATATGGTCAAGTGGCTCAAAGCGTTCTTTGGAAAGATAGCCGCCGTCTTCTAGTAGCACATCAAGCGCCCCGTATTGCTTGCGTGGCACCGCTTCCAGCGAACCGCACACCACCACCGGAAACTCTAGCCCCTTTGACTGGTGGATGGTTAGGAATGAAACACAGCCCTTGGGTGCATATTCGGCCTCATCCTCGTACTCGCCGATGCCGCCGTCCTGCAGAAAGCGCAAAAACTGGTTGAACAGGTCGCGCAGGTTCTTTTCCAGCCATTCGGGATTGAGCACGCTGACAAAGTGCAGATACTCGAATTTGGTGAGCAGCTTGGAGAGGGTGCCAAGGTTGCGAGCGGCGCGCCCTTTGTCTACGCCTTGCACTGCTTCCTCAGTGAGGAAGCGCGAGAACAGCGGGAACTGCAGCAACTGATAGAACAGGCCGGAGAAGGCGTAGTCGGTGTTCTGCGTCAGCACGGCGTGGCGCTTGGCCAGCGGACGCGCCCAGTCCAGCAGCGGCTTGTTTTCCGGCTTGCGCAGCTCGTCGATGAAGGGCTTGAAACACAGGTGGTCGTAGTAGTTCCAGATGGGCAGCGTGACGCCTTCGGCCCATGCTCGCACTTTAGGAAACTGAGGGAACAGGAAAATCAGCGCGCCGATCATCAAGCGGATCTCTTCGCGCTCGAAGAACATATTCGAGCGAGGCGAGAATACGGGCACTCCCTGCGTTTCGAGAAACCGCGCCAGTGCCACGACCTTATCGTTCTTGACCGAACGGAACAGGAATGCGATCTGATTCCAGTCCGCAAGTTGACCGGAGGACTTCAGGCCATTGAGGAAGGCCAGCACCTCAGCGTGCCAGTTGGAGGTGTCGTCCTTGTCGTTGTTGGCGGCCAATCGCACCGCTGTAGGCAGGTCGGGGAAGTCGCCCTCGCGCGGAATAATCTGTTTTGCGAAGCGAAACACGCGCGTGCCGTCGTCCCATACTTGCTCCTTCATCCACTCGTTGTAGAAGCGGATGATGTCCGGGTGCGAGCGGTAGTTGACGGTCAGCTTGACCTGTTTGCACTGGCCGTCGTCAAACAGTGCCGGGAACTCCAGAATGTTGCGGATGGTGGCCCCGCGAAAGCGATACAAGCCTTGGTCGTCGTCGCCCACCACGCAAAGATTGCGGCGCTCGCCCGCCAGCAGAAGAAGGATGCGTTCCTGAATGGTGTTGGTGTCCTGGTACTCGTCCACCATCAGGTGGGTGAGTTTGTCGCGCAGTTGGGCCAACACCTCGGGCTGCTTTTCCAGCAGTTGCAGGGCTTCGTACTGGATGCCTGAAAAGTCCAGCGAGTTGTGCTCGTGCAAAAGCTCTTGGTACCTGGAGAAGCAATTGGCCAGGGCGCGGATTTCCGGCTCAGGGGCAACCGCCAGTGAGGTGGTGTCAAGCGCCTCCTCGCCGACCTTATTGAGCCACTTCAGCAGATTCTCCGACTGCGCCCAGCGGCCCGTCTGGTCATCGCCCATGACCAGCTCGGCGCCTGGCAGCTCGCGGAAGTCCTTGATGCGCTGATAGAGGAAGTACTGCTGGTCGAACTGGTCGAACAGCGTGAAGCTCCGTTTGAGACGGGTGAACTCGCGGTAGTCCTCCAGCAGCCGCAGGCAGATGGAGTGGAAGGTGCCGAGGTACATCTCGTTCAGGTTGAACTGGATGCCCAGCTCGGCCAGCCGGTTGGAGATGCGGGTGGTCAGCTCGCGCGAGGCCTTGTCGGTGAAGGTGACGACCAGCAGTGATTCGGGGGCGACCCCCTTGTGGGTGATGAGGTAGACGATGCGCTCGACCAGGGTGAAGGTCTTGCCCGATCCTGGCCCGGCAATGATGAGCACCGGGCCATCGGTGGCCAGAATGGCTTCAAGCTGCTGAGGATTGGCCTTGGATTGGAGTGCGGTCGCGCTGGGGCTCATTCCGTCCCCTCGTCATCGACCATCATCGCCTTGCCGACGCGACTGGCGATCCACTGATCCAGATCGCTGCGTCTGAAGCGCCACGTGCCACCAAGCTTGAATGCGGGGAGCTTGCCGCTGGCGGCCAGACGATAGACCGTGCGTTTGCCTGCCTTCAGGTAAGCAGCTACCTCATCAATCGTGAGGATCTCGTCTGGCTGGTCGCTCATCGGCTTTCCCATGTCATTTGCACCGATTTTGGTTTGTACTACATCTTGTCATAATATTCTGAAACTGAGCAGACTTGGGCAAACTTGGCATTAATTAGATGCCTGACCGTGAGGGAAACGATGGTGGCATCGAATTACGAAGCAATCTGCGAGGAAAACCGGCGACGCTATGGCACCGACATCGGACGGATCGGTCCAATGCTGCTTGCTGACAGGTACGACGACCGGACGCATTTCATCTTTGAGTTGCTGCAGAACGCCGAGGACGCGCTCGGTCGGCGTGGTGACTCGGCCGGTCCGCGTAAGGTCACGTTCTACCTGGCCCCGAACCGGCTGTCGCTCTCCCACTTCGGCAGGCCGTTCGACGAGGCAGATGTCCGGGGCGTGTGCGGCATCGCCGAAAGCACAAAGGATAAGTTCTCGATTGGCCGGTTCGGGATTGGCTTCAAGTCGGTCTACACCTTCACTGATCGCCCGGAGATTCATTCCGGCGACGAGGATTTCGCCATCAAGGACTACGTGCAGCCACAACGGGAGGGGCGCACGGAACGCAAGGCGGGTGAAACGCAGATTGTCCTCCCGCTAAAGGATGGCGACGACACCGCGCAGAAGGAGATCACGGCTGGATTTCGGCATCTGGGCCCCGGCGCGCTATTGTTCTTGAGGCACATCGAAGAGATCAACTGGAGCGTCGAGGGTGGCGCGTCCGGGTTTTTCTTGCGCAACAGCCCTCAAACGTTCGGGAGCAATGTCCATCGCATCACGGTGATCGGCCAAGAGAGCGGAAAGGCGGACGTCGACCAGAACTGGCTGGTGTTCCACCGCGAAATGTTCTCGGACACGCAGGATGCCGTCGGTCGCGTTGAGATCGCGTTCTCGCTGGTTGCGGTCAAGGATGCGCCGGGCCGCTGGTCGGTTCAGCCCGTGGCCTCATCGCCGCTGGTGGTGTTTTTCCCGACGGTAGTGCAGACAAATCTCGGCTTTCTGGTGCAGGGGCCGTATCGCACGACACCCAGCCGCGACAATATTCCGCGCGGAGAGCAGTGGAATCAGCATCTGGTCAAAGAAACGGCCAGCCTGCTGGTGGAAGCGATGCGCTGGATGCGCGACAACGCGATGCTGGACACGTCAGCCTTGCGTTGCTTGCCGCTCGACCGTGAGAAATTTCCCGCAGGAGCAATGTTCGCGCCAATCTTCGAGAGCGTCCGGCAGGCGCTGTGGAGTGAACCGCTGCTGCCTCGCTTCGACGGTGGTTTTGTCCCTGCCTCCCAAGCAAAGCTGGCGCGCACCCAGGAGTTGCGAGATCTGCTCAGCCCTGAGCAGATCGAAGCAGTGTTTGGCTCCAAGGCCTCCGCGTGGCTGACGGGCGTTATCACCCCGGACAGGCAGCCAGAGATTCGCTCTTACCTGATGCAGGAGCTGAACATCGCCGAGGTGACGCCAGCCACGCTGGTTCCGCGTCTGACAAAGCCCTTTCTCGAAGCCCAATCCGACGATTGGGTGAGGCGACTCTACGAGTTCTTGAATGGCCAAGAAGCTACCTTGCGCCGCAGTCTCGACAAGATTCCCTTGATCCGACTCGAGAATGGCACCCATGTCGTCGGGCGCGAGAACGGGACGGCGAAGGCCTTTCTGCCGAGTGCTATCAAAACCGGCTTCCCGACGATACGCCCCGCAGTGTGCGCGTCGGTCGATGCGCGCAGCTTTCTCATCGCACTTGGTATCACCGAACCCGATCAAGTCGATGACGTGGTGTTGAACCTGCTGCCGAAGTACCAGCAGGATGTGGTCGATGTTGACGAAGATGGCTACGCAGCTGACCTTGAGCGCATACGTAAAGCGTTCAACACCGATTCGAAAACCCAGCGGGAAAAGCTCCTCACGGCGCTACGCGATACGTCCTTCGTGATGGTGGTCGACACCGGTGACGCCAAAGGCTACGTCGCCAAGCCGAGCAGCATCTACATCGCCACTGACCGTCTGAAACAGCTCTTCGCCAGCGTTCCGCGTGTCTTCATCGTTGATGACGGGTACGACTGCCTGCGCGGCGAGGAGATGCGCGAATTGCTCGAGGCGTGCGGTGCATTGAGGTATCCGCGTCCCCTAGAAGCGCCGACTGCGCTTTCATTGGAAGAGAAGAGGGAGCTCCGTCGAAAGACCGGCTACGTCGAGTTGGGGGCAAAAGAAAGAGTCGTTGACTGGGTGCTGAATGGCCTCGACGCCTTGATTGACCTGTTGCCCAAACTCACACCCGAACAACGCATTGAGCGCGCCCGCCTGATCTGGGAGAGCTTGGGCGACCTTGAAGAACGTCGTGGGCGCGGCATCTTCGATGGTTCTTACAGTTGGTCGCACTACGGGGAGCGCAGGACGCCGCCATTCCCAGCCGCCTTTGTTCGTCGCCTCAATGCGGTAGCGTGGGTGCCCGACGCCAAGGGCGAACTTTTGCCGCCAAACCTGGTGTTGTTCGATCCCCTCGGTTGGAAGACCAATCCCTTTCTGCTGACCAAGATCGTCTTCAAGCCGCCGATCATCGACCAACTGGCCAAAGAAGCAGGTATCGATCCTGCTGCCCTCGACTTGCTGCGAAAGCTCGGCATTACCAGCGTGGCAGACCTGACCTCCCGACTTGGGATCACTGGCGCACAACCGGAGGATGAGATCCCAACCGATGATGCGCCGTCTGACGAGGTCCCGGCCGAAGACGGGGCGGACGACTCCCAGCCATCAGGCGATGATGTCTACGACGACGCAAAAGACCTGTATGGCGACGGCATGCCGGACATTCCGTCAGGTACGCACGACCCGGACGGCGGCGACGGCGTAACGAGTGGCTCAGGGCACGGCGTTCACGGCGGAACTGGCACTGGGGTGCCACGTGGCGGCGGCCAGGGCAACGGCGGACCCCACGGTGGCTCTGGTGGTCATACCGGTGGTGGCAAGGGCAGTGGAACCAGCAGTGGGGGACAAGGAAAGCGGGCGCCGGGTTCTGCTAACGGAAGGCCGTTCATTTCCTACCTCGGTACCCATCCCGACGACGAAGCTGATCCAGACGGGCTCGATCAGGCAACACGGATGAAGATCGAGGATCACGCCATCACGCTGATCATTTCGCTCGAACCCGCGTTGCAACGCACGCCGGAGGGCAATCCTGGTTTCGATTTATTCGAAGCCAACGGCAACGGCCAGCCAGTTCGCTGGGTCGAGGTCAAGTCGATGACAGGCAGTCTGGAAAACCGACCCGTGGGTCTTTCCCGCACGCAGTTCGACCATGCCCAGGCGAAGGGCGATGCGTACTGGCTGTACGTGGTCGAGCATGCGACCGACGCAGGGAAGGCACGGGTTCTCAGGATTCAGAACCCTGTTGGCCACGCGCGGACGTTCACGTTCGACAAAGGCTGGATGCAGGTCGCGCGCACGGAACCACCGAAATTGTCTCAACCGAAAGCCTGATCCATGTCCACGCTCAAACCCATGACCGGAAGCTCACTGGAGCACTCTGTACTCAAGCAGCGCCACCGGCTGGTGCGCGACGGACATCCGACCAATCTGACGCTGCGCATCCACAGGGCCTTAAGCTGGCTGCATCGCGCCGAGCAGTCGGAAGATATGGACGGAAAATTTATCTTTTTGTGGATTGCCTTCAATGCTGCCTACGCGCAGGAACTCGACGATAGTGACCGCACGTCCGACAAAGTCACTTTCACAGCCTTTCTCCAAAAGCTCTGCGACCTCGACACAAGCAAGCGCATCGACGACCTGATCTGGAAGGAGTTCTCCGGCAGTATCCGCACGCTGCTCGACAACCCCTACGTTTTCCACCTGTTTTGGGAGTTCCAGCGTGGCCGGATCGGTGAAAACGAGTGGAGGGATCGGTTCGCCAGCGCTAAGAAGTCGGCACAGTCCGCACTGGCCAGCGGCAATACGCCCGCGCTGCTCTCGGTTATGTTCAATCGCCTCTACACGCTGCGCAATCAACTGATCCACGGTGGCGCGACGTGGGACGGCAAGGTCAATCGCGACCAGTTACGTGATTGCACTCGTCTGCTGGGTAAACTCGTCCCATTGATCATCGCGCTGATGATGGACAACCCGAACGCGCTATGGGGCGACGCCGTCTATCCTGTCGTCGATCAGAACGCGTGACTCGATTGCCTGGAAAGACGTCGATGCAGAGCATGAGTCTGTGCATACGGTTCCAGTGAAATTAGCGAAATCAGCGAAATTAGTGCTGTGACAAGCACTTGTAGCGGACCCTTCGCTGCGAAATCAGCGAAAAAATCCCCTGAGCTAACTTGCCGTGAGTCGATAGACCCGCAGGGGGGCTCCCGGCGCACCGTCGGCACGTTCGTTCTGCTGCACAGTGATCTTGGGCGGCGTGCTGACCAACAGTTGCTCCAAGCTGGCATCAATCAAGGCTTTGGGCACCTTGCCTCGAAAACATTCAGCGTTGATCTGGCTGCGCGTCGCCTGACCTCGCTCTCCCAGGTATGCCAGCACGCGGTTAGAAAGTTCCAGTGCCTGTGACAGCTTTGCTTCCTC
>JACCDH010321823.1_pt1 | contig 18695 bp, 16 predicted proteins | sample 7442481 | NCBI WGS metagenome assembly JACCDH01 (sample SAMN15323433, study PRJNA562643) | freshwater metagenome | isolation source: river surface water | place: USA:Blue River Watershed | collected 2017-08-15 | reverse complement strand
GCACCCACGCAGTGCAACTCGCCACGGGCGAGCGCCGGCTTGAGCATGTTGCCCGCATCCATGGCGCCCTCGGCCTTGCCGGCGCCGACCATGGTATGCAGTTCGTCAATGAACAGGATCACCGAGCCTTCCTGCTTGGAAAGCTCGTTCAGCACGCCTTTCAGGCGCTCCTCGAATTCGCCGCGGAACTTGGCGCCGGCAATCAGCGAGCCCATGTCCAGCGCCAGGATGCGCTTGTCCTTGAGCCCCTCCGGCACCTCACCATTGACGATGCGCTGGGCGAGCCCCTCCAGGATGGCGGTCTTGCCCACCCCGGGCTCCCCGATCAGCACAGGATTGTTCTTGGTGCGACGCTGCAGCACCTGAATCGTGCGGCGTATCTCGCTGTCGCGGCCGATCACCGGGTCCAGCTCGCCCTTCTCCGCCCGCTCGGTCAGGTCCACGCAGAAACGCGACAGGGCCTGGCGCGACTCCTCGGCCCCGACATCACTGACCTTGTCGCCGCCGCGCAGATTGGCGATGGCATTCTCCAGCGCCTTTTCGCTGACGCCATAGGAGTTGAGCAGCTTGCCCAACTCGCCCTTGTCACTCATGGCCGCCAGGATCACGGATTCGCTGGCGATGAACTTGTCGCCCTTCTTCTGGGCATGCTTGTCCGCCAGATTGAGCAGGCGCCCGAGTTCATTGGAAGGCGCCACATCGCCGCCATTGCCCTGCACCTTGGGCAGACGCTCGAGGATCTGCTGAAGACCGGCGCGCAGATCGGTGATGGTAAACCCCGTCTGGGCCAGCAGCTGACGCACGGAACCGCCCTTCTGATCCAGCAGGGCGATGACGAGGTGAACGGGTTCTATGAAGTTGTTGTCGTTGCCGACGGCCAGCGACTGAGCGTCGGACAAGGCCGCCTGCAGCTTGCTGGTCAGTTGATCCATGCGCATGTGAAGTCCCCCGGGGAAACCGTGTTCCCGAATTGGCAGTCATTGGCGCAAGCGATGATCTCGATTGCGCGTTGGAATATCCCCTTTAATGCGGACGGGCAGGCGCAATTCAAGCAGCGAATGGGACGATCAGTCTTGATCTGGCGCAAGGCCGACGATGCTGACGAAGCGGCCGGTGCGGCCATCCCGTCGATAAGAGTAGTAGTGCGCAGGGTCGCAGTGGGTGCACAAGCCGCCACCACCGATCTCACGCACCCCGGCCGTCTGCAGGCGAAGGCGCGCAAGGGCGTAGAGATCGGCATGACATTTGTCGGCCCTGGCCGCCGCGCGGAACGCCATGACCTGCATGTGCTGACGCTGCGAGGCCGTGGCGCAGGCGTCCAGGAAAATGTCCCGCACTTCCAGGCCCACTTCGAAATGACACACGCCGATGGCAGGCCCTAGCCAGGTGACGACATCGTCGGGGGCATCGGCGAAGCGCGCGAGCGTCGTTTCGAGGATGCCGGCCGCGAGTCCGCGCCAGCCGGCATGGGCCACCGCAACACGGCGCCCACTGCGGGCAGCGAAGAAGACAGGAAGGCAATCCGCCGTGAGCACGGCACCGGCGAGACCGGGCTTGTCGACATAGACGGCGTCGCCGCAACGCTGGGGCGACTGCCAATCCGCATCGACCACGGTCGTGCCATGCACCTGCTCCAGCCACTGCACGCTCAGGCCTGCGGGCAGATCTTGCAGCAGGCGCTCGCGGTTCTGCTGCACGGCAGCTGGGTCGTCGCCTACATGCAGGGCCAGATTGAAACTGTCGTACGGCGCTGCAGAGACTCCACCGCGGCGATCCGACACGCCTGCAATGACGTTGCCGGGAACCTGCCAGTCGGGTGTCAGCAGCCGCGGGGCGCTCATTGATCCGCCTGCATCACGCCGAGCAGTGCCTGCATGTCAGCAGGCAGTTCCGCCTCCCAGCTCATGTATTCGCCCGTGGTCGGATGTTCGAAGCCCAGCCTGCGGGCGTGCAGGGCCTGACGACGGAACTGCTTGAGGGCGTCGGCCAGGGCATTGCTGCAGCCACGCGGAATCTGCAGACGACCGCCGTAAAGCGGGTCACCGACCAGCGGGTAGCGGATATGGCTCATGTGCACGCGGATCTGGTGGGTACGGCCCGTCTCCAGCTTCACGAGAATGTGGGTGTGGGCATGAAAGCGGTTGAGCACACGATAATGCGTCACGGCCTCCTTGCCGTTCTCGATCACCGCTCGCTTCTGGCGGTGCACGGGATGCCGCCCCAGCGGCAGGTCCACCGTGCCGCCGCCCGTCATCACGCCGATCACGATGGCCTCGTATTCACGCTCGACCTCGCGCCGCTGCAACTGCTTCACGAGCAGACGATGGGCCTGCAGCGTCTTGGCCACCACCATCAGGCCGGTGGTGTCCTTGTCCAGACGATGCACGATACCGGCCCGGGGAATCTCCCGCAGCGCCGGGCAATGATGCAGCAGGCCGTTGAGCAGCGTTCCGGTGCGATTGCCGGCGGCCGGATGCACCACGGTGTTGACGGGCTTGTTGAGCACGATCACGTCGTCGTCTTCGTACACGATGTCCAGGTCGACCGCTTCCGGCTCATGGGTCTCCTCGACGGCCAGTTCGGTCTCGAGCACCAGCGCATCGCCGGCATTGATCCGGTCCTTGCCCCGCAGCTGCCTGCCATTGACCAGCAGGCCACCGTCCTTGATCCACTGCTGCAGACGTCCCCGCGAGTAGGCGGGGAACAGTGCGGCAGCGGCCTGGTCGAGGCGTGCCCCATCCAGGGCCGGGGTGACCAGAGCTTGCAGGGAAATTCGTGTCGTCATGGCGGTGGATCACTCACTGATGGCAGGTGGCGCCAGCGCCGTCCGACAAAGACGGCACCACACCTTGGGTTTGCGCTGGCGGCTGTGGTTAAATACGGCCCAACCGGACGAGGCTGCAGACAGCCAGGCGCCTGTTGGAGCGGCGGGCATTATAGCCATGAAAGCCTCCGCAGATTTCACTTGTTTTAGCCCGCGGCCCGACCGCAGGCACCCCAGAGGTCCAAGTCGCGTGAGAATCCTGATCCTGTTGAGCCTGTGTCTGAGCCTGGCGGCGTGCTCCCTGTTTGATGGCGAAGAGCGCGACGAATTTGCCGGGCTCGACACCGAAGAGCAGTTCTACACCACCGCCCTGCGACAGCTGAATGCACGCAACTACCGCGCCGCCATTGCCACCTACGAGGCGCTGGAATCCCGCTTCCCCTTCGGCCGCTTCGCTGCGCAGGGCCAGCTGGAACTGATCTATGCCTATTACGCCAACCTGGATCTGGAAGCCGCCCGCACCGCAGCGGATCGCTTCATCCGCCTGCACCCGGACAACCAGAGCATCGACTACGCCTATTACATGAAGGGCATGGCGTCCTTTGCGGAAGATGTCGGCTTCATCTCACGCTTCCTGCCCACAGACCCGTCCAAGCGTGACCCGGGCGGCGCGCGCAATGCGTTCTCGGACTTCTCCATGCTGCTGGCACTCTACCCCGACAGCGACTATGCCGCGGACGCCCGCGCCAGAATGATCTACCTGCGCAACATGCTCGCCTCCTACGAGGTGCATGTGGCGAACTACTACATGGAACGCCGGGCCTATATCGCCGCCCTGAATCGCGGTCGCTACATCGTGGAGAATTTCCAGGGCAGCCCGCTGGTGGCCGATGGCATGGCCATCATGATCGAGTCCTATCTGCGCCTCGGCCTGGACGATCTGGCCAACACGTCGCTGACCCTGCTCAAGAGCAATTTCCCGGAACACCCGGCTCTGGACAGCAACGGCAATTTCATCGTGCGCAGCGACGTCACCAATCCCTCACTGCTGTACACCGTGTCCTTCGGCCTGCTGGGAGACAACGTCGACAACACCCCGCTGGCACCGACACAGCGCCCGCTGCAACCGCCGAATCCCGAGATGGAAGCCCCTGAGGAAACCCGCTCCCTGCTCAATATCCTGACCTTCGGCCTACTGGGCTGAAGGCTCAATAGTTCTCGGGGCAGAACTCGCGCTCGATCAGTTCGATCAGGATGTGGATGATCTTGATGTGCACTTCCTGCACACGATCGGCGAAGCGACTCTGCCCTGCACTTACATCCACACTCGCCAGAGCGCCCAGCGCCGAACCAGCCACGCCTGTCAGGCTGATCACGCTCACGCCGTTCTCCCGCGCAAACTCCGCCGCCTTGATGACATTGCGACTGCTGCCGCTGGTGCTGATGGCCAGCAGGCTGTCGCCCGGTCTGGCACGCGCCTCCAGATAGCGCGAGAAGATGTACTCGTAACCGAAGTCATTGGCCACGCAACTGATATGGCCGGCATCACTGATGGCCGCAGCGGAGAGGCCGCGCCGGTTTTGCCGATAGCGGCCTGTCAGTTCCTCGGCGAAATGCATGGCATCGCTCATGGAGCCGCCGTTGCCGCAGCTGTAAATCGTCTGCCCCTTGAGCAGCGTGGCAATCATGAGCGACGCGGCACGGGCGATCGCCTCGATGTTGCCCGCGTCATTCATGAAGCGGTGCAGGTAGTCGCGGGAATCGTTCAGGGTGTTGATGATGTGTTCTTTCACGGAGTCACCTTCCTCAGGGTTGCGGCATTCAGTCGCCCAGCTCCCAGCCGGACGTGATGGGGTAGCGGCGATCACGACCGAAGCCGCGGCGCGTCAGACGCACGCCGATGGCACTCTGGCGCCGCTTGTATTCGTTGATGTCCACCAGGCGCAGCACCCGCCGCACCACGGGCTCCGGGAAGCCGCGCGCGATGATCTCGGCGGCACTGCAGTCCTGCTCCACGTAAAGCTCCAGGATGGCATCGAGTTCCTCGTAGGGCGGCAGGCTGTCCTGATCGACCTGACCCGGCGCCAACTCAGCGGAGGGTGCGCGGGCGATCACTGCGGGCGGAATCACGGGCGAGTCGAGCGCATCGCTCTGCCGGTTGCGCCAGTCGCACAGGCGATACACCAGGGTCTTCGGCACATCCTTCAGCACATCGAAGCCGCCGGCCATGTCGCCGTAAAGCGTGCAATAGCCCACAGCCACTTCGCTCTTGTTGCCGGTGGTCAGCACCAGCAGGCCTTTCTTGTTCGAGATCGCCATGAGCAAGACACCGCGGCAGCGCGCCTGGATGTTCTGCTCGGTGACATCCACCGGCAGGCCGGCGAACTCCTCGCTCAGGGTGCCGACAACACTGTTGTACGCATCCTCGATCGACAGAACCCGGTACTGCACGCCCAGCCGCGCAGCCTGTGCACTGGCTTCCTCCAGACTCAGCTGCGAGGTGTAGGCGAAGGGCATCATCACCGCCAGGACCTTGTCGCTGCCCAGCGCGTCGACAGCGACGGCGAGTGTCAGCGCCGAGTCGATGCCGCCGGAGAGGCCGAGCACGACGCCCTTGAAGCGATTCTTGCCGACGTAGTCACGCACACCGAGGACAAGAGCCTTGTAGAGGGCTTCTTCGGTGGTGTCCGGACGCGCCAGGGCCCCGCGGTCGGCGTCGATGACGATCCCCTGCCCCACGCGCTGCAGCGACACGGGAAACAGGCCCGGTGCAAAGGACGGCGCTCGCACTTTCACCTCGCCCGTGGCGGCCACGGCCAGGGAACTGCCATCGAACACGAGTTCGTCCTGTCCTCCCACCAGATTGACGTAGACGATGGGCATGCCCGCACTGCGGGCGCGTTCTGCCAGCAGAGACTCGCGCTCGCGCGGCTTGTCCCGATGATACGGTGAGGCATTGATGTTGATGAGCAACTCGGCCCCGACAGCGGCCACCTGCTGCGTGGGAGCGTCCTCCCACATGTCCTCGCAGATGGTGAAGCCCACACGCACGCCCTTGATGTCGAGCACGCAGGGGCCCGCGCCGGGCGTGAAATAGCGGCGCTCGTCGAACACCTGATAATTCGGCAGGCACTGCTTTCGGTACTGCGCAAGCACTTCGCGCCCTTTGATGACGGAGAGCGCGTTGTAGAGCCGCCCGTCCTGATGCAGCGGGTGTCCCACAATCACGCAGAGATCGAGATCGGCATCAAGAATGCTTTGCAGGGCACGGCGCGTGCGAATCTCGAGACTGGGACGCAGCAGCAGGTCTTCGGGCGGATAGCCCGTGATGGTGAGTTCGGGAAAGACAACGATGTCGGCGCCGTGCTCACTGCGCGCACGCCGCGCCTGCTCGAGCAGCACATCGGTATTGCCCTGGATATCGCCGACCAGCAGATTCAGCTGCGCCATCACGACCGTTAACTGCTCTGGCATACGCATCCCATGAGTGAAGTTGCTGCAGTCCTGCGCGGCCAGCGCGACAATGGCTATTGGCTGACAGGTGCGATATTGTCCGCCAAACACTTCCCATTAGTAAAACGCAAATTGCCGCGCGCAAGCGCCGGCGCCTGCACTACACGTCACATGGATAAACGCGCTCCTTCAGACCAGAACAGCCGGATCCTGCAGATCTACAATCTCTACCGGCTCGCACTCTCGTCCATTCTGCTGGCCACTTTCCTGACCAACCCGGTCACCACACAACTCGGCAGCCTCGACCCGACACTGTTCCTGCAGACCGCGCTGGTGCATACCACTTTCAGTCTGCTGGTGCTGCTGGCGCTGCGCTGGCGTGAGCCGACACAGCTGCCGGCGCAGATCCCGAGCGCGCTGTTCATGGTCGACATTCTCGCACTCACCCTGCTCGGCTATGCCTCGAGCGGGGTCGAGAGCGGCCTGGCACTTCTGCATCTGGTGACCATCGCAGCGGCCAGCCTGTTGCTGCGCCGGCGCATGAGCACCTTCCTTGCGGCCATCGCGACGCTCGCCGTGATATTCAGCGAGCTGTACATCAGCCTGCGAGCCTTCGTGCCCGCCAATCAGTACATCCAGGCGGGGCTGCTGGGGGCCCTGATGCTGGCCGCGTCGTTCTACCTGGAGTCCCTCGCCGAGCGCATGCGCCTGGGGGCCCAGCTGGCGGCCGAGCAGGCCAGCAGCATCCTCAATCTGGAACAACTCAATCAGCTCATCATCCGGCGCATGCGCACGGGCGTGCTGGTGGTAGACGACGAGGGCAAGGTCCTGACCGCCAATGATGCCGCGCTGCAGCTGCTGCATGACGACGAACGGCTGCGCAGCATGCCTGTGTTGACGGAGCTTCCCACCGCGCTGCGGCAGCAGCTGCGTCAGTGGCAGGAGAACACAGGGGCGCGCCAGCCGGCATTCGCCCTCAACCGCACGAGTGCGCAACTGCAGGCCAGCTTTGCCTACCTGAACCCTGGCTCGAAAGCCGGCATCCTGATCTTTCTCGAAGACAACACGCAGATGATCCAGCGTGTCAGGCAGATGAAACTGGCCTCTCTGGGTCGACTCACGGCCAGCATCGCACACGAGATCCGCAACCCGCTCGGGGCGATCAGCCATGCCAGCCAGCTGCTGCGCGAATCGGCCGATCTGCCGGCGGCCGATGCGCGTCTGGTGGAAATCATCCTGACCCACTGCGCGCGCGTGAACCACATCATCGAGGACGTGCTGCAGATGTCGCGTCAGCGTCAGGAAGCGAGCGAACGCATCACCTTGCAGGACTGGCTCGAGACTTACATCGACAATTACCGGGCGACTCACTCTCTCAACGGCACGATCACACTCAACATCGACCCACCCGATACGCAGGTGCGCGTCATCACCAGTCAGCTGGAGCAGATATTGAACAATCTGTTCGAAAACGGCCTGCGCTACAGCCAGAGAAGCACCGGCATCGGCCACTTGACCCTGATCGGCGGCATGAACGGCATGAATGCGCCTTTCCTGCACGTCATCGACGAAGGGCCAGGCGTCGATGCCGCCACGGAAGAGCATCTCTTCGAACCCTTTCACACCACGGAAAATTCCGGCACCGGACTCGGCCTTTATATCTCCAAGGAACTGTGCGAAGCTAACCAGGCTCGTCTTTCCTATCGACGCACTGAAGATGGCCGAAGCTGCTTCAGCATCCACTTCCCGCACCCCGACAGAAACATGGCCTAGGAGCAGCAAGGCTGCACGATCGCAATGACTGGCAAAGTACTCATCGTTGACGACGAACCCGACATCCGCGAGCTGCTGGAAGTCACACTGGGCCGGATGTCACTGATTACGGAAAGTGCCGGCACCGTCGCTGCCGCCCTGAGTCTGCTCAGCACGCAGCGCTTCGATCTCTGTCTGACCGACATGCGTCTGCCTGATGGCGACGGCCTGCGTCTCGTCGACTTCATTCAGCGCCAGTACGCCCACATGCCGGTTGCCGTGATCACGGCCCATGGCAACACCGAGACGGCCATTCGTGCACTGAAATCCGGTGCCTTTGACTTCGTGTCCAAACCCGTGGACCTGCAGAAACTGCGGGACCTGGTGAATGCCGCCATCAAGCTCTCGGCGCAGCAAACGGCCGCGGCCTCGACCCCACCGGTGCGCCATACCAGCATCTCCGGTCGCTGCCCGGCCATCGTCGCCCTGCGCGAACAGATCACCCGACTCGCCCGCAGTCAGGCACCGGTGTTCATCAGCGGAGAATCGGGCAGCGGCAAGGAGCTGGCAGCGCGCTCCATCCATCGCCAGAGTGCACGCGCCGATGCGCCCTTCATCGCTGTGAACTGCGGCGCGATTCCTTCGGAGCTGATGGAAAGTGAACTGTTCGGCCATGTGAAGGGCAGCTTCACTGGCGCCGACAAGGACAAGAGCGGTCTGTTCCAGGCGGCAGCGGGGGGCACCCTGTTCCTGGACGAAGTGGCCGACCTGCCGCTGCACATGCAGGTGAAGCTGCTGCGAGTGATTCAGGAAAAATCCGTGCGGCCAGTCGGCTCGCAGACGGAGATCCCGACCGATGTCCGCCTGCTCAGCGCCAGTCACAAGAACCTGGCCGAGGAAGTGCAGCGGCAGCGCTTTCGTCAGGACCTCTACTACCGCATCAATGTCATCGAACTGGCCGTGCCCAGCCTGCGCGAACGCCGCGAGGACATTCCAGAACTCACGCTGCAGATCCTGCAGCGACTCGGCGAGGAAACTCACGGCGCCGGCCCGGTCACCCTCAGTGACGAGGCCATGCAGGCGCTCATGGAATACTCCTTTCCAGGCAATATCCGCGAGCTGGAGAACATTCTGCAGCGCGCGCTCACGCTGAGCGAGCACCGTCACATCACCTTGCGCACGCTGGCCCTGCCGCTTGCCGCACCACCCGTGCAGCGGCCTGCCCCCTCTGCGCCAGGCGCCCTGCCCGTTGCGCCGGAGCCGGACCTGATGCTCGGTGAAGGCTTCTCCCTGGAAGCTCATCTGGAAGGCATTGAGCGCCGGATTCTGGAACAGGCGCTGCAGGAAACACGCTGGAACCGGACGCTGGCCGCCAAGCGACTCGGCATGAGCTTTCGCTCGCTGCGCTACCGTCTCAAGAAGCTTGGCCTGGATTCATAGCGTCGCGGCATGATTCGGCGCATACGGCGCCGGGTCGATCAGAGGCACCCGACCGAGCAGGCAGTCGGCAAGCAGTCGCGCCGAGGCCGGCGCCAGCACCAGCCCGTTGCGGAAATGCCCGGCATTGACGTGGAGATTGTCCCAGCCAGGCAAGGTGCCGATGCGAGGGATGCCTTGCGGCGCCCCGGGGCGCAGTCCGGCCCAGTGCTGCTTCACCGGCAAGTCTGCCAGGGCCGGGAGCATGGCGATCGCCGAGGCCCGCAGACTCTCCCGTGCCTCCTGCGTCGTGGTCTTGTCGAAGTCCGCGTATTCCAGAGTACTCCCCACCAGAATGTGGCGATCCCGCCGAGGAATCAGGTAACGGCCAGCGTGCAGCACGATGCTGTGCAGCAGACGCCGGGGCGTTTCGTAGAGCAGCATCTGTCCCTTCACCGGCGCCACGGGCACTCGGATCTGCGCCTGCTCCAGCAGGCGTCCGGACCAGGCTCCTGCAGCGACAATCACCTGGGACGCAGACAGTCTGCGCTGTCCCCCCGCCTCCTCCAGCTGCAGGGCGCGAACCCTGCGCACGCCCTTCTCTGCCACCCAGTCCACTCCCAGCACTCGGGTGTGTTCCAGCAGCGTCACGCGCGGATGGCGCCGCAGGCTGGCGGTGAGTGCCCGGCCGAGGCGCGGATTGCGAACGTTGGCGATACCGGGCATCCACAGCGCGTGCCGGAAGCCGGCGGCAAGGCCGGCCTCGTGCAGGTACAGGGCGCTGTCCTGCCACTCGCTCATGGGTTTGCCGGCCGTCCGAGCCCAACGCAAGGCCTCGGGCGCATCCTCGGCGTCCAGCATCAGCAGCCCCGTCACCTCATGTTCCGGATCGATGCCGGTCTCGGCGAGCAGCGCCGCACACAGCCCGGGGTAACTGACCTGGGCCTGCGAGGCCAGCGCGGTGACCGCCGCACTGTAGCGCCACGGGTACAGCGGCGAGACGATGCCACCGCCGGCCCAGGAAGCCTCGCTGCAGCACGTCGCCCGTTCGATGACAGTCACCGTGGCGCCTGCCAGGGCGAGTTCCCGCGCCGTCAGCAGCCCGATCACGCCACCGCCCACTATCTGAAAATCACTGCTCACTCGACCTCTGCTCCTGCAAGCGCAATCGCGACTTCGGCCCTATGCTGAAGGCAGGCAACTCTATCACAGGGAGGTGAACGAGATGGGCCGCATCGAAGGGGTGACTCTGCTGGAAATCCTGCTCACGCTGGGCCTGCTGGGCGTTCTGCTGGGCGTCGCCCTGCCGGATCTGGGCGACTGGGCCGAGTCGGCGCGGGCAAGGCAATTCACACGCACGCTGGGCTCGCAGATTGCGCTCGCGCGCAGCACGGCGGCTGCCAGACAGCAATGGGTGAGTGTATGCCCGACCGTGGATCAATTGCGTTGCGGCGGCAGCTGGGCCCAGGGCAGCATGATGTTCAGTGATCGCAACGGGGATCGGCGCGTGAATCAGGACGATGTGGTGATACGGCTCAACGGCGCGCTGCCGGCGGGGGAAACGCTGCAATGGCGCGCGTTCGGGAGTCGCCCCTACCTGCAGATCGAGCCCAGCGGCTTCCTGCGTCATCAAAGCGGCAATTTCACCTGGTGCCCGGCGTCGCGGGATGCCCGCTTCGCACGGCAGCTGGTGGTGAATGCCACCGGGCGTGTGCGAATGTCGCAGGACAGCGACGGCGATGGCATCGACGAAGACAGCTCGGGCAATCCGCTCACCTGCCGGTGACGGCATTCAGCGCCAGCAGTTCTCGACGCTGTCGCCTGTGGCGCCGCGCAGGCCGGTGTTGCTGAGGGTCAGAGTAGTGCAGGAATCGGACGTCTGGTTGCCCTGGGGCGTGGCTGTGGCTACAAAGCAATTGCCGATGGCCCCGCCGCCACAGGCCGCGACAGACACCTGATAGAGCCCGTTCGGGGAAGTCAGCGTGGCCACGGCAGGATCGGACAGCGGGTCGGCATTGGTGGAATAGCTGTTGTTGTCCGAGTAGAAGCGTTCCTGATTCGCCGCCACCTGCAGCAGCAGGCTCTGGGCTTCGGAGCGGGCGCCAGCTCGCACACTCTGCTGGTACGCCGGCAGCGCTATCGAAGCCAGCACGCCGAGGATGGCGACCACGATCATCAGCTCTATCAGGGTGAATCCGCGCTGGGCGGGGTGTCTGGCTGTCTTCACTTCAGGCTCCTGCGGGCTGCGCGACATGCCCGCCCATGCGTTCGATCCGGACTGACGGGGTCAGTGCTGCTGCAGCTCCATCAGCCTCTCATGGGGCCCGATCAGCTCGATGCGCAGCAGGGTCCCGGATGCGTCCAGAGTGTACCTGACCACCATGCCGAGGTCGATTCGGGACGCGGGAATCTGCCGCTGCTCCAGGAAGACCTGGGTGACCGCATCGGAAAAAGGCAGCACCTGCCCGGAAATGGTGAGGGAACCGTTGTCCTGATCCAGAGCCTCGATGGTGCCCTGATGGATTTCCTGAGCCGTGATCATGCCCGGGAGGCCCTGCAGCCAGAACAACAGAAGAAAGAGACCCGCGCGTTTCATGATGTGCTTGCTCCTGTATTGCGCCCGTCAGTCCAGTTGCCGCCACGACTGCCTGCCGGTGGCCGTCGTGCCGGTATTCAATTCGAAGACATCGACATCGCCACTGCTGCCGCTGCCGAAGGCCACGTCGCGGTCTGCGTCCGACAGGATGCTCAGGGTGGGCACGATGCCGACATCCGACATGCGGCCCGAGGCATTGGTGTCGACTTCATCGAAGACGCCGTCGCCATTGAGGTCAAAGGCCGGGAAGCCGAGCGCCCCGCCGTCGCGGTAGTTCACCTGCATCACGAAGCTGCTGCCCCCGAAGTCACAGGGCGATTGCGACGGAATCAGGGTCGTGAAGATCACGCGGCCGTCGCGCACAACGGCATTGCTGACCTGGCGTTCGCCGAAGTTGCTGGCATTGGCCACGCCCTCCACGAGCACCGGCATGAGATTGAGCTTCCAGCCCATGTCGGAGGCAAAATCCACATCGTTGTCGGACAGCTCACGCAGGGTGTAACTGGTGTCGTCGCTGCCATCCTCGTCGGTGTCGAACTCGTCGACATACTGATTGTCGATGGTCTGCAGCACCAGATCCGAGCTGTCGAAGACCGTCAGGGACGCCAGGTTCTTGTCCCAGATGCCATAGAAAGCCTGTGTCGTCTGGCCCAGCGGCTGATTGTCGGTGGTCTCGAGATATTTGCCCGTGCCGAAGTACACCATGAAGCCATCCAGCCCGTCGGGGTGAAACGTGACTTGCAGCTGTGTCGTGATGGGCTGATTGGCTGTGGTGGTGAATAGGGGGCGCGGATTGGCGCCCGACTTGTAGTCGCTATCCCACTGTGCGGGATTGGCATCAGTCACGTCGAACTTCCACACATTGCCCAGCAGATCCCCGGCATAGATCAGGTCGACGACCAGATCCCCGTTGTAGTCCACCAGGGTGGGCGTGGCCAGACCATTGGGCGTCGCCGCCGCCCCTGAATTGGTGTTGAGCTTGCGGATCAGCGCGCCGGTTTCCAGATCCACCACGTAGAGCACGGCGCGCCCGGTGCTGCTGGCATTGCCGTCGGCCTCGGTGTTGTTGTAACCGTTGCCGAACACCGCTGCCCAGCGCCCATTGGCCATCTTGGCGATCTGCGGCTTGCCGTAGGTGTAGCCGAGGTCGACGTCGTCGGTGTCGTCGAACTCCCACAACACGAGATCCGCCGCATTGGCCTCGTCGAAGGCGTCCGGGTTGGTGACATCCAGCGCATACACCGCCTGCCCGCCCCCGCCGAGACCGCCGACCAGCACACTGCGCCAGAGGCCGTCGGTGACGCTGGCCGGGTCATCCATCGTGGCCAGATAGGCATCGACGATGTTCGGGCCGGAATCGACGTAATAGCGGTGGGTATAGTCCTGGCGGGCCAGAAGATGCAGATTGCGGAACACCGCATGGGGCACGTAGGCGATGCGCTCCTCGCCAGTGAGCTCGTCGAAGCCATGCAGCATCCCATCATTGGCCCCCACGTAGACCATCGCATCGCGGCTGGCATTGGCAGTCTTGAACGCCGCATAGGACTTCGGCGCCACACTCTCGGGGTAGCGGAACGACGGCGCGCCGACATAGCGCGGGTCGGAGTTGACGATGTCGCCCAGCACACTGTTGCGCGTGCGGAATTCGTAGCCGATGCCCTCGTTGCTGGTCTGGCCGCGCAGATAGTCGGTGATGGCCTGGCCGTAGTTCTGATTGGCGGTGATCTGTGCCGCGATGGCGGTGGCTGCCGGATGCGGTGCATTGGTCAGCAGGCGCGTGATCTGCGCCGTGGACAGATCGGACAACGCATTGGGCGACTGGTAACTTCCGGGCCAGCGGAAGGCCACCCCCTGCCCCTCCGGCGTACCGCCCGGAATCACGTCGGCCAGCGGATTGAAGGTGATGATCTCGCGCCCGCTGTTGTAGTTCTGGCTGTCCAGCACATCGGCCGCATTCCAGTCGGGCACCGGGTCGACACTGCCATCCTCGTTGATGGCGAAGGCCAGCAGCTGGCCACTCCAGTCAGCGCTGTCGAAGCGCGCCTGATAGAGATAGCTGCCCGCGTTCAACGTGCCGGAGTTGGTGGCCACCGAGGCCGACGAGCCCACGCGGTCGGCGATGTTGGCCAGGGCATCCTGAATGGAATCGACCACTTCCTGTGGCGACTGCGCAGCCACGAACACGCCCTTGCTGTTGTACGCCGCATGCCAGAGATCGTCGATCTTCTGCGGGTCCGCCGTGAAGGGATTGCCCCAGTTGCCATTGACTGCCAGCGGCGGGTTGGGCCAGCCGTCGTTGTCCGTGTCCACCAGCAGGCCGTTCACGCCGAAGGCCACGGTGAAGGTCACCATGTGCTGCTTGTTGTTGTCATCCAGCAGGCTCGTCGGCACCTGATTGGGCAAGGGGCTCAGATCGAGGTTGTAGTAGTAGCGCGCCACGTCGGCCAGGGTGGGTGAGTTGGCGTCGCCGTCGGCATTGCCGATGGCCCCCACCGGATTGGGTCCGTTCCAGAAACCATCCGTGAAGAGCACCGAGAAATTCTGCTGGCAGGCCGAGACAATCGGGTCCGTCATGGAGAGCACATTGTCGTAGTAGCGCCCAACCCGCTCCAGCCCGCGGCGCAGGGGCGTGCCCAGCGCCGGCCACTGATAGCTGTAAAGACTGTCGAGCAGCGCATTGTTGTGGGTCGAGTATTCCACCACGGCCGAGCCCGGCATCTGCACGAAGAGTGTCGCGAAGTTGTTGATGACACTAAGGCCGAAGCGAAAGCCGGGCGAGGCCGAGATCACCGCGGCGATGGCGCCCTTGGTGACGAAGGAGCGGCGGCGCGAGTACTGGTACCAGTTGGCGATGTTCTGCTGGGTTTCGGCCACGGTGCGTCCGTATTCATCGACGCCAGCGCCGGAAATGGTGGTGCTGGCGGCCGTGGTGCCGAAGCAGGCGGCATAGGGCGTGGCAGCCTGAGCGTGGGTCAGCGTGCAGTTGGTGGCCAGCGTGTCCATGCCTGCCGCCGTCGTGGTGGTCAGGGCCCGGCGCGTGATCTCTGTGGCGCCAACGGTGTATTCGACGCGCGAATCCCACAAGTCCACCATGCCATTGGCGCCGTCGGTGGAGGTGGTCGGGCCGGCAGGACGCACTCCGGTATAACCGTGATCGTCGATGGCGATCTGGTAGACGAAACCGGTGAGATTGCGCGTGACACTGTAGCCGGCGGTGCCGGGCTGAGGATTGCTGCGTGCGGCGGTGAAGCTCGCATTGGGCATGCCGGGCCAGGGCAGATAGGTCTGCTCCGGGTTGTAGTACATCAGATTGAACTGCGGTGAGCGCCCGCGCCAGTCGCGCACATGGGCCTCGGGCTGCAGCTGGGCATTGGGGTAGGTGCAGGAGCTGTAGGCGTCGTCGGAGGTGTCAAAGATGTAGGTGTAGGAGCGGCGTCCGGTACACGTGCCAGTGCCGGAGAAGGTCTCCCAGAGGCCGTCGGTGTTGCGCGCCACGCCGCCGTTTTCCCAGTAGTTGACGTAGTACTCGTGGGGCCGGGTCAGCATCTCCCAGTCCATGGAACCGGAATCGTCGACCATGAAGAACACGTTGGGGTCCACGCTCACGCCGAGGAACAGCGGCGCGTTCGAGAGGCTCAGCGGCGCGCCGTGCAGCCCGGGCGTCACGGCGATGCCGAGCAGCGACAGCAGCCACCAGCCCATCACCCTGCAGATTTCACGAATGTCCATGTTCACCTCTGCACGCTAGTCGTAGGATTTGACGAAGGTGGATTGCAGTTGCACCACGGCGGTATCGCCGACGCCAGTGCCGCGCGCCGTGACCCGGTGGAACACCCGCACCCGGGACTCCTGCCCGGTCCCGATGGCAATCGACTGCCCGGTGCTGATCTCGGACAGCTCCTCGATGATGTAGCGCGGCTGCGCTGCCACGCCCTCGACTCCGGCAACAGCGATGGCATTGTCTTCCCACCATTCGCTGTCGTCCCGATTCGCGTCCTGCCACCAGTGCAGCGAGTCGGCAGCGTCCGGGTCCGCGGCATCGCGCTCCCAGACAGTGGTGCTGCCATCGGCGCTCGTCTCCGGCCAGAACTGCTGTTCGAGAAGCCAGTTCTCAGCCGTCTGCAGGGAGGTTTCCGCCGCCTGGAAGGCCGCGTTCTGATCCTGCAGGTTGCCGGCCATGCGCTCCTCGAGCACCGCAGACTCCATGCTCGAGACGCCCATCATGGTGAGCACCAGCAGGAACACGAGGCAGAAAATGAGAATGGCACCGCGCTGACGAACGGGCAGGTGCACAGGTTTGACAAGGGCAGAGGGCGGCAGGCGTGACATGCGGCTCAACTCCCCACCGCGCGATTGCGCAGTGTGATGGTGCTGGTGAAGACACGGCGCAGGCGATTGTCCCCGGGCCTGGCCCCATTGCCCGCCTCGCCGTCATAGGTCACGCCATTGAAGACATAGGCCTGCGGCGCCGGCATCAGGCCATCCTCGATGGACTGCACCAGCACACTGATGCGCACGCTGATGACCCGTGACCAGTCGCCGACCTGATCGGCCGTGACATAGGCGTCGACTGTCTTCTTGTTGTCGTTGTCGGCATTGATGCCGTAGAGAATCTGCAGGCTCTCGATGCCCTCGACCAGTTCCTGCGGCGTGCCGGCCGCTGCCGTCTGACTGAGCTCGCGCCGGAACAGTGCCGGCGGATTGGTGGCGACATTGCCGCGCTTGCCCACATAGAACATGGTGCCCTGCAGCTTGACCAGTTCGCCCCCTGCCTGGGTGCCCAGTGGCAGCGACGTGTCATTGCCGGGCACACAGCCGGACGAGAGCACGGAATTGATGCTGGCGCCGCCGCCGATCTCCTGCACATTGCAGGCCTGCACCCAGTCGGCGCGCTCGCAGTCACTGAGCAGCAGGATGTCGCCATCCTCGATGTCGACGATGCCCGAATTCACCACGGTCATGGCGCCGCCAGGGGAGATGGAATTGATGGTGGCGCCAGTGCCCGAGGCATTCCAGACGCGCACGATGTCCGAATCCGGCACCGCGCTGGTGGCGTCCATGACATTGCCGCCCGAGGTGACCCAGCCACCGGCCGTGGTCACCACCACCGCGACATTGTCCGTGCTGGGCGCGATGTCGCCGGGGCCGGTGTCTTCCGCCTCCCAGCCCTGCAGGCCCGCATTGGGCTGGAACGAGGGCGGCGGCCCGTCGAGCGTGTTGTTGATGTCGCTATCCTCGATGCTGGCAAGACAGCCGAGATACCCGGCCATGCGCAGCTCGCGCGCCAGGAAGTTGATGGCGTAGCGACCGTTCTCCTGCATCCGCGCACGAGCCTCCTGATCCCGCTCCGTCTGGGAATTGCCCACGTACACCTGCATGACGCCGGCCGCGAGACTCAGCCCCATGACCATGGCGATGAGCAGTTCGATCATGCTGAAGCCACGCGCACGCAGGCCCGCCGGGTGGCGGCCGGAGCGAGCGGCAAAAGCAGGCACAAGCGTCGGGTTCATGGCTGGAAACTCATGGTGAAAAGGTTTTCGGCAGTGCCGTCGCGGTCGGAATCCCACCAGATCTTGATGGCGAACAGGTCGCCCACACCATCACAGGCCGGCGCGGCCGGCGTGCCATCGTCGGGGCTGGAATCATTGCACACAGTGCCCTCGCCTTCGGGCAGCGTGGCGGCCAGCGCCTGTTTCCATTCCGCCACATCATTGGCGGCCATCTGCGCCGGCGTGCAGCCGGAAATGCTGTTGCAGGAGGCGGTGATGGCACCGGCCGCATTGTTGTAACTGCCATCCTCCACGCCCTGCAGATTCGCCCGCACCCGTTCGACGATGTCATTGCTCAGGATGGCGGCCTGCGTGCGCTGATAGGCGCTCTGGGTGTTGCGCAGGCTGACTGTCTGCAGACCTGCCATGCCCAGCATGCCGATCGCGAGAATCAGCAGGGACACCAGGATCTCGATCAAGGTCATGCCCCCCTGTCGTGCACGCATCATGAGCAATCCAGTCCTTCATGAATCCGGCGGCCGCGCCCGGTCAACGCGATCTCGACAGCCTGGGCATTCGCGGAGTTGCCGTCCTCGGGACACAGCAGGAAGGTGGCCACGGCGGCGTTGGTGGCGAAGCCCTGGGCATCGTACTGCTGCATGGCTTCGCTGAATTCGAGTGTGCCGCTGCGCAGGCCCTGATAGACCCGCAGCACTTCGTCGCCGGCATCCACCGACCCGGCACCGCCGGTGGCATCCTCGTTGGCATCGACGAACACGATCCAGCCATCGCTCCAGGCGTCGGCCAGGCAATCGCTGCCGCTGCTGCTGGCACACACGCTGACCACGCCGCCGCGCTTGATCGCCTCGCTGCGCGCGAAGTTGAGACTGGCCACCAGCGCCTTGGCCTGACTGTTGGTGCTCATCCGCGACACGGTGTCCTGCAGACCGGGCAGACCCACTGCCAGCAGAATGCCGATGACACCGACGACAATCATCAGTTCTATCACCGTAAAACCTTTGATTTCATTGATGTTCATCATGAGTTGCAAACGCCTTTGCGGCCCCGGGGAAGGCCTCGCACGATTGCAGATAAACCCTGTACCGGCAAGCACACGGCCCCCTCATGCCAGCGCACATTAAGGGCTGTGCTGCAGCAAGTATGTGACGCAAGTGGAAGTTTTGCAGATCGGCCGCAGGCGCTTTGCTACACTGTGACGCCTTTC
>JACCDH011553501.1_pt1 | contig 18702 bp, 10 predicted proteins | sample 7442481 | NCBI WGS metagenome assembly JACCDH01 (sample SAMN15323433, study PRJNA562643) | freshwater metagenome | isolation source: river surface water | place: USA:Blue River Watershed | collected 2017-08-15 | reverse complement strand
GCGAAAAAGATGTCCTCAGCTTGGTTTCTCATGGATTCCATGCAATATGCTTCAACAGCGAAACAGCTCATATACCTAAAAACTTAATTAGAGGGCTAGGTTATCGATTTAAACACATAACCCTACTTTATGACGTGGATGACACAGGAATTGCATCCATGGAAAAACATACTAGTTCACTCAAGGAATATCAACTTAAAAGCTTGAGGTTACCATTATCAGGCGATAAATCACAAAAAGATATTTCTGATTTTTTCAAATTGGGACACTCATCAGAAGATTTGATGATGCTGTTTCGTGAAATGTTAGACCAAATCTACGAAGACACTATTGCTGTTATGAAAAGTTGTGAAATAGATTTTGAAAATCCTCCCAAAGCACCGGAACCGCTATTGACGATAAATGATGTGACCATTGGGACACCTGGAAACTTAGTTTGCGTTGCAGGTTCAGAAGGTAGTGGTAAGACAAACTACCTGGGAGGGATTTTATCTGGTGCAATTAAGCCATACGGTATCGATATTGATACCCTTGGGACAACAATTAAAGAAAATATTGACCAACGAGCTGTTTTGCTTTATGATACGGAGCAATCCGAATTTCAACTCTATAAAAACCTTACTTACATTCTCAGAAGGTCATCACTTGAACGACCTCCTTCCTGGTTCAAAGCATTCTGCCTAGTAGGTATTTCAAGAAGTGAGCGAATGAATCTTATCCTGGAATCGATGGATCGCTTCTTTTACGAATACGGAGGCATTCACATGGTAGTCATTGACGGTATTGCAGACTTATTAGGTGCAGTGAATGATGAAGAAAGCTCTGTGAAGTTAGTTGAGGAACTTTTTCGAATGGCTGCGATCTACAATACTGTAATTGTTTGTGTACTTCACTTAGCTCCTTCAGGAATGAAACTACGTGGACACCTTGGTTCAGAGGTTCAACGTAAAGCAGCCGGAATATTATTGATTGAAAAGGACGATAACAATAATTGCAGCGTAGTAAAAGCATTAAAAGTTCGTGACGGTTCTCCATTAGATGTGCCAATGGTTCAATTTGGTTGGAGCAAAACGGAAGGTCGTCATGTTTACCTCGGTGAAAAAAGCAAAGAGGATTCGGATTTAAGGAAAACAAACGAACTAAAAGATGCAGCCACTGAAATTTTCAGAGATAAAGTCATTATTCCTAACCAACAGCTAGTTCAATCTGTAATGGAACAGATGGATGTGAAGGAAAGAACAGCCAGGGCATACATAAAATTCATGCGAGAGAACGGAATCATCGAAAGAACCCCGGAAAATCCGCAAGATTACCGTCAAATTACCCTGCCTTTCTAATGATATTCCCATAGGATTCCTAAGTATTCCAACGGAATTACCAGTTTAAGCCCCCCTTTCTGGTAAAACTCCCACAGATTTCCTGTGGGAGTTTGTTTTTATACGACAACTTTTATAGTTCTTTTATAGCGTGAACTTAAATGGTAGAAAATTTTAAATAAATCGTTATTTCTAACCAACTTAATTACCTATTTTTGACCACAACTGTACAAGTTTTAATCAATACAAAATGTTGGGAACAAAATTAAAAGAATTAAGGGAAAATCACGGATACGTTCAACGGCAAATTGCTGCGGAATTAGAAGTGGACACTGCTTACATAAGTAAAATGGAAAATGGTGATAAGCAGTTAAGTCGTTTACATCTTAAAAAAATCTCTACAATTTATAAAGTCAATGAAAAAGAATTATTAAAACTGTGGATGGCAGATAAAATTATTAAACTAGTTGAAAAAGAGAAAATCGGAAAAGATGTTCTTATTATGGCATTAAAAGAAATTGAGATAAAATGATTTTTAACACAGACATTAATATTATAGGTAGTATCCCAGATTATCATTTAATCTATATGGCTTTGCCATTATTGTTATCCAACCAACAGGAATTGGAAAGCATATTAGTTACCAATAATGAATTTGACTTTAGAACTGAAAAATCACGGAAACGGTTTTTGTCTGCGTTGAACTCTGCATTTATTAGCAAGAATAAAAGCGTAAATGATTTAGCATCTGAGTTGATTGTGTATCTTAAAAATGATGAACAAGCTAAAGCAGTTTTATTGTTTTGGCTATTCAGCTTCAACAACCGTCTTTTCTTTGAACTAAACAAAGAAGTTTTTTTAAAGTACTATTATCAAGGTAGGGCTGAACTGCCAAAAGAAGCTGTAATAGCTTTCATCAAAGATTTAATTGATAAGAATCCAGAGCTAAAAGGCAAATGGTCAGAAATTACAATTGAAACCATTGCTTCTAAATACTTAACAGTACTCAAAAAGCTCCATTTATTGGAAGGAAATCATAAAAAGAAATTTTGTAGTATTAAAATTACAGATGAATTATTAGCTGTATTTATTCACTTGATAGCTATGATTGAAAATCGAAAATCTAATTTTTGGGAGGATGAATTAATTCCATTTTTATTAATTTCTAAAGAGACTATTTTAGAAAGACTGAAAAAAATAGGAAAAAAAGACTGGATAAAAATGAACTATACAGGCGCTTCACTCAATGTTGAGGCAGCATTTAATAAAAATAATATTATAGATGGCATATACAGACGAGCATAAAGCAAAATTTGAAAATCTAAAGGTTGCGTTGGATATTTCCAATCGTACCCAACTGAAACGTGAAGCCAATGGTGGAAATACCATTCTTTTTACATACCCACCAAGTGAGGAGAATTTGTATCTACAAAAAGCAATTAAAGAATTTGATGCCAGTGTATTCAATATTATCGATGTAAGCAAGCTTTTTATTGAGTGTATCGAAGAAGATGGCATTGAAGAATTTTTGAAATTATACAAAACCCTAAGTCCTAACTCCTACAAAATGTTTTTTGATGCTGATGACCCGCATGTTGATTTATTCGACAAAGTGATTAATTCAATTATTTCAACAGTAGAACAAGGGTTAATTCCTGTACTAATAAGAACAGGTGTTTTTTATGGAACTGGCATAGAGAATATAAATATTACACAGCATAAAAGCGTCATGGATTTGAATCATCCCTTGGTAATTTTCTATCCAGGTGAGATTAATGGCAATCACCATCATTTTCTTAACGCAAAACAAGCATCAAAGTACAGATGTACGGTAATCAACTAAAAAAAAAGACATGACTGCAATAAAAGATATTTTAAAACTTGATCTAAAAGAGGACATTAAAAGTGTAATTAATCTTGAAGACCAATCCGAAGCCGAAATCCAATATGAATTGGATACCTATATTGTTACTGATGGATTAGGGAATCACATTTCAAATTTCATTACTCAATACACCAGTAATATTAAAGAAACAGGTGTTTGGCTTTCGGGCTTTTATGGTTCTGGCAAATCATACTTTGGTAAAATGCTAGGCTATCTTATTGCAAATCCTACCATTAATGGAGAGTCAGCAAGGGCAAGGTTTATACCTCGTTTGAATGGTGTAGCCAATGAGAGTTTAATCATAAATGATATTAATAAACTTAATGCCATAAAGAGCAAGGTGATATTTTTAGACATAGCTCAACAAAACACCGACAACGGTTTGGCATTTACGCTATTTTCAAACTTCTTAAAAAGTTTAGGTTTTCGTGATGATAAGTTTGGCTTCATGGAATACGACCTTTTTCTTGATGGCAAATATGAATTTCTAAAAGAGAAATCAAAGGACCTGTTTGATAAAGATTGGAATGAAATCAAGAAAGGAAATAGAGAAGTTGCCAAAGCAATGCGGAGAGTTTACATGGCAATGGACTATACCGAAAAGGAATATGAGGATACTGAAAAAGTTTATGAGGAATCCATCAATAATTTTGATGCCAATAAATTCAAAATAGAGTTAGAAAAATACCTACTAATAAAAACAGAAGAAACACTTGTATTTATTTTTGATGAAGCCAGTGAGGCCCTAAGTCAAGGTAAATTCCTGCTTACCGATTTGCAAGGTTTAAGTGAAAGCTTATCAAGCATTAGTAAAAAGGTATGGACAATAGCTATTGCACAGGAAAAACTAGATACTGTAATAAACAATGCCAATGTAAATAAAAGTCAGCTAAACAAAGTTACAGACCGTTTCAAAACAAAAATGAATATTGAAACTACTGAAGTGGATGTAATTATTAAAAACAGGCTTTTATTAAAAAAGGAAAACGCTTACAAAGAACTCTTGGCTTATTACAAAACAAATGAAGGTTTGGTAAGCGATGCCACAAATTTAAAATCTAGCTTCCCAACTAAAACAGTATCAGCGGAGCAATTTGCAACCTATTACCCCTTTCATAAATACCACTTCGATTTACTTCAAAAGTTTTTATTTAGTTCCAATGCATTGGTATCAACTCAAATTGCAGCTCGTGGAATGATAATTACTACGTTTGATGTTCTTAGAAAAGCATTAAGCGAAAATGAAATCCATAAGTTTGCTACAGCACATGATTTATGCACCCAAGCTCAATCATCACCACCAGCCGATTTGGTTCATAAATACAGCACAGCAAAAAGTATTATTGATAACAACAACATTCAAATAGATGGAGAAAAACTATTAAAAACCATCCATTTTATAAATGAAGCCGAATTAATTGCTTCTCCTACTGTAGAAAATATTACCAAAACATACATTGCTGATATTACAACATATTACGATGTAAAGCCACTAATAGAAAAGGCTTTAAACCTTTTGGTCGAATCCAAAATACTTCTTTTATCTAATAACAATTACAAAATTACTTCAAACCTTGAAGGCAAGCTGTTGGAGGAAATGAAGGATTTTGATGTGGAGTTGTTTATTAAGAAAAGGGAATTGGTAAACTATTTAAAAAAGATAAGTTTATTCAGACTGGTTTCTGTAATTAATGAAAACACAGTTCCATACAACTTCAATGTATTAACAGACCTAGAAGATGAAATAGTAAGTTCCAATAATAAAAATCTAAAACTTACTGTCTACAGTCTTTTCAATTTGAATGACGACAGGCAAGATTTTATTGAAAGTCTAAAATTGGATACCCAGTTTGCCAAAGACTTAATAACATTAGTTCCCGACAATAAACGCTTTGCCGAAATTGACAAGTTAATAGAAGAAGTGAAGCGATACGGCTATATGGAAGAAAAATATAGCGGCACTGATGATGAAAAGGTAAAGCCCATTATTAGAGAATTTTCAATCATTAAAAATGAAAAAGAAAAAGATCTAATTACTTTAATTGAGTCGGCTTATGAGAATGGTTCTCTCATTTATTTGTTTGACGAAAACCTATTGAATAAGGATAATTTCAAAGGAACAATTAATGAAACCCAGAAAAAGTTAATCAAAAATATCTATACAAAAAGGCTTACAAGTCAATTGCAAGAATCTATTGGTGATAAAGTATTAAAAGAAAATAATGCAGATAAGCTAAGCCGCTACTTCTCTGGCGATGAGTTTAAATTTTTTGATTCAAATGGAAATTTTGTTGGCGATAATTTAAAAGTAATTGAAGAAATAACAGCAAAAATAAATACCAAATATGTAGATGGTAAAAGCTTGGAAGATGAACTATCAATGGCACCTTGGGGCTATTCATACGGAACGCTTAGCACCACTTTGGCTGTATTACTAAGGGCAGGTAGATTAGTAGTAAAGTTTAACGATACCGAATATTTTACCTACAGTGAAAAAGCAGTGCAGGAAGTTTTTAATTCTGGTACTAAGTTTAAAACAGCTCGTTTCAAATCAATAACCAAAACACTAAGTGCAGCTCAAAAAATTGAAATAGTAAAAATTCTGTTGGACTTAGAAATAGAAAAACACACCAACATAAAAACAAAGTATGAAAGCAGCGACTTTGAATTGGCGGATTCTATTACCTACCTTGCTGATACTTTTATCAAGACAGTAACCACATTAAAAAACACCTTACCCGATTTCGGCAAACTTTTTAACAAAGTATTGTTGCAAGCCGATACGCTACAAAACTATGTTTCTAAAACTACAGAATCCAATTACATTGAAAAAGCGGAAGACTTTTTAAAAGGTAAAGTTGAGTATTCAGAAGCAATAAGAGTTATTGTAAAAGCAGAAGCATTCATAAAAAAGAACCTTGATAAAATTAAAGGGTTTAGCCGTTTTGTGGAAGCGGTAAAAAGTGAATTAAGTAAAGCGGATATTAAGAATGATGCTGTAGCTACAAATGCCGAAAGCTTTGAAAAAGCAATGGCACAAGATGTAATTGAAAACTTTGCCGATATACAAAAAGAAGCACAAGCCATAAAAGATGAATACTATCTTTTGATGAGTGCCAATGCCAAAATAATGGCTGGGCTATACACAAAACTTAATGATGAAATATTTGCTGCACAAGCTGATTTAAACAAAAACTATCCTGCCGAACTCAACAAAGAAAATGCTGCCAAACTTCAATCTTTATTAGAGTATTGCAAAAGTAAAATAGTGGCTGATGTTCGCTTAGAGTATCACATTTCTTGTCAGGACTGCAATTACTCTTTATCGGATATTCTCAACTACATTGCTTTAGCACCTACCAAAACAGCCGAATTACAAATTGTAAAAAGTAGCTTTATTAAAGAAGCTCCAAAACCACCAAAGCCAGGTGAACCCAAACCTGCTAAAAAGGTTCAGTTTACAGTGAATAAAAAAATAATGAAAGCCTCCGAATACAGGGCATTGTTAGCCGCCCAGATACAAGGCATAGCAGGTATGAATAATGATGATGAAATTGAATTAACTATCAACAACCAATAAATAGATAAGGATGAAATTACCCGAACATGTTGATATTATAAGAGAGAAAATAAGCAAGGCATTCAACAACCAGTTTTCAAGGCTAGGTTTTGGTGCAGCTAAATTATTGGATATTGATAAAATCCCTGCTGAGTTACATGCCAAACGATACAAAATTGAGCAGTTGGTAAAAAGCCACGAAGGTGAAACTGGCACTTATATTGAAGCTCGTGAAAAAGCATTAGAAGAATTAACCTTTACACTTTTCAATCGCTTGGCAGCTATCAAAGTAATGGAAGCCTTGCAATTGTTTCCGCCTGTTGTTACTAAGCAAGCAGAACATGGCGGTCGTTCTTTAGGTCATAAAGTTTGGTTGGAGCAAAACCCTGCCATGCGTAACGAGGAATTAGAAGGGCTTAGAGAATACTTCAAATACGAGTTTAATAAACTAGGCGATGATATTCCATTGTTTCACAAAAACTATCCTTATGCCTTTATTCCTTTTGTTATTGAGTTTAACGAGATCATAGATGCCATAAACAATATAGAACTCGATGCACAAATAGACGATAACATTTGGCAAAGCGATGATATTTTGGGTTGGCTGTACGAGAGTTACAACAATGCAAAAAAACAAGCCCATAAAGATAGTGGCGACAAAACAGAATACAACAAAGTAAGCCTGCAATCGCAAGTTTATACACCTCGTTGGGTGGTAGAATTTTTGGTACATAATTCTTTAGGGAAAATGTATCTGGAAATGTATCCTGATTCTGCCATTGGTAAAATGTATAAAATAGCCAATGTACCGACAACAAGAGTAAGAGAATTAAAGCCTTTACACACGCTAAGGCTCATAGACCCAGCTTCGGGTTCTGGAAATTTTCTCTTATATGCTTTTTCCTTTTTTTATGCACTATACCTCGACCAAATAGATAACTATGATGCCGATTATGAAATAGACGATATACCCAAACTAATTATTGAAAACAACCTATACGGTATAGATTTAGATGACCGTGCTGCACAATTGGCTCAGCTTGGCCTGTGGATAAAAGCAAAGCAAAAAAACAGTGCCACCAAAGCACTTCGCTTTAACGTGGTTTCTTCCGATTTTTATTTACCTGCTTTCGAAGAAGTGTTACCTATTTTCCAAACAGGTATCTCTAACGAAAACCAACGAAAAATTGTATCCGAAATTTGGGCTGATTTGCAGCAAGCCTATAAGTTTGGCTCATTGGTAAAAATTGATGAAAAGCTAAGCGTTAAATTACATGGCTTAGTAGCACAAGAGGGAATATCCTTATTTGGAAAACAAGAATTAGAGGAGTACAAACGCTTTACCGAAGATTTCTTTAAAAATCTAGAAACAGCAGTTGCTCAATTTGCCGAAAAACAAGGTGTTTCTTTTTTAACTGATAAAACCAAAGATGCCATTACATTTTTAAAACTAATAAGCCAAAAATACGATGTAGCAACAGCCAACCCACCCTATACTGATAGTAATGACTTTGGTCCTGAATTGAAAATATTCATTGATGCCAATTATGCTAAACCCTATAAATTTAACACCAACCTATATTCTTCATTCATAAAGAGATGCTTTGAATTGACCAATGAAAGTGGAAAAGTTGCTATGGTCCATCCACCAACATTTATGTACATCAAAACTTTTGAAGATGTAAGAAAATTTATCCTAGAGAAGACACATGTCGATTTATTCGTTGAGTGGGGCTTCTTAGGTATGTTCAACCCAAAAGTACGGGTGGATGCTTCTATGTATATATTAGATAAACAGAATTCACAATCAAACTCAACTTTTATAAAGTTAAATGATATATATGAAGGTAAAAGATATTTAGTTTTTGTAGAATCATATGATCTTTTGATAAATGGCTTATCTGGAAATAGAAATTATAGTATCTCTCAGGAAAAGTTAAAAGTTATCAAATCGTTTCCCTTTGTTTATTGGATTTCTGACGAGTTTAGAAACAGGTTTAAAAATCAAACAATCGAAGATATTGGTGCAGCTAAACCAGGGCTTCAAACAGGTTTGAATGAAAGGTTTTTGAGGTTTTGGTGGGAAATAAATAAGAATGAATTTTCAAAAACATTAGGCGATAAAAAAAAGTGGGTGAATTATGCAAAAGGTGGTGATTATAATAAGTGGGCAGGCAATCTTTGGCTAAAGGTCAATTGGGAAAATGATGGTTTTGAAATTATTAATTTTACTGATGAGAACGGCAAACAAAAGTCAAGACCACAGAACAAACAATACTATTTTAAAGAAGGAATTACATATTCAGCAACTGGGGGTAAACCATCATTTAGAATATTGCCAGCTAATAGTATTTTTGATGTTGGTGGTGCAAGTATTTTTGTTAATTCAGGTCAGTCGCCATATTATGCCATTGCCTTGCTAAATAGCAAGGTGACCCACTACATTCTTGACTGTCTAAATCCAACAACCAATATACAAAAAGGTGACATTGATAGATTATTGTATTTTGAGGATTCTTTAAACAAAAACCTAATTGAAGAATTGTCAAAGTTCAATGTGTTTCAAAAACAAATGTTACTGAAGCATTCGATTATTGAGGATGAAATTTTTAATTCTCCATTTGAATTTGACGCATCAAAACTAATTGATAAAAGAGTATCAAATTACCTAGACTTTGAAAACCTTATAAATTCATTGATACTTTTATCAGAGGCAATTATTGATGAGGTAATTATAAAATCATTTAAATTTAGTGAGTTAGATCATAATTCAATTTTAGAAAAACAAGGCATTAGTATTGGATCTTTGCCAGTTTTGGAAGAAGCTAAACTGCTTTTTTTAGAAACGATTAGTGATTTTAATATTAATATACCTCACTCCTTGAGACAGCATATCTCATTACTTCCTAAGAAGGAATTTGATGAAATAACAAGGAATAATATTATTGAAGAGCTAAATAAATTATATCAAGATAATTATAATCTTGAGTCATTTTGCAAACAAAAAGAAAGACAAAACTCTCTTTTTGAAAATGTTAATCCAATAAATGTTTGGTATTGGTTTAAAAAGAGTAATGTTATTCCGAAACAACGCATGAACGATTTGGCCTTAGAGTTCTTGGCTCACCTTATTAAAGAAATCTTAATGGATGATAATGATGGCATCATTCCATTAGTACCCAATGCAGGTGAAAAAACACTGCTAGACCGTATTGAAGAAAAATTTATAGAAAAGGGCTTTAGCATGGCTCAATATTCTTCTTTTGATAGTGCTCTAGGTAGAGAGTTGAATGATTATATCAACAATTATTTTTTTAAACAATTTACAGATCATCTAAACTTATTTCAATACCTGCCAAAAACACCATTCATTTGGCATTTAACCAGTGGCCCAGAGCAGGGTTTCGATTGTTACCTCATCATCTATAAATGGAACAGAGATAAATTACTAAGCCTTCGTTCTGTTTACATTGAGCATCGTGAAAGAGCTTTAATTAACCGCCAATCCGATTTGGCTTCAGACACCTCTGCCAAAGCACAAAACGAAAAAGATAAAATATACAAACAGCTTAAAGAAATTGAAACTTTCAAGGCTAAAATAGATGAGTTATTGGCAGAAGGCTACAACCCAATACTAGATGATGGTGTAGGTAAAAACATAGCACCCTTGCAAAATAAAGGCATGTTGGCTTATGAAGTGCTGAATGCAGGGCAATTAAAAAAATACTTAAAAGCAGATTGGTAATCAACAACCATAATTATGTTAGATACTTGGTTTAAAAAAGACATAGAAAAAATTCTCAGCACTCAACAAATAGCGGTGTTGGTAGATGAATCAAAAGAGGCAGCTTTTCTGGTAGAGGTGGTTAAAGATAATTATCAACTATACACAGCATTCACTGAAATAGAAGAGTTGAAAATTAAATTTGAAATAGAAAAGTTACTCCCCAATGGCGGTAAATTTTTAATCTATACCACCACACCAAAAGAGAATTTAAAATTCATTAGAGAATACAGCGAAACCAATGGATGTATAGAAATAAAGTACCTGCAAAATTATATAAAGGAAAAAGTACTCAACAACCTAAACCTAAACCTGCATTTAGATAAAGAAGAATTAATATCAGCAGCCAAAGTAAGCCTTGGTAAAGACCAAACCTATTGGATGAACCTAAGCCATACAGGTGCTTCCGAAATATTTAATTTAGAAAAAGAATTGTTGCCATTCTTAGACAGTCCAACTTCCTGTCTCAAAAAATACGATAAAAATGTTCAAGAGATATTCTTTAAAAAAGTAAATGAATTAATTGGACAAACCTATATGCCAAAACCTGCCGCTACATTAGCCACAGAGGTTGTAACTTATTTGTTTGATGGTTTGGCAAACAACAATCCTAATAAGATATTGTTAGAGGTTTACACCAATTGGTTGGATAGCAAAAGCTACATAAATTCACTTGATGGTTATTTAAAAAAATACCAGCTTTCGCCAAAGGCAGATGTGTTTGCCATACACCCAGCACATCCTTTCCGCAGCATTGATGAAATGTGGTTAGAAGCATTGGCTGCAAACATTTCTAACAAAGGATACATCGCTAACTTTTTGCCTAAAATAAATCAACGCATTAGTAACAGAGCAGTAAAGCATTTAGGCATTTCATTTTGGCCTCATGTAAAAATATTAATAGAATTTGATGCCAAAAACATCAATCAACTTACCTCTTTAGAAGAATGTGTTTCGTTCTACACCCATCATTTTTATAAATTAGACAGAGCCATTAGAGGGCTTTACACAGAGTTTTTAGAACGCAAAAATCTAATTGAGCCATTGCAAGAATTTTATAAAAATTACTCTATTGTCTTTCTAGAAAAATGGTTCCGATTTATTGATAGTTACCAATCCAACCAAACTGGCAAAATACAAGAAATACTAAACGCTAATGATGGTAAAATTGCCATTGTTGTAGGCGATGGAGTTTCTTACGAATTTGCTCAAGACATTATTAGCAAAGTATCTAAAGATTACACCCTTTCAAAAGACCTTCCATATATGTTTGCTGGCTTGCCATCCGAAACAGAACATAACATGAGTCAGTTGTATGTAGAAACGGGAGAATTAATCAAGAAGAAAGACCGTGAAAAATATATTGCAATGCATAATGCATCCAAAGAAATTGGATTTATTGATTTGCAAAATGTAACCGAAGTAACCGATAAAGATCAATACCTCATTTGCAGTTACAAAGACCCTGATAAACTAGGAGAAAGTCACCAACAAAAGGCATTAAAGTTTTTTGATAAAGTAGCGGATACTTATGCAACTAAAATTGAGCAACTATTTAAAAATGGTTATGAGCATGTGTATTTAGTTACCGACCACGGCTATGTGCTTACTGGTTTATTAACAGATTCAGATAAAATTGAAGTAACATTTAGCGGCAAGGTTGATAAAAGTGAACGATACATTAGGACAGTGCAATCACAAAAAATTGATCCTACTTTATTACTTGAAAAATCAGTAAAATATGATGAATACAACTATTGCTATTTTGCCAAAAGACTAGGCCCATTCAAAACGACAGGAGTGTATGGCTTTAGTCATGGTGGCTTATCACCACAGGAAACAATTATTCCGTTTTTAAAATGGTCGAATGTGCAAGATGCACAAGACCAATTACAAGTTTCCATATCAAACAAGGCAGAATTGGCCGATGTTACAGGCAATCTATTTTCTCTAAAAATAAAGGCATCTGCATCAACAAGTTTGTTTTCAGTAGACCGTAAAATAATAATAGTATTTTATGCCAAGAATGAAAAAATTAGTGAAAGTGACATCATTACTATTGGAAAAAACACCGAAATAAAAAAGGAGTACAATTTTGGTTCAAACACAGAAATTGAAATAAAAATATTAGATGCTACAAATTTGGCACAGCTTGATAAAGCATTAGCAAAACAAAATAATTCAAGGGATTTAGGAGGTCTCCTTTAAAAATAACACAATCATACACTATGATAATATTAGACGACTTAGATAAAAAAGCTTTAGACCACTTTAGAGGTTTTGTTGTAAAAAAAGACCTTGTAGGCATCATCAAAGGTGGTGCAAATGTTCCAGCGTTTGTGTTGGAATATTTATTAGCCAATACTTGCAGCACCGAAGATGAGGAGAAGCTAAAGGAAGGAATGGAAAATGTAAAAACCATTCTTCGCAATCATTACATCAATCCCGAAGAAAGTACCTTAATTCAATCTAAACTTCGTGAGAAGGGTCGATATAAAATTATTGATAAAATTTCTGTTGATTTAGATCCACAAAGAGACCGTTATTGGGCAAATATCAGTAACAGTAATATTAAAAAAGCTAACATTAGCGATGATTTGGTTAAGGCCCATGAAAAACTTTTGCTTGGTGGTATTTGGGCAATCATTGAAATGGAATACGACCCTATGATTACAGTAGGTTCAACTGTATTTCCTTTTGTGGTTCGTGATATTAAGCCAATTCAATTATCAACTTTTGATAGCACTAAAATTTCAGATAAGCGTAAAGAGTTTACCAAAGACGAATGGAAAAAACTATTGCTGAGAAGTGCCGGTTACGAACCTTATAGCGAGGGTTTAGATGACAGGAAGCTTAACCTTCTGCTGTGTCGCTTAATACCTTTAGTGGAATCTAATTTTAATATGGTTGAATTAGGTCCTCGTTCTTCAGGTAAATCTTATATTTATAAGGAAATAACACCTTATGCTATTCTTATTTCAGGTGGTCAAGGTTCGGTAGCTCAATTATTCGTAAACAACACCACAGGCAGAGTGGGTGCAGTGGGTTTATGGGATGCCATTTGCTTTGATGAAAGCACAGACAAATTATTCAAAGACCGTGATGCCATTCCCTTAATGAAGGATTATATGGAATCAGGTTCATTCTCCAGAGCAAAAGGTGGGGAAATTTCAGGTTCTGCATCTGTAATTCTAAACGGTAATATTAATCAACCAGTTGAAACTGTTTTGCAGACTTCACATTTGTTCAGTCCGCTATCAGATGAAGTCAATCACGATACTGCATTCTTAGACCGTATCAATTTGTTTTTACCAGGATGGGAAATTACAAAGTTCAGTCCTTCAAATTTTACCAAGCATTTTGGTTTTAGTACAGACTTCTTTTCTGAAATCTTAAAGTCACAGCGTAAAACAACTTTCTATGATGCCATTGATAAATACTTCAATTTAGGTTCACACTTAAAGCAACGTGATTCAAAATCAGTAAGAAGGATAGTTTCAGGTTTCATCAAACTACTTCACCCCGATGGCGATTTCACCAAAGAAGACATTAGAGAATATTTGGTAGTAGCAATGGAAATGAGACGAAGGGTAAAAGAGCAGTTAAAGCGTATTGGAGGTATGGAGTTTTGGGACACCAATTTTTCATACATTGACAAAGAAACCCAAGAAGAAATTTTTGTTGGCTTACAAGAAGAAAAAGGCTCATCATTAATCGAATCCAATCCCCTTTCACCGGGAGTTTGCTACACTGCCACAAGTGATGGAGAAAATAATGCCTTAGTGAAAATTGAAGTTGTTGCTTTAAAGGGCTCAGGAAAAATGAATGTTACTGGAACTAGTAGTCAGGAAGTGAAAGAAAATATCAAAAACACTTACAACTATCTCAGAGCAAATGAAAGAAGTATTCTAAACGAGCAACATTCTTTATCAGGTTACGACATAAATATTCAAATAAGTAACCTAATGGGAGCATATATAAGTGGAGGCATTGGGAGTGCAGTTTATATTGCAATCTTATCGGCAATCTACAAAAAGAATTTAAAGCCAGGTCTTGCTGTTTTGGGCAATATATCAATTGGTGGTGCAGTTGAAAGGTCAATGAATTTTGCGGATAAAGTAACTTTGCTTTCCGAAAATGGTGCTAAAACTGTATTAGTTCCAATGGAAAACCTCTCTGAAATAAGTACATTGCCTACATCAATCCTAGGTAAAACCGATGTGCCTTTTTATAGTAATAGCACGATGTTACTTCAAAAATCAGTTTTAGGTGAGTAATGAAATACGGATTCTTATATAAGTTTTTTAATACCCTTATTGAATTATTTAAATACTTCAATTTAGTGGAGCTATTTAAATATTTAGGCAAAAAAATTAATACCAAAAATTCAGCCCAAAGTAAAAATAATACAAGAATTGCCGTTGATATTTTTATATTATTTAAATGGGTATTGATTATATGCTTTATTGGATTTGACGTGCATTCTTGTTTTGCAAAAATTACAACATGGTACTTAATAATAACAAATGTGTATACATATTTTTATTATCATGTTTGGAATGAAACCGCAATAAAATCTCTAGATGAAGATATTCACTCCTTAAGAAGGAAATTTGTAAATTTAATTTTAGCAATTTCTTTTTCAAACCTCTCATTCACCTATCTGTATTTATCCATCTATAAAATGGAATATAAATGGGATAATTTCATTAGCAATTTTAATCAGGCATTTAGATTTAGTTTGTCAAATTCTATTTCAGGTAACTATTCAACTGTAACTCCAATTTCTGAATTAGGTAATTCTATTTCATTAATTCAACTATTAATTTCATTCATCTTTATTACAATTGTAATTAGTCGTTCAATTCCACAAAAAAATTAATATGGCTTATAGAAACAAAGTTTATGTATGCTTCGATGCAGATACTGACATACATATTTATCGATTAATGAAAGGTTGGAAAGCTTCAAAACATATAGATTTTGATTTTCACGATGCTCATGATATTAATAATTTACGAGACGGAAGCAGTGATGATACTATAAAGCGTAAATTAAGGGAGCGCTTAAATAATGCAAAAATACTAATCGTACTAATCGGAACAAAAACAAAGAATCTTCACAGGTTTGTACGTTGGGAGCAAGAAGTTGCATTAGATTTAAACATTCCTATTGTAGCGGTAAATTTAAACAAATGCACTTCGATTGACTCTGAGCTATGTCCTAAAATCATTAGAGATGAGTTAGTGCTTCATATCCCTTATAAATTAGCCCCAATTAAATGGGCAATTGAAAATTGGCCTGAAAATCATGATAAATTTTTAAAGAAAAATGAGATCTCCCCAAAGGAATTAAGTCCAAGCTTGCTCAAAAAATTAATGACAAAATAATTCTGAATCTTTGGATTAAATCTCCATCACGCCACCTGCGCTAAACCTACCTGTTGAACTTGCTTTACCCTTTTCTACCTGAATAATCACATCTACTTCATGTGCATGTTCGTTTACTCCTTTGAAGTTGCCCTCTTTGGTTGTGTGGTAAATAAAAATGAACGAAGTCTCCGGGTGCATCTTACGTAATTGGTCAATGGCATTCACATCCATTCCTGCCTTTGAGACACTATCAATGAATACAAAGTCAAATTCCGAAATATTTTCAGGAACGCGGTCAGTAATGAACAATTTTGGGTGTTGCGCTCCGAGGCGTTGAATCTTCTCTTTAAGCGTATAACCAAACCCCTCTTCAATAGCGCAGTATAGTACTTTACCATGATGCGCAGCTAGGTAATTAGCGAAGTCAAGACACAAAGTTGATTTGCCTGATTTGGGTAAACCATAAACCATGGCTGTAAATCCTACACTAGGATCACCAATCAAGTCTCTATACTTGCCCTGAAGTCCTATGGTTTGAAAATCCATGGATAGCAATTCACCGGAACTTACAATCATTCCCTGGTCGTCATCATCGTACCCGTTTAGGCTTTTTTTTTGACTGAATAAATCTTCACCCAATATACCCAACAATCCATTCAATTGAGCTTTGTTGATATTAAGAATTGCTGTTTCTCCGTCAATGTAAGTTTTAAGCGTAGTATAGGCTTCATTAAGCTTATCAGCATATTTATCATTTCGACTAATCTTACCTTGTTCAACAGCCTTTTTCATGCGGTTAAACAATCGTTCTGCCTTGTCCTTTACATCACGTTTACCGTTCAATGAAACATAGGCTTTCAATAGTGCAACGGAGAGCATTCCTTCCTGGCTATGTGCAATCTCTAAATAGCGTTTTAAATTCTTGCTGTCGATTTTGATTTCCACCATTTCACCCATTTTCTCATAGCAAGCAATCAGTTGCTTTTGCATCAACTCGATTTCCTTGGCATATTGAGAATCCTTTCCAATCTTCTTTTCAATGATTGCTTTTTGAAGTGAGTGAATCAAATTCAGAACCTGCGCTTGGCTTTTCACTTTTCCATGCATTGCAGCATAGCGTTTGATGAATTGAACATCGGTATCAATGTGTTCTACATCTTCTGTTTTGTATTCAACCTTTTGCTCAGCCTCTACTACTCTCACCAAAGTCATTTCATTATCTGAGACAAACTCCTTTGCTTCTTCAATGGAATCAAATCGCTCGTTGGCAAACTTTTGGTCTGTTTTCAAGTCCCAAACAATAAACTTGCTCGATCCACTTGATGCCGGACGAATTTCAACTCTAAGCCCTTTGTAGTTCTTTGGCGTAGTTACCTTCTTTGGAGTAGCGGTTTCTGTTTTGGTTTTACTTGGCAGACTTAGTGCTTTGGTAGCTTTTGGTGTTTTGTCCAGGTACTCATCAAGTTTTAGAAAGAAAGCATCTACTACTCGTTTGATGTTCTCATTGGAGTTATAGGCAGCCCAATTATTTTGGCTTACACCTTGTACTAATTTATGGCCTTTAGCTAATGCTTCGGGAAGGCTGTCCCAATCAATGTCTTGCGCTTTTTGAAAGTAATTGTTTGTATTTAACATGGCTTAAAAGTTTATGAGTTCTAATTCGATTTCGAGTGCAAGAGCTTCTAGCTCTAGCTCACTGGTATTAATGATTTCTGTGGCAGTTGCCGGAACTAGGTTGGTTCGATATTCTAAAAGGTAATTCAAGGTTTCAAAATCCTTGGCTCTACTTTCCGCACTTCTACCTTCTACCTGAAGGGCAGATTTTTTGGCTTGTATTTCAAGCCTTAATTCAGCCCATTTAGGCGAATCCTGCTCTCCTTTGAAGGTTTCCGCTTGTGCCTGAATAGATTGCTTTTCGGCTTCGTATTGCGCCATTACCGGGCTTAAATCGCTCGCTAGTGAATAACCCCTAGGTTTGAGTAGTGTACGCTCTGTTTTGCGCACTTTAGAAACGTATTCCTTGAAATAGCTTAGATAGTATCGGTTAGGGAAATAAACCCCAAGAACAGCATAGGAACTATCAATTTTACGACCCAAGGCAATGATGTCTTTATCCTGGCGGTCAGTAGCATTTACGACAGCTTCAATTTCCTCTTTGAGTTCCTTTGCCTTTTTAATTTGCTTGCTTTCAAATTCACCTTCTTCATTCACCTGGGGTGTTTGTTCAAAGTATTTAGATGCAAGTAAGGAAGTATGAAAGCTCTTAATTGCTTCAATGGACTTTTCACGATAGGTATTGTAATCCTGGATATCGTTTTGTACTTCTTTGAGTGTTTGTATCGCAAGCGTGACTTTTTTGTATTCTCGGTTTAGTTGCTCTTTGGCTTGGTCGAAAAACATTTGAACCAATCGGTCTACATCGGTAATAAGCGCAAGCTTAATTTCTTCAGGATCCATGCTCTCCAAGTCTAGCACGTTACCTCTATCTCCTCTGAACCAAATGTCATTGATTCGAGAGGTCTTTTCTTCGAGCTTTTGGAAAACAAATACGTCCATGGAATCCTGCACCAAAGGCATCACAATTCTCACGTACTGGAACTGATTGCCTTGTCTCCAAATTCGACCTTCGAGCTGACGGATATCGGTTGGATTCCATTCAGGGTAACAGTTGTAAATAACCGTACCTCGTTTTTGTAAATCAATCCCTTCTCGAATGGTTGCTGTACCAATGATGATTTTCACCACCCCATCTAGGAAAGCTTCTTTTACCGTTTCCTTTCGAGTGT
>JACCDH011130776.1_pt1 | contig 18703 bp, 15 predicted proteins | sample 7442481 | NCBI WGS metagenome assembly JACCDH01 (sample SAMN15323433, study PRJNA562643) | freshwater metagenome | isolation source: river surface water | place: USA:Blue River Watershed | collected 2017-08-15 | reverse complement strand
ATTTCTCCCTTCGATTTTGTAGTCGCTCAGCTAAAAACGAACTTCGGGGTCTAGGGATACCAAAAATGCAACGTAATCAAAAATGGTGGTGGGCAGTGCTATTGTGCTGCAGCTCGCAAATGCCTACTGCTCAGGCGGCTGCAACTGGCGATTTCTTAGAGATGTCGTTAGAGGAATTGGTCGATTACCGCCTGATGTCGATGTCCCGCAAAGAACAGCGCGTGGCCGACATGGCGGCTGCGGCCTATGTGGTAACGGCGGACGAAATCAAGCGCTCTGGCGCGCTGTCCATCCCCGACGCTCTGCGCTTGGTTCCCGGCGTAAATGTGGCGCAAATTTCCCGCAACCATTGGGCTGTGACCTCGCGTGGGTTTAACGGACGTCTGGCGGGCAAGTTGCTGGTGTTGGTAGACGGACGTAATATTTATTCACCCACGTTTTCTGGCGTGTTGTGGGAATCGCAAGACTTGGTGATGGAGGACATTGAGCGTATCGAGGTGATTCGTGGTCCAGGCGCTGCGCTGTGGGGCACCAACGCGATGAATGGTGTCATCAACATCGTCACACGCACTGCCGCAGACAGCCAAGGCGCGATGGCGAGCATGGCGGTTGGAACGAGTCAGGAGTCGGCACTTGCAATTCGCCATGGTGGTGAATTAGCCGATGGCGGCTACTACAAGTTATATGCCAAACGAAGTGCTATCGCTGGCTCTGTCGAATCCGATAGCAACCGAATCGGAAACGACGCCACTCGTCAACAGCGCATGGGACTTCGCCTAGAACCCGAAGTTGCCCAAGGCCATCTAAGTATTCAAGCAGAAGCACATGAAGGTTGGTCCGGCGATGTCTGGCACTCACCTGCGCTCTTGGCTTACAGCGATCCAGGGACGCCTTTTGCACGCAAGAGTTTTTTGTCTACACATGAGCAAGGGGGCGCCCTACAGGCCCGTTACAGCTGGCGTGGAGAGGAAGGTCGTGACAACATTTTGCAAGCCTATGTCGACCATGAAAGCTCTCAATATGTAGGTCTCTGGGGCAGCGGCACGGCAAGTACCACCCCCTTAGGACAAGCGCCTGCCATGCAAAACATTGGCGGCAGCAAAACCGATGTAGATATTGACTTCCAACAGCGCCGCGTATGGCAAGCACATGATTTCATCTGGGGCTTGAACTTGCGTCACACCAGTGAAAATCTGCAAGTTCCCACAGGGCCATACATGCTGCCAGAGAGCACTAACCAACGTTGGAACTACAGCACTTTTGTGCACGATGAAATCACGCTCCAACCCGATCAACTCAAACTGATGTTGGGGAGTAAGTTTGAGCACGATGGGTTGACCGGTTTCAACGTGCAGCCCAATGTGCGCCTGCTGCATACCCCCAATGCAAACGAAACGTATTGGACAGCCTTATCTCGCTCGGTGCGTTCACCGCGCAGGATCGAAAGTCAATCCACCTTGGATGTCGCCTCTGGCAGTGCGTCTGCACTGACAAACTCCGCCTTACCTTCCAACTTATCAGGCATGGTTCAAATTTCTCCTTTGCCTGGGGCACACGCGCAAGCAGAAAAGGCAATGAGCTTAGAAGCAGGCTGGCGTCGCCAGTTTTCTGATTATTGGAGCATTGACACGGCATTGTTTGTCACAGATTACAACCACTTGGCGGGTGCTCGCTCGCTGAGCATCAGTGCGAGCGATGTACAACAAGCCCTAACTTGTTTGTCTAACCCGGCCAATTACACCAGCACAGGCTTAAACCGTTGTTATTTGGTGATACCCGGCTACAACAGCAATGCTGACCGCGCAAGAGCTTGGGGCGGTGAAATCTCAACCGAATGGCATGCCCAGCCTTGGTGGCGAATTCAGGCTCATTACAGCCATGTTCGTGTTAACAGTGTGCTCACAGGTGACCCTATGGCCGACCAGCATCTTAAGAGCATGGAGAAAAACACGCCACGACATCAGCTTATGCTGAGCAACAATTTCCGTCTTGCACCCGACTGGAATTTGCATGCGCGCATACGGTACAGCTCGGCCACTGAGTTTTACGCCATCAACCAAATTTTGCCCAGGGTAGTACCCGCCTACACTGGCTTGGACATCAAACTGGCATGGCAGTACAACCGACAAGCCGAGTTGTCATTGCTGGGACGTAACTTGCTCAAACCACAACACACCGAGTTCATCAGCACCAAGCCCTTCACTCAGCCATACGATGTGCAGCGCAGCTTATTAGTCCAAGCCGTAGTTCGGTATTGAAAAAGATTCCAGATGCTCTTTCATTCCAATCTTATTTTTCATACGCTGACGTGGGTGGGACTGCTTGTCATGGGCTTAGTCACGCATGGCGCAGTATGGGCACAACCCAACTATCAAGCCGTGGATCGGATCAAAGCAGCATATGTCTACAACTTCGCCAAGTTTGTTGAACTCCCCGGAGGAGAAGACAGAGCCATTCGCCTATGCGTACTAGGCAAGAACGATCTCAACGGTGCGATTCAAGCCATTCACCGGCGGATTGCACAAGGCCGTGAAATTGTGGTGCGCAAAGATGTTGCACTGGATCAGATCAAAGATTGCAACATAGTTTTTGTGGGCGAAAGCGAAGCGAGGCTGCTGCCCCTGATAGGGCGTCAAGTTAGTAGCTCTCCAGTGTTGTTGGTCAGCGACGTTCGACAGGCCGTAGACCAAGGGGCACACTTGTCGCTCGTGGCCAGCGATGACCGCGTGGAATTCGATGTGAACTTGCAGCACCTCCAAAAATCGGGCATCAAAGCCAGCAGTCAAATGCTCAAGCTCGCGCGTGCGGTTATTCGCTGAAATCAATAAAGGTTCTGGCTATGTTCACTTCATGGTTCCTCTCTTGGCCACTGCGAGGCGAGCGCTGGCCGCAGTTGCCCATTCGTGAGAAGCTCAACCGCATCACCAGCTTGGGGCTTTGGGGCGTACTCACTCTATTTTTTTTGGTGACCACCATCTGGCAGGTCACGCAAACACTACGCACATGTCAAGCACAGGCACACAGCTTGGCGGATTTGGCAGCGCAGAGTAATGCAGCGGCTTTGCGTTTTGAAGACCCTATCGGAGCGAAAAAACAATTAGAGATTTTTCGCTATGTCGATGAAGTACACGCGGTGTATCTGTTTTCGCAAGTCCAACTATCCGAACCATTTGTGACGTACTTGAGCACATCGGTCAAAGGTCAGGAAACGTCATCACCTCCACCTGCGTTGGTGCTTGGCACTCAAGATACTTTGCTCACACTCGACAGCTTTTGGGTTCGCACCTCCATCGTGCAAGACGGCGAAACATTGGGCGTGGTACTAATGCAAACCCAGCTGTACGATTTTTGGTGGAATCTCGGCATGACTCTGTGGGTTGCACTGGTAACCATGGCGCTTGCTTATGCCATCACCCAGCGCTTACTCCACCCCTTGGTGGCCGCGATTGTGACGCCCTTGCTCAATTTGACTTCGGTGATGCGTAATATCACGACCAGTAACGATTACAGCCAACGTGTACTTCGTCAGAACGATGACGAAGTCGGCGAGCTGGTGACTGGTTTTAACTCCATGCTGGAGCAGATCGAACAAAAAGACAAAGTGCTGGAACAGTACAACCAGCACTTGGAATCCGAAGTGCGTGTACGAACTTCGGAACTACTGCTGGCCAAAGAGCAAGCAGATGCGGCCAATCAGGCAAAAAGCCAGTTCTTAGCCAACATGAGTCACGAAATCCGAACCCCTCTCAACGGGCTCATTGGTGTATCCGAACTGCTGGACTTGACCCAACCCACCGCGGAGCAAAAAAAGCTCATTGGCATGGTCAGCTCATCGGCCTCCACCTTGCTATATCTGATGAACGACATTTTGGATTTTTCAAAAATCGAGGCGGGAATGTTGCACCTCGAACAGGTGGGCTTTCATCCCAAACAGTCTTTACAGCAGGTGTGTTCTTTATTTGAACCTCGAGCACAAGACAAAGGACTGACACTCACTTTCCGCGCCGCACCAGGCACTGCCGAGCTGATGATCATGGGTGACCCACATCGGTTTGTTCAAGTGGCGAGCAACTTGGTAGCAAATGCCATCAAATTCACCGACAAAGGTGAAGTCCGCATTGACTTGACGTACCAATTGGCAAGTCCAACCGCTGTCATCGTGCGTTGCACAGTCAAAGACACTGGAATAGGCATCAGCGCGCATGAGCAAACCAAATTATTCAAAGCGTTCTCGCAGGCTGACGTATCCATGGCGCGTCGCTACGGCGGAACGGGCTTAGGGCTCGTGATTGCGCAGCAACTTGCCCAGCTCATGGGCGGACAAGTTGGCTTTGACAGTCAAGCAGGTCAAGGCTCTGAGTTTTGGTTTGAAGTGCGTGGTCAATGGATCCCGACAACTTCAACCTTGCTCTCTGAACAACTTGGGGCAACGACTGAAGAAAACAAACGTCTCCATTGCACGGTTTTGGTGGTAGAGGACAACGATGTCAACCGCCAAATATTGGTAACGATGCTGAAGAACTCAGGTTGCAAAATTGTGCAAGCTGTCAATGGCATAGAAGCTGTTAGGAAGAGCGAACACGAGCACTACGACATCATCCTGATGGATGTGCAGATGCCCGAGATGGATGGCATTGCTGCGACTCGCGCCATTCGCGAACGCGAGATGCGCAAAGGTATGCCTCGTAGGCCAATCCTAGCGCTAACAGCCAATGCCTTGGCAGATGACAAGGCCAACTGCCTTCAAGCAGGTATGGACGATTACTTGACGAAGCCTTTTATGCGCAAACAGGTTTTGGATCTGATACGCAAGTGGTTATGAAAATTTCACACATTACTGGACTCTTTCACAGCCAGCTGTGTATTAGTAATATTAAGTTTTCTCACCACCTCTGCGGCCAAAACATAAAGAACTTGGCCATGCAAAGCTGGTTTCGTAAGGGATAAGTGTTGCAAGCTCTTATGTGGAAGAACAAATAGGCGCGTTGGTTTTTCCACCTCCACATGCGCAGAGGCGGGTTGACCTGTAAGGTAGCTCATTTCGCCAGCAATCCCTCCCACGGCTACTCGTCCAACAACTACGTTGTCGCGCTTGATACGAAGCTCGCCATCCACCACCACCACCACCGCATCAATGGGTTCGTTTTGATTAAAAATTCTTTCATTCGCGTTGATTTGGATCCATTGCCCCAATTTCAAGACCTGTCGCAATTCACCTTTAGAAAAATTTGAAAAAGTCAACCGATGAAGCGTAGCAGCATCGGCGTCCAAATGAGGACCACTGTTTTCTTGCCAAGCTTGAAAAAGGTAATATGCATTCACTGTCAAGTACAAAAAGCTCATACTTGACGCCATCGATATGGGTTGTCCAACTCTTATAAACACATAGGCCAAGATGTCAACCATACAAGCCATCACAGTCAACACACGCAACCAAACGATCTCACGGGCGGTGTACGAAATAGCAATCAAGACAGCAGAAAAGACTGAGAACCAGTCGTGAAAATTAAGTTCGAAGTGCATAGTGATCAAAAAATAGGTTGAGGAGTTCCATTACGTCAGCGGGTCTTTGAACTTAACTCGACACAATGCCAATGTGTTTGTCTGAAGCATGATTGCGCAGCTGCGTTAATGAAATGAGGTTTCGCTTTTGTAAATCAGCTAAGCTTTGGTCTAGAGTTTGCATTCCAAGGGCTTGGCTCATTTGAATCGTGGAATACATCTGTGCAACTTTGTTTTCTCGAATCAAGTTTCGAATTGCCGGGGTACCCAACATGACTTCAAAGGCGGCCACACGGTTCGATTCGTCGACGGTTTTCACTAAGGTTTGCGAGATCACCGCACGCAAAGATTCAGACAACATGGTGCGAACCATTTCTTTTTCTGCAGCCGGAAACACATCCACAATGCGGTCAATTGTTTTGGCTGATGACGATGTGTGAAGAGTCCCAAATACCAAATGCCCTGTTTCCGCAGCAGTCAAAGCAAGGCGTATGGTTTCAAGGTCACGCATCTCACCAACCAGAATCACATCCGGGTCTTCTCGCAAGGCAGAACGTAATGCATTTGAAAAAGAATGTGTATGCGCGCCAACTTCACGCTGATTGATCAGACATTGCTTGGGTTGATGAACGAACTCAATCGGGTCTTCAATTGTCAAAATATGTGCTCGTGAAGACTCGTTGATGTGGTTTACCATGGCCGCCAAAGTGGTCGACTTGCCAGAGCCCGTTGGTCCTGTCACCAAAACAATCCCTCTGGAATACTCTGCAATTTTTTGAAAAATTGGCGGGCAATTCAAGGCTTCCAAAGTCTGCACTTTGGAAGGAATCGTTCGAAAAGCTGCGCCCACACCGCGACTTTGATGAAAAGCGTTGACACGAAAACGTGAAATGTCTTCAACTTCAAATGAGAAATCGCACTCCAACGTGGTTTTGTAAGTTTCACGCTGATGCTCGGTCATGATGCTGTCAAGCATGCTATGGATGTCCCGTTGGCTGAGCGCAGGCATATCCAGCACATGAATGTCTCCACACACTCGTAACAAAGGCGCCAAGCCGACAGACAAGTGCAAATCTGAGGCGTGTTTTTCAACACTTAAGGCAAGTAAGTTTTTGATATCCAATTTAAAAATCCTTACGGTTGAATTGCTTGGCGTTTGCGCCAAGCACGCCAGACTTTGTCGGCATAAATCGCATTGAGACGCGGTGTTCTAGAGTGGTAGTTGCCAACAGCTTGCCAAAATGCTTGTGGGGTCACGCGATTGAAATCAACTGCAGCCAGCTCACGCGACAACAACCAAGTCCCAAAATGAATATTGGCGCAGGGATGGTGGAGCATCAATGCCAAAGATCCCCCCTTTTTTTCAACTTGGGGAATCCAAATAGAGTTGATCTGCATAGGCCCAATGTCGTAGCTGCCATTTGTGTTTTGAGAGACCTGCCCTGTTTTGCCACCTTCCACATCCATGATTGCTTGAATCAACGAAGCGGGCACTTGAAACCGCATGGCCGCATCTGTCACGCACTGCGATATGGCGGCATCGTGTGCAAAGGCATTCATGCCCCACACACACCCGATCGCGAATGCTGACTTAGCGATGGATGCCCAAGCGTTGTTCCACATACGTACGCTGTTTTGAGAACTGGATGTTTCCGTCGGACAATTTGAGGAAGTTATTCCATGCCCCTAGCGCCTCTTCGTCGCGCTTGAGGCTCTGGTACGAATATCCCAAGTTGAAATACACACCCGCATGATCAGGAGCCAACTGTTCGGCTTTGCTAAAGAAAGAAATCGCATCGCTGTGTTTACCTTGCTCTTGCGCCAATACACCACGCATTAGCCAAGCCTCAACCTTGTGCGGGTAACTTTCAAGTGCACGATCCAAGTACAACTTGGCTGCGCTGAAGTTTTTCAGACCAAGCTGGGCTTTCGCCATCCACAGCAAAGGCTCTACCTCGTGAGGGTAAATGGGCAACAACGATAGAGTGAGCTCTGAAGCAAGCGCAAACTCTGAGTTGTTTAAAGCTTTAACAATGCGCTCAGATTGTGGGTTAAAGAGGCCTTGCGAATTCAATAAAGGCTTTACCTCTGGCTCTGAAACCACCACACGCGATTGGGTTGGAGGACCATTTTCAAGAGCATAGTCTCGCAAAGTTTTTAATGTAATAACTTCACCCACAGACTTTCGGAACAGTTTTTGTGTGGCACGCAATTCTTCCGTGGGCTTCTGTGTCACAGGCCACATCACCAAGCGCCATGCAGGCATTCCTGTAGCGTAACTCTGAACAACAAATGCGTTGCTTGCACGACCACTTACTTTCCGCAATGCTCGTATCGCAGAAGTTGCATCACGGTAAACCGCCCATGCAATGAGCTTTTCGGTGGGGGGCAATTTAGCCAACGCCTGAGTCCAGATTTGAATCGCCTGATGTTCGCGCCCGTTTTCAAATTGGACGTATCCACGGCTCAACCAAATCGGCAACACATCGGCTACAGATTCAGTGAGCACCACTGGATCAGAGGCTGCCACCACGGGCGGTGGTAATGCAGTCTCTGCTTCTACCGTAGCAGAAGTAGTCAGCGCAGTTGTTTGTTGCACCTCTGTCGTGGCGCGAATCGGAGTCTCGTGCGGTACAGGCGCGGCAGCTTTGCCAATATTCAACGAAACGCTGGTATCACTTACTACCAATACGAATAGCCCCCCAACCAAGACCACAGCGATAGCGATGTACAGCAAAGGCAAGCGCTTTGCGGGCGGGGGGACAGCGACTGCGCCTTGAAGCAAGTTGTGAAATGCCACATCGTCATTAGATTTTTTCTTTTGTTGCTCATCCAGACGATTTAGGGCTTGCTCAATGATGCTCATAATTTCTATTCCCTATGTTCAAAAAGAGTTCTGGGCTTGTCCCGCCACCTCGTGTGCGGCTGAACGAACCATGGCCAAGTCAACTTCATGCACCCCACTCGCAAACGCGAGCAAGGCTGCACGATCGCAAATTTGGTTGATTCGTCTTGGCACGCCTCTGCTATAAATACGTATACCAAGCAACGCTGCGCTGGAAAACCTAAAGTTACCCGCAACTCGTGCATGATCGAGTCGGTGATTCACATACATGATGGTTTCGCGCCAACCAAACGGCCTGAGCCGACACCAAATGCTGATACGCTGCTTTAGCGCTCGCATTTCGTGGCGCGACAAGATTTCGTCAAACTCGTTTTGTCCAAACAGCATCAAGGAGACGAGCTTTTTGCCCTCGATTTCAATGTTTGAAATCAGGCGCAAACCTTCCAATAGCTCGGGCGACAGTGCATGGGCTTCATCAATCACAAAACCAACCTGCGTACCCTGACTGGCATACTCAATTAACTTCTGACTTAGCAAACGGTGCAGACGCCCTTCATGAATGTCATCTGGAACGTCCAAGCCAGTGAGGTCACTGTACAAATTACTCAACAAGCTGGCATAGCTTTGGTGAGGGTTATAAATGTAGGCAATACGCACGTTTTCTTGCGTCATTTGCCGAATGAAGCAGCGACACAACAACGTTTTACCCAAGCCAATTTCCCCTGTCAGCAAACTGATGCCGCCTACCATCAATCCGTATTGCAGTTGACGCAGAGCGGCAAGATACTGGCTATGCGGGAAAAAAAAACTGGAATCAGGCGTGATCCGGAAAGGCGGACGACTGAACCCCAGCACGGCATACACCTGCTCAATGTCTAGCAAAGATTTACGCTGTAACTGCTCAAACGGTCTGTGCATAGACATTACCGAATGATGTAAGGCGTCAAGATCACAACCAATTCGCGACGCCCCTTGCCTTGATAGGTGCTTCCAAAAAATGTGGAAATACCAGGAATGTCGCCTAACAAGGGCACAGAGCGCTGCGTGGTATCTGCGCTTTCTTGGATCAAACCACCAATCAGCACAGTTTCGCCATCGGGGACTCGCACGATGGTGGATGTTTGACGCACATCCAGACGCGGCGCACTAGATTTGCCATCAGGCGACATGTCAACCCCCGTCACGCGAGTCAGCACGGGGGCCACATCTAGAGTGATCACACCATCGGCAGAGATTTGAGGGGTCAAACCTAACACCACGCCTTCGGTTACGGTGGTAGGAGTGTTGTTGGTAGTAGTCACGGCTGTGCCATTGGTCACTGCCACAGTAGTTTGGGTGGTATAGAACGTACGCTCTGTCCCAGCTCGAACAATGGCAGGCTGGTTATTCAGGGTGCGAATGCGAGGCTGCGTCACCACGCGCACGTTGCCCTGCTCTTGCAGCGCTTTGAAAACTCCCGTCAAACTGCGAATGCGACCTGTAGCATAGCTACGGTCGTACGTGCCGCCGATACCCGCTTGTGAAACAGCAGCACCTGAAGCCGAGTTGGTCAAACTAGTGGAGGTGTTCATCGTCAATGAACCCGCATCAATCTTGGTCCAGTCCACACCATACGAATTACTCGAGCTCAAGTCGACCTCCAAAATCTTGACTTCGATGTACACCTGACGCAGCGCGCTTTCGGAGAGTGACTTGATGTAACTCTCCACCATGCGCATGCGCTTACTCGATGTGGTGACCTGCACTGTTCCAGTCAGTCGATTCAGAGTCACACGGCCAATGCTTTCTTTCACTGGCTTAGTGGCTGTCGTTGTAGTGTTGGTGACACGATCGTTGATCACCGTGGTTTCTTGGGGAAGGGATTGGTTGGCTGCGTAATCTTCAACCCCTTTGGTCAAGATGGTATTGATTTGGTTTTCCACTTCATCCCAAAAATTAATACGGTCGGTATTGCTCACCCCCTGCGTAGTAGTGGATCCTCCCGTAGACGATGTGCTAATGCTGCTGCCGTTACCCACTCGAATCAGTCGCAAATAGTCAATGTTGAACATGCGGGTTTGTTGTTTGGTGACACGCAACAACCCCTCACTCCACTCCCACGACATGCCATTGGCTTCGAGCATTACCTCAAGCCCTTTTTCGAGCGGAAGACCTTTGAAGTCGGCAGAGATCAAAGCGTTCACATCAGCATCGACCGACACGTTGATGCCGTAGGTTTGCCCGAAAATTTGCATGGCCTGTGTCACAGGCAAACTGCGCGCTTTAAAACTGTAAAACTTGTGGCCTGCCAGTGGGTTATCCACTGTCGATGTGGGTAAGCGATCCGAAAGCGAAACCCGCTCTTTGGCTTCTTGGTCCACGGGGGGCGGCACTTTGCCCTCTATCAACGCTTCGCTGGAAAACCCGCTGGGCACTTGAGGAAGTTGGGGGGTGCTGCACCCGCCAAGAAGACAAAAGATCAAAGTGCAAATAAGAGAACGATTCATGGATGATAAGCCTCTAGTTCAATGACTAAAATTTTCAAGAAGTTTGCGAAATTGGCGCTCTAGCTCGCTGGCTGGCAATGGCGCAGGGGCATCTACGCTGTTTGGTGACTTGCCTGGCGGCAAACTCACCACAGCACCTTTGCTACTGACGGGCACATCAAACAAAGGCTGCGCCTCTCGGGCAGGGAGGTACACAAACTCTCGTCCACGTTGGCCAACCACCATCAATCGGTCTTCATAAATTTTTTGAATTCGGTAAGGCCCTATGCGTTGACCTTCAACCACCACCTCACCATTCAAAATGGCAGAGCGCTTTGTGTCAGTAACCAAGGTGGAAGAAAGTCTTAGTACGGTCCCCGCTTGCTGTTGACGGTCGATGCCTTTGTGTACTACGTAGCGATCCACCACAAAGCTGGGCATCAGTGCTTCAAGACGCATGGGAACTTCCACACCCACCTCTTTTCTTTGCACCACATCATTCAGGCCAGTGGGCAGGACCAGCTCTTTGATTTGAATGGGCTCCTCGTGCGACATCATGAGTCCACCCAGCCAAGGAAACATCAGTACAGACAACGCCACCACAAAGGGCGAAATCATCAAGGAAAAATAAGTATTCATAAGTTCTTCTGCGCTTGGGCTTTAATGCATAAACACTTTTTCACCAACCAAATTGAGCTCAAGTTTGGCGCTCTCACCCGATTTCGTTTGCGCATCCGAGACGTCACTCCATGCCAATGAAAAGCTTTTCAGCAATAAGAAGCCGTCTTTTTCGTAAGCTTGGGTTAGAAAGTGTGGGATTTTCGGAAGCTCTGCAGCCGTGAAGCTGGAAGTAACCGACACCTTTTCGTGCTTAGTCAAGGCCTTGTCACCCACCACACCGCTTTTGAAGTTTTCGTACAGTGTGATGTTGCGACGCAGCGCAACCAACTTTGCTTCAGCTTGATTCAAGTTGTCCATCGTCTCTTTGCGTGATTGCGCCCAACTTATTTCTATTTGATATGCACTCAAGCTGATGCCAAGCAGCAACGAGGCTGCGACAAGTAAAAGATGAGTCTTACGAGTTAAATCCATGAGTTCACCTCCACTCATTTACAAAAATCTGATACAGCCTTGCGGAGCTGCGCAAATGTCACTACTTCAACCACATCGTCATACCCTGTTGATTCATTCAGCGGGCGCTGCGGGCTTTCGAAAACATATGTGGGATTAGTTCCTGACAAAGCTGTTAAATTACGATTCAATGGGTCGGGTGTGTTCTCATTGCGAACAGCGCCTGTTCCAAGAAGAACGAACGCGACAGAATTCTTGGACTGGCAATAGCTAGTCTCAGTAGGGGCACCTGCACATATTTGTGGCCCCGAAGAAGAAGAAATAATGAGCCCATCCAACACAGTGCAGGCGCTGGTTGGTCCGCCATTTAATGTGGTGCTTTTTAAGTCGCTATTAGCCACATACCCAATTGACACGCCGCGACTGTCTGTGATCGGCAGCGCAATACCGGTTAATGAGCTTGGCAGCTGACCTGTAGCCAAAAAACGTCCCATGATTTCGTCACGCAAATCCAAAATGCGTTTGCGGTCTGTATCTGCCATTTGTTTGTGATGCACAGCACTGGCCAAAGGCACCAAAGTTGAGGCCAACAAGCCGACCACCAGCATGACAAATGCCATTTCAAGCAAAGTAAAACCACGTTGCGAGGTCATCCTTGACCTCCTAACTGAGAAATCATGCTTTCCACCAAAATGTAAATTGGACCAAGCATGGCAACAACAAAGAATGCAAACAACGCACCGGTAAAAACCATCAACATAGGCTCAATTGCCTTGGTCAACATCTCTACTGCGGCATGCACACGGCCCATGTAAATGGTGGCCAGCTTGACCAACTGTGCGTCAAGAGAGCCTGTTTGCTCGCCAATCGAAACCATACGAATGTCCAGCGGCTGAAAAATTTTGCAGCGATCAAATGACTCACGCAAACTTACGCCAGTTCGCAGATTTTCAGGAATGCGCTCTAAACGCCCACGGAAATAGCGGTTTTCAGTGGTCTCAATCAAACGCGCAATCGCATGGGTCAGGGGAATGCCTGCGCGATACACCAAAGCCAAGTACTGAAAAAAGAAAGCTTCTTGTGCATTGCGCACCACGGGGCCAAAAGCGGGCAAGCTCCAAGCCACGCGATCAAAAAAGTGACGGATGCCACGCTGTTGCCGCGCCAAGTTATAGCCAATGATGGTGACAAAGATCACCAAAAACAACCACAGCCACACGTTGGCCACAAAGTCACTCATGCCAATCAAAATTCGAGTAGCCACGGGCAACTCAATGTCCATCGACTTGTACACAGTTGCCAGTTTAGGCACCACGGAAGTGAGCCAAAACAAGCCCGTGAGCATCAGCATGAACATAGTGAACGCTGGATAAAGCAACGCACGCTTGGTAGCAGAACGAATGTCGTCGACCCGCTTCAGATATTCGGCTGCATCGGTCAACATTTGGTCTAAGTTACCGCTGGTCTCGCCAATTTGGACCATACTCACCACGATTTCCTGAAACTGTTTGGTACGTGCCATGGCTTGCGACAAACTTATACCCTCACGCAAATCGTGTTGAATGGCTTCTGCCGTTTGACGCACATTGGCCTCTTTGGCACTTGAAGCCAAATCGGTCAACGCAGTTTGCAAGTCAAGGCCGCCCTGGATATACAGCGACAGATACGTGCAAAACTCAACCATCTGAGACGGATTGAGCCTGCCCCGCACGTTCACAACCATGGTGTGCACGAAGTCGGGTAGCACATAAAAGCGGTCCATCACTTCATTGCGCTTAATGAGGTCGTCGTATAAGACGTCGACGGACTCATAGCTGCCATCACGCCACTCCACTTTGCCCGACGAGGTTAAGCAGGAATAAACAATAAAGGCCATTGTTTACATAACCCGATTGAATTCGGCATAGTCGGTCACGCCCTGCGCGACCAAGTCCATGCACACCTCCGCCAGCGAACGAATGCCTTTGTCGCGTGCCATTTGCTCTAACTCAGTGGGCATTCCTCCGCGCTCAATGAGAGCGCGCAATTCACTATCAAATTCGATGATCTCGGCAATCGCCAAACGCCCTTGATAGCCCGTGTTGTTGCAGTACACGCACCCTTGGTGCTGGTATATAACGTTGGGCAAATGAGGCTGTATCGCCAACAATTCCGCAGGCGTTGGCGCAGACTCCCGGCAGTGAGAACACAAGCGCCGCACCAAGCGCTGGGCAATAACCCCCGTGAGAGAGGCAGACAACACATAGTCGGCACAACCCAAATCACGCAAACGCACGATGACCCCAATGGCCGAGTTGGTATGCGCAGTTGAGAACACCAAGTGCCCAGTCTGAGCTGCACGCAGCGTGAGTTGTGCTGTATCTGTGTCGCGAATTTCACCGACCAAGATCACATCCGGATCTTGTCGTAAAAACGCGCGGATAGCCGAAGAAAAAGTGAGTCCAGCTTTCTCGTTTACCTCTACTTGTCGAGCCATGGGCACACGAATTTCCACTGGGTCTTCCACCGTTAAAACATTGCGTCGCAACATATCCACACGTCTAAGCATGGCGTAGAGCGTGGTGGTTTTTCCCGAACCTGTTGGTCCAGTAACCAAGATAGAGCCGTTTGAGTGACGCGTTAATCGGTCAAGTTGTTGAATCTGCCCTTCGCTAAAGCCAATGGCACTGAGTGAATGCAAACCATCGTTACCTGCCAACACACGAATCACTAGGTTTTCGCCAAATACACCAGGAACAGTTGAAACGCGCAAGTCGTAAGTCGTTTCCAAATACTCAAAACTCATCCGTCCATCTTGGGCTCGGTTTTGATCCGCAATATCCATGGCCGATGACACCTTCACCGTGGACACCAAACGCTGATGTGCCATGGCGGGCAAGCTGTAACGCAACTGCAAAACCCCATCAATACGCATGGATACCAAAGTCACCATCGGTGTTGGGCTAATGTGAATGTCAGACGCGCCTGAATCAATCGCACTAGCTAGCAACAATTCGCTCAATTGCTGAGCAGGAAAATCACGATCCTGTGCGATGCGCTCTGCAATCGCTTTGATTTCCCCCTCAAGTGGGTGATCAATCCGATAGTAGCGACGGTGAATTTCTTTTACCAACAATGACTTGCATGCCACCGACAAACGCACCGGATGCGGCGTAAAGCGCGATAACAAGTCGTTCAGATTAGGAATACTCGGGTCACTCACCGCAACCACTAAATACCCCTCGCTCATGGCTAGCGGCAAAACTTCGTATTTTTTAGCAAAGCTAAAAGGCACCAAACGCAGCACATCTTCAGACAAACCTTCTTTCAAATCGCTAAAGCCCACTCCAAACAACTGCGCCATTGCCTGCGCCATTTCTTGCTCGGTGGCAAACCCCAAGGCGACTAAGGTCTCATCAAGTCGGGTTTTAGCGGTTTGACTGATGTTGATGGCGTAATCCAACATGTGCGCACTCACTGCGCCACGCGCCACCAAGAGATCACCCAGTTGTCTAATGTCACTCATGGCTGAAATTCCTTGGCTTGGGTATTGAGCACAGATGTCAACAGTGCACGGTTTTTGGTTGCATCAAAGTCCAGCAAACTTTGCTCGAAGGTGAATTTAGGCGATAACTTTTGAATCACCTCCGCAGCCTGCGCCTCCATCACGTCATAGGGTCCAGCCAAGCTCAACTCCAAAACCACCTGATACGACTTGGGGTCTTTCTCACGTTTGGTCAGATCATTTTTTGGTTGCAGCTCTTTGAGCTTAGCCAACATACTTTGTCCACGTCCTTTATTGGATTGCCTGAGCCCTGCATCCCCTACATCGACGCGATAAAACTGTAAGCCTGTGATGGTGATCCCCACTGGCAACTCTTGCGACACCCACGACAGCAAGTGATCGGCGCGCAACTCTTGTCCTCGCTGAACAGCCAACTGCGATAGCTCTTTGAAGTTTTCAAGGGCTTGGCCTTCAGGCAAGCGAGCACTCAGCTCAGCATGTTCAGCCATGATTCCTTGACGCTTCAGCGCTATGTCGTTACTTGACATGGGCTGACTCGTTAAACCAGCCATCACATTCAATGACACCCCCACCGCCACACACGTCATGGCAGCAGATGCTGGCAGCGCAATCTGCCAAGCCTTGGCGCGCTGTTGTTGCACTGGAATGATGAAATTCCAATGCTTCGCCACATGAGCCAAACCAAACAGCTCGGGATAAGCCAAGGCATCGCCGCCATCCACACATTGCGCTATTTGCTTCTCCAACTGGCGAGAAGGGTAGTCCCTCACGGCCACTCCCTTAAGGGAATACGGACACAACTCACCCAAATAAATACGTAAACTCACATCCACAGGGTCGTCACTTTGCGCTGACACATACCCGCTGCCGACTGAAGCGGCCAAGCGATACAAGGTAGTATCAAGCGTTGCCTCATCATCAGGCAAGCTTTCAACCCGACGATTGGCCACCTCCCCTTTCTCACACACAAACGCCACCAAGCGTCCTGAACGTGCAAATAGCACGACCACAGGGTCTGCCGTGACCTTGGCCACCAAATGCGCAATGGCCACCTCTTCGGTGGTGTGCATACCCACGGGCTGAGACACCATGGGCAACAAAGACTCAAGCCGTAAACAATCAGACTCTGAAACCGCTTGCATCTCAATCGCAACCGTCAAGTCCTTCAACCGCCCCGCATGCACACGCAAGCGGTAGGGCTCGTTGAACAACACCTCACCATCAATATGTCGCCGTGCTAACACACCGAATAAACGTTTGTTACCCGCCTGCATGGCCGTGCGCCCAAAAAACGCCGAGCGCGACGCAAAGCTACATGACACACGCCAACCACCCAACAAGTGAAGATCTTGCAGTGCGCATTCACCCTGCTGACTCACCCGCCGCCCATACATAACGGCATAGCGCACACGCTGCGTTTCGGGAGCTTCGACACGCACCCCACCAACGGCAACCAGCACGGTCCCTGTGAAGCGTTTGAGCATGTTTTTCCTTTTGATTGAGAGCTGTTTTGAAAAACCCAGATCCGAGCCCGCAGGGCTCGGATAGCAAACCACCTTTGCAGGTGACTGCAAGAACCTTAAAAATTAAGGGGCTGAGCGATCGAATTGAAAGGAAATAGAAACCAACCGGTCGTCGTTCGCATTAGTAGGCCAACTGGCACCCGACACACTAGAGGTCGTACCGTCGTGCAGCAAGCGAACACGACCTGCTGCACCAGCGTTTGCATTTGCATCACCGCCAACACCTGCACCATCAATGGCTACATCAATACCCTTGGCCATCCACAAAGGAATGTCATACACAGTGATGACATTGGTCGGCACGACAGCGTTACCGGTACCAACAGCAAAAGAGCCGATGCCATAGAAGTTGTTGGTTTGGTTTTTGGTAATTTGACGATTGATACGACCTGGCTCAACGATGTTGGCTTTGCGCAAATCTTTCCATGGCGTATTGATGTTTGTCTCTTGTGTTCCAGAATTCATACACGCCGTCCCCTGGCCAGCAGTTGGATCGACCACATCATCGTATGCATCACCTGCCAGACGGACAACAGCCAAATCAGCAGAGGCGACTTCAATGATGCCGTCACCGTCGCAGTCACCAGCCAACTTGCCTGTACGCTTTTCGTGTTCAAAAATCATGGTTTGAATACCACGGATGTCGGACACTGTGCGTTCAATCTTGGCCTTGTTGATCATGTCGGTACCTTTGAGTGCACCAATGAGCAAGATACCCGCTATGACCAACACAATGGCCAACTCCACCATGGTGAAACCAGCCTGTGAATTTTTATGGCGCGCTTTGAGCTTTTTCATACGATAAAACCTTTCAAAAAAATGGAGAGCGACTGCCAGCTCATTTCTCTGAAGGCAGTCGGTTTTAAATAAAAACGGTTAAAGATAACATAGAAATGTAACAATAATTAACTGACAAATGGATGATCGTGCATGCGTAAGCAGGTATGAGGACAGCTATGGATGTAAAATCAGCTACCGGGCCCAAGATTCTTGCGCTCGGTTTTAGTTTCGGCATAACAAATCCTTCAGGTAATTGTTGGCACTTACTGAAACCTCTCTGCCGAGAGGTTTTTTTGTGAACTAATTCCGACCAAGCCAAGCGCTCAATCTTCGAACGTTATTTTTCTGGAGCTTGGGAAATGGAAATTTTTGATTACGACAACATCTTGCTGCTGCCACGCAAATGCCGCGTGGAAAGCCGCTCTGAATGCGATGCAGGTGTTGAGCTCGGTGGCCGCAAGTTTCGCTTGCCCGTCGTGCCCGCCAACATGAAGACCGTGGTGGATGAAAGCATCTGCTTGTGGATGGCGCAAAACAATTACTTTTATGTGATGCACCGCTTTGATTTGGACAATGTCCAATTCGTGAAAGACATGCATGCCAAGGGTGTGTATGCCTCTATCTCTTTGGGCGTGAAAGCTCCAGACCGCGAAACTGTCGACACCTTGGCTGCGGCTGGCCTGACCCCCGAATACATCACCATCGACATTGCCCACGGCCACGCCGACAGCGTGCGCGACATGATTGGCTACATCAAGGCCAAGTTGCCTAAGAGCTTCATCATCGCGGGCAACGTGGCCACGCCTGAAGCCGTGATTGACCTCGAAAACTGGGGCGCTGACGCCACCAAAGTGGGCGTGGGTCCAGGCAAAGTGTGTATCACCAAGCTCAAAACTGGTTTTGGCACAGGCGGCTGGCAGTTGTCAGCACTCAAGTGGTGTGCCCGCGTAGCAACCAAGCCCATCATTGCCGATGGCGGCATTCGCAGCCACGGTGACATTGCCAAGAGCAT
>JACCDH010396405.1_pt1 | contig 18703 bp, 16 predicted proteins | sample 7442481 | NCBI WGS metagenome assembly JACCDH01 (sample SAMN15323433, study PRJNA562643) | freshwater metagenome | isolation source: river surface water | place: USA:Blue River Watershed | collected 2017-08-15 | reverse complement strand
TTTTCCGCTTGAGCCACAATTTGTGGGTCTTTGTAATCGTTCTGTAACATATTTATTTGGTTTTAATTTATTTGCACTCCTTCAATCTCAATCACATCAAATACTCTTGTTGTTATCTTTCTAACTCCTTCTGCATTTGTAAGTAATATACAATTTCTATACTCTTCCCAATCTACCTCATACTTATCATCTAACATACCACCCGTTTTTTCCATTACTAATTGGTTTAAAGCGTTGATTGTATATAAGGTATTCGTTTGTTTTTTTCTATGAACTAAAATAGTTTTTAACTCGCTTTCTGGATGCTGTCCTTCCACAACCACATTATAAGTTACAAACAAATCGTTAGGGACGTTTTTGTTCTGCAATACATAAATGTAATTATATGCTAATTTATAACTTTTTTTTATAAAATCCAAATTATTCTCAATATCTTTTTTTGTTGAGAATGTACATAGTAACTGCGTCTTTATCATATCTTCATTTTATACTCCTTATAAGTATAATGTAATAGATTATTTATTACTTATTACCATATATTTCTTTATTTGCTTTTTCTAATATTTTTGCAAATCTAGGGTCTAAATTCATTTCAAATTTGATTTGGCCACCATATCCTACACCATCTTCTCTAACTCCAATTTTTGCCAATGGAATTATTTTAGAACCAATATTTGCTTTATATCCCAAAAATGGAGGTGGACCAGGTTCGGCAGTTAATTTTTCTTTAATTTCATTAAAATCATCTGTACCAAATATTGATTTCATTATAGGTTTATCTAATGAATTTATACCAATTGCCATAGTTTCTTCACCGTCTGATACTGCTTTCAATGGAAATTCTGAACGAATTTCATTTAGCATACCGGCTTTCATTTTCGGATTTTCAGTAATTGCTAATATTGCTTTACTTTGAAATTCTCTATGAATTTCATCATTTGTTTTTAAATAGTTTTTTGCTTTCGTATTTCCACTATCAGCCAAAGCTTTAATAGCTTCTAAAATAACTTTTGATTTACCTCTACTTCCTTTACCTTTTTGTAAATCATTTAAAGCTTCTTCAAATGAAATATTTTTAGATTCAAATACACTTTTTAATTTATTTGATAATTCATCGTTTTTATTTAATAAATTTTCAACATCCTTCTTAAATACATTACCATATTCAACAAGTCTTTTTCTTTGATTTTCTCTGTAAACATTTTGATTTATTTCATCTGGTAAATTTTCATCCCATTCCATAAATTTACCTGCGCCTGAATTTAAAAAGTTTACTTCGGATGATTTCTTTAAAGATACTTCATCTAAAACTTCTTCTCCATTTTCTTTTTTTATTTTAAAATAAACATCAGTTGAAAATCCTTTATTAGCACCATACTCGGATAATCCAAGAGCTTCAACATCATCTTTTGTATCCCACGCAGATGCCATTATTGTAGAATTAGGATATTGAGTTTTAATTCTGTTTAAAATAGCAGTTCTATTATTTTTTGAAGAATTTATCCAACTTTTTGTTATAATTCTACTACCTTCTGTTTTTAAATTTGCATTATTTTTTATCAATTCAGATTCGTGTTGTAATAAAGAATTGGTAAACTCTTCAAATTGTGCATCATCCATAGTAGTACCCATCATAGTCATTAACTCACCAGCTTGTGCAGATATTTGTCCTTGTCCACCAGGTATATCACTATAATGTGCCCATTTAATACCAGGCCCAGTTGGTTTAGTATTCATCATTCTTTCCAACGCAGTTAAATATTTTTTAGGAAACTTTGCATTTTTTGCAATATTTTCAGGTAATTTATATGGTTGGGGTGGAGTTGGATTTACATATTTTTTATTTTTTTCTGCAAAATCGCTATCCGATGGTGGTGCTACTTTATTAAACTCATCCGTTTTTGTAGGGTCACCTTTTTTTAATGATTTATTTTTATTACCCTTATATCCATTATCTTGTTGGGATGATGGTTGTTTAGCGGTTTTAGGTTTTACTTTTGGTTTATCACCCTTTTCTTTTGCTTGGTGTTTTTCTACTTCTGCCGATGATGCGGGTGCATGTACAGAACTATCAAAGTTTCCTTTTTGAACTTGATAAATATTTTGACTATCTTTATTTTTTACCCAAATTTTACCAGCATCATCTGCCTCACATAATGATTGTATTACTATATCGGAATATAGTGCTAATTTACTTTCCTTTACAATATCATTAAATATTGCAAAATGGTATGCATCTTTAAGATTTACTATACCTACCCTATAAGAAAGTTCTTCTAAAACTTCTTGATAAATTTCATCTAAATTATCTAAAATCATAATTTTCACCTGTTACTATTGTTGCTGGAAATTCCTTTGAATCTATTATTTTTTCGTATATCTCTTCATATAAATATGTGATTTCGTAATTAGGAACATCAAATACGAATGCATCATAGTTATACATTATCAATTTACCCAAACCTCTATATTTTTCTTTTATTTGTTTTAAAATTTGGATATTTCTTTCTGTTTCGTATGCTTGAATTACATAATTTAATACCTTTGCTGGTGGTGGATTATCTTCACCAAACTTTTCTTTTGTGATTTGAATATTATAATGTGGCGTCATTACAAACCCATGTCTATCCAAATCTGCTTTATATTTTAATGCTAATAAATTTACCTCATTAAAGAATGGTAACTCTTGCATTTCAGAACTTACACCACCATATATAGATTGGAATACTAATTGCTTTGCCGCATCCCTTGCTCCATCTAAATCAGCTACACCACATATAGCAGAAACCCAATCGTAGAAATCTAATTGAGAATTGAATTTACTCATCCATTCTTTAACTCCGATTTGATTTTTAATCAATTCAATAAGTAAATGTGGGTGATATGCTGAATAATCTATACTTACCAACTTACCATCTTTGAATCTACTAACGAATGCTTTACGCATATCACTCTTTTTTGGTATAGCCGAGTAGTTTATCCCACCATGTCTATTTGATGGACGTAGAGTGGAAGTAAATAGGTTATATTCGGTGAATACTAATCCGTCTTTATTGATGTGTTTTGATGGTAATAAATCCCTCAACTTTTCATCTACAAATATACCTGATTTTTCTATCCATTGGAATACTTCGGTTGCATCTTTTGTAAAATTAAATGCAGATTCACCAACACCATCTTTTAATTCGTATTGTAATATGTTTTTTATTATACCAACTTGCTTTGATAGTGGAATACTATCGTTTAAGTTGTTTTGATATTGATTAGGTATGCTTCTTTTATAGAATGATTGGATTTCTCTAAATGGTTCTTCTTCGTTTTTTACATCTGTAATGAACCTGTATAAATCAATATCAACCGATTGTTTTAATCCAATCAAATGTCCAACACTCTTACCATTTATTAGTGCCTTACTTCGTTGTGATTCTTCTAATAACTTTAACGCATCTTCTCTTAAACCCAATCCATCGGTGTGGTTTAGATTGATTACATATAGTTTCTGCATACAACTAACCACAATAAATGATATACGATTGTTTAGAGCATGCCTATCCATATCCGAAAGTTGGATATATATTCTGCTTGGACGAGTATTAAACTCCAATAAGAAATCATTAAACGATTGAGAATCCTCTATGTATGTAACCATTTTACAAATATAAGAAAAAGATTTGGCTTATCCAAATTATTCTCTATAAAATTTTGTAAGGTTTTTTACATAAGTATCTATGTTACTCATAGTTTGTTGTGCGTAATTTATTGAACGCTGATTTAATTGCTCAACTTCAAATTTATTAGTACCAGTTATTTTCCATTTTAAAGTACAAGTCAAATAGTCAGTTTTATAGCTATATGAATCATAATTAGCTTTATCAATTTCATATATTATACCATTTGAATCATTTCTTTTTCTTATAAAATATCGAATAATATATCCCGCTTGATAATCCCGTTCGTTTGGGGATGATTCGGACGTTATTATTGGTTTTTCAATTGTAGTTGAATTTGGTTTTAATCCCAAATATGTAGATATATTCGTATCCATTAGTTTCCTGGTCTATATCTGAATTTTATATTAGTTTGCCATTGTGATGAATCTACCGTATGATTCACTTCTATTACTTGCAATAATCCGTTTGGGTCTTGGAATGGTAAATTATCAACTTTACAAACTTTACCAACAGTAACCCCAGATAATCCCAATGTTGTTATTTCTAATTCAACTGGTAATAATGGATTATTTTTATTGGTAGTGTTTCCCGGCCCAAAGTAAAGATTTTTTAGCAATTGAGTATCTTTAACAGCAACTTTAAAACCATTCACTAATGTAGAACCAGCCGGTGGTGTATTAAACTCATATTCATTATGCTTAAAACTTACAATAGTACAATTATCATCAACTACACCACTAATTCCAGTTAATGATTGATATGCATTACTAGCAGCACTAAATAAATTTTTTAAACCATCCCAAGCTTTTGTAGCCGTATCAAGTGCCTTATCAATTAAACCTTGTTCGGTAGCTGGTATTCCTTTTGGGTCACCTACAATTGGTTCTTTTACATTTGATAAATTTGCCTCCAATACATTACAACCATCAACTACACTTGCAAAAAATAAATTTTGCCCAATTTCTCTATTTTTTTGGTCTCTATCTTTTAACATAGCCATAGCTGCTATTTCTTTTGGTAAATCACTACTAAATGATATATTGGTTATTGTACTATCTTTATCAAATAATTTTAATTTTTCATATGATGGTAGAGTTGGCGGTACTAATGCATAATCTACAATAGTATATGTCATTGTATTTTTTCCGAGTGCTGGCGCAACTTGTGGTGCAAACTCCGTTAAACCACACGATGCTCTATTTATTTCTGCACACAAATCTGCTAATATATCTTTTGTATTACCATTTGCATGAGTCTTAAATAATTCTTCTACAAATTCTTGTTTAACAAAAATATTTTTTACATATCCCCATTTACCAGCTGGAAATGTCATTTTATGCCCATCTATTGTCCAATTACCAACACTTTGTTGTACATATGTTTGACCTTTTGCTTTTTGTTTTATATTTTGTGTATTTGTTATATCTAAAGTCAATTCACCTTTTGAACCTCTTACTGGATTTGCCGCTTTTTCATTTGGAAAAATTATGTTTTCAGAATTACTCAACATATTTGCATGCGCACAACCTATTGACCTATCTATATTTACAATATGCGGATTTTTACCTCCGCAATTTTTATTTATTGCAAATCTAACTATCCAATCCATATCAATATAAATAGATTCAGATGTGGAATCATAAGACATACCAACCGATTCAGCTAATACACTCGCTCCTTGGTCTATCGCACCACGATTAGCGTATCCATAGTTAATGAAATGGTCTCTAAATACATCATATTTTGATTTTAATTTTGTAAAATCCGCTTCCGTTAAATTAAATAATGATGAAATTTTACCATCTAATTTTTCTTGTCCTGTATTTGTTGCTGTTGAGTTTGCATCTTTTGTAGTATTACCTAAAAATGCAGGTATTTCGTTTTTACTACCAATTTTAAATACCACATCAACAGTTGCATCATTATTTACGGATATAGCAAAATCCATCAATGGCCCAACCAAAACATCTCTTGAATTGGCATTGGCATTACAAAAAAATTGCCAGCTATTTATATTATCCGCATATAATGTAGCTGAAGCACAGGAAATCGGGTTTGAATCTGTTAATCCACCATCTCTTTTTTTAGTCCAACCCCAAGAAACACATTTTGCATTTCCAACTCTAAAAAAATTTTGATACCGTTTTAATTGTAACATTGAAGAAAATTTAACAGTAACACTTGCTTCACGAATTACACCCATTGAACCCGTTGGTTTTATTTCTAAATTTGTTATTACAGGTGGAAATCTATCAAGTATTCCTTTGTTACTATAAGCGTAACTAGCGTTTGTACCAATAGTATTGTCATTAGTTATGCCTGTTCCTATATAATGTTGAAATATTACAAATGGTGCAGCGCCGCTAAAATTAGCTTTGTTTACACTTGACATTTTGTTTATAATGCTACCTTCTAATGGTGTTAAAAAAGGAAAAGTATTCATAAAATATTAAAATAAGTTTGTAACTGTTGATGAATTGGCTGGTATTCTTAATTGTAATCCCGGTTCTAATTTTGTATCTATATCTGTTAAATTATTATATAGAGCTATAACCCACCATAATCTAGCATCATCATAAAATTGACTTGCCAATAAATCCAATCTATCCTCTTCTTCTGTAATAATCAATATATCGGAATCCAATGGTTCTATGTATGGAAGTAGTATGGTATTGTACACCACACCTTTACCAAGTTCATTTTTTACATTTATATTATCGTATCTTCCCATATTTTTTAATTATAATTTTTTAATATAACATATTTAATTTTCAAATTATTAGAATTGATTTTTATTATAAAGTCTATACCTTCCAAAAATATTTTTCTTATGGTCACCTTTGGCCGCATCCCAATGTGTGTATTTTCCAGGTACTACATCTCCTTCTGCTGCTCCAAATATTCGTTTCCACCAACCACCACCACTTCTTACACTACTACCAGGTACATCGTTTGAACTTCCACCTTCAATTGCATTTTGTGCGGTTATAAGTTGTGTAGTACCACCCGGTGTACCACCAATTGTTGTAACAGTTGCTCCACCACCCGTTGTTGTGATTTGTGGTATGGATGGAGTTGTAGAATTTATACTAGTTTTAACTATATTATTTACATAATCAGTATTTCCCTGCTCAATCTCGGCTGGTACTGTGTAATCTAATTGAGCTAATTTATTTGTATCTTCTGTTTGTATAGCTCCCCTAACCATTTTACTTATATCAGCATCTCTTTCTGGAGCTGTTTCTGCTTCAGCTTTTTGCTCAAGCTCTTCCATTGCTCTCCTTTCCTCAGCTGCTTTTGATTCTTCTGTGAGTGTGTATGCCTGTTTGATAAATTGTTCCTGCAGATTCAATCCCAAATCATTTCTTCTATCAGATAATTTAATCATGTCCACTTTTGGAGGTGGTAATTTTGGAAATTGTAAAGGTGGTAATTTAACATCAGTTGGGAAATCATCATAATTAGCCGGAGGAGGTGTAATAACACCACCAGTTGAACCAAATATACCATAAAAATCCAAATCAACTTGAGTTTCAATTACTTTATATGTAATATCTAATTCACATACAAATGGAAATTGACTACCAGGTTGTATTTCCCAAGGTGATATATCAGGAACAGTTAATGTACAAGATGAAAGAAATCCAAAATTGCAATCAATTACACTACCAATTTTTAATTTACATTGTTTTCCCTGAATACCAGCAGAACCTCCGGCGCTTTTGGCATTTGTAAGTTTCATAATATCATTTGCCTTTTCCCATACTAATTTAATCTCAGCTTCGTTTACAGCATATAATTGAGCTTTAAATGATATTTCTCTTTCAAAACTTTCATAAAAATAAAACTTATAAGGTGAACCAATTGGTTTTGCGTCACCCCAAGTAGCGGTTGGTGTATCGGTTAATGAAGTTATATTTGATAATAAATAAATAGGTTTTTTATTATATTCAAATCTAATATTTATTAAATCCGGAAGTGCATTTACTAATGCCTTATATGATTTTAAACGATGGTCACCTTTTATTTGATTTTGTGTAATTCTATTTTTATATCCACCAAAAAATCTAGTGTTTGGCAATCCAAATGGTCCCCCATCAGTTGCTTTTTCACTAAATCTTTTTGGAGTTATTGTATTTATAATATCAGATATTTTATATACACCATTTTCTCCATCAGGTTTTCCATCTCTTACAATTAAATACCCATCCAATTCTTTTGCTTTATTGGTACGCTTTGCATCAAATAGTTTATATGGGTTATATATTCCATCCGTAAAAGTTTGGCTTCTTGGTCCGCTAGTAGAATCATTTTGACCAAATCCGTATAAATCGCTAGGAAGTATTTCACCTGGATACCCAGCTGCTACCGCACTACCCGTTCTAAAAATTTCATATTCATCTGGATTTGTATCTTTGTATTTATCTATGGTGTTTCCAACAGTATCAAATTCCTGTGGATTAAATTTACTAACACCATCTAATGTTAAAGTGGTTTCAAGTTTATCATATAATGTATAAAAATTTTCATTTCTACTAAATTGTGTACTACCTTGTGATATACCAGTTGGTGTTGGTAATCCGTTTAATGCACGCTGTCCTTTATCTTCTAAAAAAGTTTTAAGAGTATAAAATGATGGAAACATTGGAAATTGTTTTTTATCATTTATATTCTGTATTTCTTTTTTTAATGAATTACTTTTACCAGAATCTTGCTTACCAAGTCCAATTTTAGATGCAGCCCAACCAACACTTTTATATGCAGTATTTACAGCTAAATCAGTAACTGCGCCACCTATCTTAAATTCACCATTACTAAAATCACCAACAGCTTCTTTAAATTGAGATGGAGTTCTGTATTGGGTTAGTAAACCTGTTATTGGATTTTTTTCATTATCCACATTACCTCTAATCATAGAAGCATATAACCCATTTTCGGTAGAATCACCGCTAATAACATCACTTGGCTGTCTTGTAGCTACTAAATTACTTATAGAATTTTTTACAAATGATTGTACTGCATTACCTTTACCAAATATACCAATTGGACCAGCTATTATTTTTGCTGCTCTATTTACAATTTTTTTTGTAGCTTTATTTAAATCTACCTTACCACGTAATAATATTCTTGGCGCATCTGCTCCGTAAATTTCTCCTATGTTGTTTGTTAGTAAAGTATATTGCCTATCATATGGTAATTTTACACCCTCAACTTTTAATCCCTTTACTTCTATATCTTTTAGTTCACGAGTATTCCATCCTAATTTACCTTTTGGAATTGTAAATTTAGGTATTATAGTTAGCGCTTGAGGTTGTTCCTTGGATTTAAGCATATCCGGCGTAACATTACGCGGATTTAAATCCTTTTCAGGAAATTGAAATTCGTTTAATAATTCTCTTAATGATTTTCCCATTTTAATTAACCTTGGCTATTATTTTTTTTACTTTGAACCTGACCTTTGTAAATCTGTCTACTATCCAAATTAACAACAACTGCCAAGTTTTTAATATCTGCTCTCAATCCTTGCATTTCTGCCAATAAACCACCACCTTCGCCACCACCCGAAGCTCCTTCACCACCAGCTCCAAGCATTTTATCACCACCAAGTGCCATAAATGCCCCAACTGCTAACATACCAGGAACTGCTAATAAAGATGTTGCGGCAAATGCCATCAATGATGCCGATAGTGCTATAAATCCACCCGCCATAGCATACAATCCTAATGCAGATTCAACTGATAATAATGGTAATAAAGCTGTCATCATAGTTGTTATACTACCCACAATTTGCGTAATACCACTTGCAATTGCACCTATTACATTTACAATAACATTTCCAATTGAAGTTACCAATGGTTCAATCAAACTTAATGCGTATGTCAATGGTATCATTGCTGAACCAAATCCCGCTATTAAAGCAAGACCCAAAAATGGTAAACCAGTTGCTGCTGCCACACCCATTGCTTCCAATCCAGCTGCCAAACTAATTAAACCAGCACCTGCTGCTACACCACCAATTGCAACTGCCGCTAAACCAATAGCACCCAAAGTCATAACCGCAAATGCTAAACCAGTTGCTGCTAATATACCAACTGCCGTTATTGGAACGGCTGAAAATGCCATCAATCCTACACTCATTTCTGTTAATCCAGCACCTGCTTTAAGTCCAAAATTTCCAACTGCAATCATACCAGGAGTACCCAAACCCAACAAAAACAATGCTGGACCAGCTAGTGCGGTATTTAATATACCCTTTCCAACTCCAGGTTGTCCCATAGCTGTAAATCCACCTGCCAATTGTTTTTGACCAGCTGCAGTTTTTTCTTCTTTACCTCCACCGGTTGGGGTTGCTGGTTTCATACTATCAACTTTGCTCAAACTTTTTATGCTTTTTACCTCGTTGGTATCAGTTAAACCACCAAGCCCCTTAAAACCTTTTCCAGTAAGTAATCCACCAACCCCCTTTGCCGTATCTTTTAGAAAATTAAATCCTTCTTTTGCATCTGATAGTTGGGTTTTAAAATCTTTCATACCAATCAACATACCACCAATACCTTTAACAGCGGTTCCGGCAATACCTTGTCCCATTTCTTGTACAAAAGCAGTTGTGGCACTAAAAGTTGCTTCCAATTTACCGGCGGGTGTTGCTGCTCTTTCCATATTAGCAGACATTTGCTGCAATTCTGATACGGATGTTCCTAATGCTTCTGCTACTGCTTTCTTTTGATATACATCCATTCTATTGAACTCATCAATTCCACCAGCCGCATTTAATGCCTCTTTCATTGCTCCCGCCGTATCACCAGCGTAAGCCAATTCTCTTGCTTTATTTAGATTTAAATTTCTACCCAATAAAACAGATGCTTCCATTTCACTCTGAACGGAAGTTTGATAATCTAATAAATTATCACTAATCTTTGCCGCAGTTCCTAAATCAACACCCAATCTGCGAGCTTCAATTGCGGCTTGAGCCATATTCCCGCCACCATCTTTTGCATATAATGCAAATGCTTCTGTGTTTTGAGCAACATCTTTCATTACTGCTGATGGAGCTACACCATTAGCTGATGCCAATTGCGATGCCGCTTCCATTGTGTTCATTGCGGTTTCTGATGATAATCCTTGTAAATTACCAAATTGATTTACTAATGTAGCCGCTTCTTCTCCACTTACACCTAAACGATTTGACATCGTTCCAACACTAATACTCATACCAAGAGTTACATCATTAGCATTACCCATTTTTTCGGCTAATGATGTTACAGCTACTCCCGCTTCATCGCCTAATAGTTTGGATACTAAAAATGATTGAGCTTTTAGTTGGAACATTTGTGTAACAGTTCCGCCTATACCCTTCGATAATTCATTAAAATCATCTACTAAACCACCAATGTATATCAAAGACATGCCAGCGGCATTCTTAAATGATGAAAAGAATACCTCAATGGTGGCTGCTATTTTTTTAAATTGTGTGTTTAAATTATTTAAATCATCATATACATCACCATAAATATCTTTAATTTCTTTTGAGGTGTTTGCAATCGAATTTGATTCTAATACTATATCTTTTAATGCCTCAATTTGTTTTTGTAAATTTTGAAATGTTTTGTTTTCTTTACCATTTATCAATGCATATGCATCAGCTTGGGTTTGTAGTAAATTTAAAGATTTTTCAATTTGATTATTTTGTATGCTACGCTCTAAAGTATCCTCTCTGTTTAGTGAAGATAATTCAGTAGCTAATGATAGGGCTTGATTGTATGTTGATGCAAAAGCTGTTAATTCTGCTTTTTTTGCACCAGAAGCGGCTTTAGCAGATGCAGTTAATTTTTCTGAAATGGATAATGTATCCATCATTCTACTCTTAAACCCACCTAATGAATCTGGTATTTGTTTATAAACATCAGCTAAACTTTTAGTTTCTTCTAATTGTTTAGTTTGTTTATCCAATACCAAATTTTGAGCATTTCTAATTTTTTTAAAAGCTGAAATGGATTTATTTAATTCTGAATTTATATCAGCTATAACATTAGATTGTTCACCCAAAGAAGATGATAATCCTTTTTTGATTGCATCTAATTCGGTATGAAATCCACGTATTTGCTTTACGAGTTGCTCAATTTCATTACTTTGACCTTGCTTTGCCATTTATTATTAAAATCCGTGCTTTTTCATTATACTACGAAATTCTTCATTTTCATCACTCATGCGCTTCATAGCATTTACTACTTCAATTGGTGCTCCTGCCTTTTTAGCAGCTGCCGCATATCTATCAGCTACGCCCTGTTGTAATCCTTTAAAGAAATTATCAACAATTTTTACCAAAATACCCTCTTTGATTAAAGGTGTCTTTTCTTTCAATTTCATAATAATGTTATTTATCCTATATAAATATCCATAAACAGAAAAAGTTAGGATTTATTATCTCCTAACTTTACTGCTTGCTCTACTATTTGCTTTACTAATTTGTTCTTGCTCTGCTTTTTTAATCTTCATCAAATTACCAACATACAATCTTCTAATATGTAGTGGTAAATTATAAACATCTGAAAATGTGAATCCACCACTACTACCCATTATCAAAAAGAATAATTCTTCGTGAAGTTGTAAGCTATAATTAGTTGGAAGGGTAAAAAAAGTTAATCCCAAATGGGATGTCTAGCGCCTCCGTTTCGCCGGTGATTTCAGAAACAAAATCATATTTAAGGTTCAAATCTGGTGAGATTGCTTTTACATATTCCCTAAATGCTCTAGTATCCTTTGCCAACATATTTTTAGCAAATTTGCTTATATTACCCTTGTCCGTATCACCATCTACTGATGTAATCATATATTTTAACCGAGTAGATACATCCGAAGCATTATCTTTATTTTTAGATAATCTTTCCATAGCTTGCATTTCAGCGGTTATATCTTTCTCATCTTTATGGGTTAATAACTTAAATGTTATTTTTTTCTTACTTAATGGTAATTCCATTTCATAATTATTTTCTTGATTAAGAATACTAAAATCAATATCCTTTGTTTCAATTTCCGATAAATCAATTATTACTTTTTGTTTTTCACCACTAAATGGGTCAGTAACTTCTACATCATAGTCTGGCCCATAACCTAAAATACGTGTTGCCAAAAATACAGCGTTTTTATCACCAATTACCAAATCATCGGGATTTACACCTGGCTGAACCACTACCGATTCAAATAATTTATCTAAAACAACACCTTTACGAATTAAATTTTGAGAAGCAAGAATATCTTCTTCCTTTGCTGTCATAAATTTAATTTCCAAAGTTCCTTTACTTAAAGGATTTGATGCTGGATAGCATTTACCCTCCGATGGTAATGAAATAATTTGAGTTGGAAAATCAAATGTTCTTACCGGCGCTGGTTGTGATGGTTGTATCTGCTCCATTTGCGGGGGTGGGGTTTGAATTGGCTGTGATGCTTGAATTGGCTGTGTACCTCTTGAAATGTTTAAATTCTCTTCCATATAACTTTATAATAAATTGTTTTTTATTCCTATTTGTCTAATACAATCGGGTTTTGCACATAATTCGTTTGGTAAATTACCACAAGAACATCTATTTTCATCTATATGAGATGAAAACTTTTGTACACTATCCAAAAGTAATTGTTTGTTTGAGCTAGTTTGTTGCTCTTTTAGTAAATCTCTAATTTCAGTTAGTAGATTTTTGATTACCGCAAATTGTTCTAATTCCATAACATTATTTTTGTATATATAAATATACCAAAACAAAAAAAGTGTGTAAAAAATTTACACACTTTTCTTAAATTACTAATTATTCACTTTTAGTATTCTAATACACAATAATCTACTGATAAGGTAACTGAAATATTTACGGGGTCATTTGAACTCCAGTCCATATCTCCAAATTCAGCTGATGTAATAAATGCACCAATCAATTTCCAGTTTTCAATTTTATCACCAACAGGTCCTAATGCGTAAATATCAATATTCTTCTTATAGAAATCAGCGTAACCATCACGACCAGTAATAGATTCATGTGAAGTTCTAATCCATTCCATTACCGCCTGTGCTCCAGATGGAACAATTGGGTCATATAATTGAATAGTTAAATCATCCCAATTAGATTTTCCTTTAATTTTACGCTTCACATTGATATGGTCCAATGTAATAGTTTCACTTGTATATTTTGGTCTATTAGCTGCCTTAATCATAAAGGATGGGATTCCCCCCACTTCCATTACAAATCTTTGAGATAATTTGGGTTCAAAATTTGTAGTGAAAATTTTATCAAACCCTAATACTTCTGCCATTTTTTATTTCTCCTTATATCTTTTATATAAATATATCTTTTTTTAATTTATTATGCTCCAAAAGTTGCACCAGTTGGTAAAATATTGAAGTCAATTTGGATAAATTCAGCAGTTTTAGTAGGTTGTAAGAAAATTGCTCCTTGTAAGATGTTTCTATCAATCACATCCGGTGTGTTGTTTGAATCATCCATTACAACTCTAAATGCGTATAAACCTTGTCTTTGTTGGATACCCTCTAAATATGGATTTACAGTATTTAAGAATCTGTTTCTAGTTTCTGCCGTATTTTGTTCGAATATTAAATATCTCGAAGTAGATGCGATATACTTTTTAACAGTAATCAATAATCTACGAACATTGATTCTATCCAATGCGGATGGTTTAGATTGTAAAGTCTTTTGTCCAAATGCTACAATACCTTGTCCTGGGAATTGAGCGATAGGATTAACCTTTCCTTCGTATAATGTATCTCTATCAGAGTGAGTTAAACGATTTACTACACCAATTGCTCCAGTGATACCACCACGATTCAAACCGGCTGGTGCGAACCATTCTGCTGCTGAATTATCGTTAGCTGCAAATACTGCTGGCATCAATACCGATGGTGGAACTGATACTAATTTGTTTGTATTCAAATCAATTGTCTTAATCCAAGGGTAGTAAGTTGCTGCGTAGTTAGTATCTAATGATTCTGCTACTTCAACTGCTCCAGCAATTGTACCATCTTGTGCTACTGAATCCATAATATAGAAACAATCAGTACGAGATTCACACAAATCAATACCAGCTTGTGCTACCGATGGGTGTAATGTTTGAATAACACCAGGCATAACTACCAAGTTAATATCATATTCATCCTGATTAGAAACCGCGTCTAATGCTTTTTGATATGCTACCGAACCACTCTTTGCCGAAGTTGATAAATCAAATCCTTGTGAGTTAGTTGCTGTGATAGAAGTTCCTTTAGCGATTGTCTTTGCCGGGCTTAAACCATCAAAACCACCTTGAAATGCTACTGCAAATGTTCTTTTAGCTACATCACCTGCTACCGAACCAGTCAATGGTAAATTTGGCTCATATGAACCAGTACCATCCATTGCAAATGTAAGTGTAGTTGTTGCGTTTGCAGGAATAGGTTTTAAGAATTGAGCGTTATCAGTTGAAAACTCACCTTCAAAATCAAATCCACTTACATAAGATGCAGTAGTTGCAGATTTAGCTTGGTATCCAACTTTTGGTAAGTAATTTAATACCGCACCAGTTGCGTATATTGGATATGAATAACCAGCGTTACCATATGGTGCAGCAGTTACAGGAATTGTATCAGCATTTACTGGTGTAATGTAGATGTAACGAGATTTGTTAGAGTAATCACCATATTCAGTAATTTTTCCATTTGCATCAGTAGTCACATATCTATCACCAATTGCTCTTGCGATATAGTTAGGTGATGTTGGGTCTAAATTTAAGTTAGAGAATGTTTCCAATACATACTTTCTTTTGTCAGTATCATTGAATTTTCTAACTTGCAATGTAAATGTTGCGTAATCTGAACCAGCAACTGAACCAGCTGCTCTAACATCTGAAATTGCGATTTTAAATCTTGTATTTTCAACATTACCATCAGAAATGGTATTTACTTTAAATAAGTTGTAACGGCTACCACCAATTAGTTGTGATTGAATATATGGAGTTGAAGCTCCCATTGCATCATCACTAAAATCTTGTGCCGGTAAAATTACAGCTGATGCTGAATTTATAGCTGATGCTGAAATAGCTGCTGCATCTGTGAATGATACATATGAATAAGCGTTTTTGTTACCCAATGCATTTGTACCAAATACTTTATTTACTGCTAATGGGTCAGATGGATTCAATGATACATAATAATCGCCACCGATTTGACTACCCGATAGTTCCAAATTATGTGAACCAAGAGTTGTTGGTACAGTTCCAGTAAATGAAGCGGTTGTATTAGATTGTTCCGTATTGTTCAATACATACAATAATGATGATGATACTGCTACACCACCAGTAATACTACCAATCAATGCAATAGGTCCTAATTCTTTATATCCACCCAATCCAGCAACTCTTACAACTGTTACTACACCAGTTTCTCTTAAATAATTTTGTACTGCATTTTCAGTATAATAAGTGCTATCAACAACACCAAAAATATCTTCAAATTCAGATTGAGTGTTTACAATTGTAGGTTTGAATGCTGGTCCTTGTTTTAAAGGTCCGATGAAAGCTCCACCGATTGCACCAACACCCTGTGCTATAAAAGATAAATCATTCTCTCTAGTGAAAACACCAGGTGATACGATTTTTTCAGCCATTTTTAATTTCTCCTTTTAATAATAATTTTTATCTTTATATAAATATATAAGATTGTGATGAAAAGATATATTTGTTTATTGCTTTGGTGTAAATTCTCCAGTATCAATATCTAAATTACCCTCACCATATTCGGTTTGGATTTTAGTTAATAATTCTTTTTCTTCTAAACCAAACTTTTGATATTGTTCTTGTAAATATTTTTCATCTTGCTCAATCGTAGCTTTTTGAATTGCTAATTGACCCAATGTAATTACAATTTCATTGAAACTATCACGTAATTCAGTAATTTTAGTTTTGTATTCTTCTTTAATTTGCATAACTTTGTTTATTATTTTATATATATAAATATATGGTTTTATACTCAAACATCAAAATTTAACCGATTTTTTTCTGAATTTCTTCAATTTGCTTTTGTTGCTCTTTAACTGCTTGGATTAAAAGTGCTACTATTTTTTCATAGTGAACTGCAAGGTAACCTGTATTTCTTTCTACTACAATTTCAGGCAAAATTTCTTGTATTTCTTGTGCTATTACTCCAACATCTTTACCTTTGTGATTGTGAATTTCATCAAAACCTTCTTTCCAATCAAATGTATTTCCACTAATTTTATTTATTTTAGCCAATGCATCTACAATTGGTTCAATTTTATCTTTTAATCTTCTATCAGATGAATAATATGCTGTAATGTCATCAGTTGCAGTAATTGAACCTTGTACTGCTATACCACCAGTGAATGTTCCACCACCAAATGGATTACCAGTTGGTCCAGTTGGTCCTTGATTTCCTTGTGGTCCAGTTGGTCCTTGATTACCTTGAAAACCTTGCGTACCCTGTGTTCCTTGGTTACCTTGTGGTCCTTGATTTCCTTGCGGGCCTTGATTACCTTGTGGTCCAGTTGGTCCTTGATTACCCTGCGGGCCTTGATTACCTTGTGGTCCTTGAGCCCCAGATGTTCCTGATGTAGCGGCTGTATATGATGTACCATTTATAGTTAAAGGTCCTACCACCGATAATGAACCAGTTACACCCATTGAACCAGTTACGGTCATTGTATCATCTAATGAATTACCAAAATTACTTGAACCTGATATAGATGATTGTGTAACATAATATATTGAGGATGATATAATATATTGTTCAGCGGTAAGGTTTCCCTTTACCGTCAAACTACCCGTTATATTTAATGAGCCAGTAAGTGAACTGCTGTGTATTTCCATTATTAACTATTTTTTAATTTTTCTATTTCGTTTCTTAATTCTACAATTTGAGATTGTTGTTCTTTGATTGCTTCTATCAATACTGCAGTCAAACCTCTTTCTCTTACCGTTAAATATCCGTTATCACCCATTCTAACTAATTGTGGGAATATTTGTTCTACTTCTTGTGCTATAACCCCTATATCTTTCTTAACACCCATAAAGGTTGCGTGGATTGCTTTATCATTCCACTCATATTCGTATCCGTTCAATCCGATTACTTTATCTAATGCCCCAACAATTGGAGTTAAATTATCTTTTAATTGAATATCAGATGGAGTACCAAACGATGCAACATCGCCACTTGCTACAATTGAACCAGAAACTTGCAATCTATCAGTATTATTATCAGATGAAACAGGTCCAATTAAAACATTAGTACCATTATCAGTAATTTGAGTTGCAACTGTAATGGTAGTTGATGATGCGTATTTAACAACTTTATTTGTAGTACCACCAGTTATAGTAGTTCCACCAGGTCCTTGATTACCTTGCGGTCCTTGTGCTCCTTGTGCCCCACTCACACCCGATGTACCAATTGTACCTTGCGGTCCTTGAGCCCCCTGTGCTCCCGTAACACTTAAACCACTCGTACCACTTACACCCGATGTACCCGATGTACCATTTGCTCCCGATGTACCACTTGCTCCCGATGTACCAGATGTTCCATCGTTGCCAGTTGCACCTTGATTACCTTGCGGTCCTTGGTTACCTTGCGGTCCGCTTGTACCCGAAGTACCAAAGAATGTACCATCTATACCAGAAGTTCCCGATGAACCGGATATACCGGCACCTACACCAAAAGTAAACATAGCAGAACCGGTTTTGGCTACACTAAATGTTATAGTTGTTTGGTTTATTGAATCTGATTTTATAGATTCAGGTATTATTACATATCCGTTTTCATCATATACTTCTATCGCTGGATATGCGTTTCCTAAACTATGAGTTATTACCCAAGATGTATTTGCTACCGATTGTGTATGTGTGTATGCTGAACCATTTGTTGTACCCGATGTACCAGTTGTACCCGAAGTACCACTTGCACCTTGATTACCTTGTGGTCCTTGTGCTCCTTGCACTCCAGTTGTTCCACTCGTACCAGTTGTTCCACTCGTACCATCAGTACCAGA
>JACCDH010466137.1_pt1 | contig 18704 bp, 18 predicted proteins | sample 7442481 | NCBI WGS metagenome assembly JACCDH01 (sample SAMN15323433, study PRJNA562643) | freshwater metagenome | isolation source: river surface water | place: USA:Blue River Watershed | collected 2017-08-15 | reverse complement strand
TACCGAATTTATCCCACAAGACCAAGTGCAGTATTATTTGAGTGCCTGCGATTTTGTAATACAGCCATATCGCAATGCAACACAGAGCGGAGTTACTCCCTTGGCATATCATTTTGAAAAACCGATGTTGGTTACCAATGTGGGCGCATTACCCGATATGATTGAGTCAGATAAAAGTGGATTAGTGGCAAATCCCACTCCAGAAAGCATTGCAGCCCAAATTGAACAATTATATTTGTTAGGAGAAGATTATTTTTTACCCCACCTTCGTAGAGAAAAGAAGAAATACCAATGGGATCAATTGGCCAATACCATCATTGATCTTGCAAAATAAATAACCGATTATGACGAATCAAATCCGGTCGATTATACAAGAGTCTATTCAGGTAAAACAAGATTTACTCAACAACCCTACCCTTATAGCGCAATTGGAGTTAATTGTAAATGCGGTTACCATTGCGTTTAAAAATGGACATAAAGTTCAATTTTGTGGTAATGGGGGGAGCGCAGCTGATGCACAACATTTAGCCGCTGAGTTCTCAGGGAGGTTCTATAAAAACAGACAAGCATTGCCTTCAGATGCTTTGCATTGTAATAGCTCTTATTTAACCGCTGTAGCGAATGATTATGGCTATGATGAAGTGTACAGTAGATTGGTAGAAGGCACTATGCAATCAGGCGATATTTTAATTGGACTAAGTACTTCGGGTAATTCTCCCAATATTGTAAAAGCATTCGAAACTGCAAAAGCCAAAAATATTGCGACCATAGGATTTACTGGGAACGACGGTGGAAAATTAAGCAGTCTTTCACAATACTTATTAAATGTGCCTTCCACCAATACACCCCGAATTCAAGAAAGTCATATTATGTTGGGGCATATTATTTGTGAACTGGTAGAAGCCAATTTATTTACTTAGTATGTTTTCACTAAATCAAATTGATACCAGCTGGACCCTGTTCTTAGACCGAGACGGTGTATTAAACTACGAAAAAAAAGAAGACTATATCCGCAATTGGGGAGAGTTTCAATTTTATGAAGGGGTTCCTGCAGCCATAGCAAAATTAAACACTTTGTTTGGCCGCATACTCATTACGACCAATCAAAAAGGGATAGGCAAAGGATTAATGACAGCCCAAGATTTAAGCAATATACATGACCCCATGTTGAAAGTCATTGAAAAAGAAGGCGGAAAGATTGATCGTATTTATTATTGTCCAGATTTGGCAGATGATTCTCCCAATCGAAAACCCCAACCAGGTATGGCTTTTCAAGCAAAAACAGATTTTCCGTCAATTAATCTGAGCCAATCCATGATGGTAGGCAATAGGCTAAGTGATATGAAATTTGGTAGAAACGCGGGGATGCATACTGTCTTCTTAGCCACCACCCATCCAGATACCCCCTACCCAGATCCATTGATTGATTTAAGATTTAACCATTTGGTTGAATTTGCAACAGCTTGCATTGATGCAAAAAAATGATAAAATTATTCCCAGCAGTTCATATGGCTTGAATTACTTGTAATTTGCTGTATGTTTCCGCGCAAAATTTTTTTTATCCTAATCGTGGCTTTGTTATTCAGCAAAACAAATTCAGTATATGCTCAAACGCCCGCCAATAAAAGCATCCTAGCAGAGGCAGAAAGAATATTGGCATCTTCGGCATTTGCTATATTAAACGCAGACGATACGGAAGATCGCTTGAGAGCAGACAGTTTTTTTACCAGACAATTGGTACAAGCTTTAAAAACTCCTTATTCATTTCACTATGGGTTTGATTCTTTAAAAACCATTTCAAGATTGTATGCACCCGACAGTAGTTTTAGAATAATTACTTGGCAACTCATGAAAGACTATAGCTATTATCGCTATAAAGGGGCCATACAAATGAATACCAAGGATGGATCTTTAAAATTAATCCCTTTGTATGACGGAGCAGATTTTACTGAGAATCCCTATGACTCCATTAGAACCAATCAAAATTGGATTGGTGCAGTGTATTATAATATTATTCAAAAAGAATACAACAATAAAAAATACTATACCCTATTGGGTTACGATGAGAACGATGCAAGAAGTACGAAGAAATGGATAGAAGTCTTGCATTTTGATTTAGAAGGAAAGCCTTTGTTTGGCGGAAAATTTTTCAATTATCCCAACGATATCAATAAACCCAAACAACCAGTTAGTAGGTTCTGTCTTGAGTTTAAAAAACAAGCCAATGCCAAATTAAACTACGACGCAAAATTGGATCGCATTGTATTTGTAAAGTTGATCAGCGAGTCGAATGAACCCACTAAAAAGCATACATTGGTACCCTATGGCACTGTAGAAGGCTTCAAATGGGAATTTGGACGCTGGGTTTATATTCCAGAATACGAGGCAATTGAACCAGAATAACGATATACAGCAGGGGCACAATTAACCTTCAACATTTTCATAACTAATCCAGCTTCAATACCGCTAAGAATGCTTCTTGAGGAATTTCTACGTTACCAATTTGACGCATCCTTTTCTTTCCTTCTTTTTGCTTTTCTAATAGCTTTCTTTTACGGCTGATATCACCGCCATAACATTTGGCGGTTACGTCTTTTCGGATGGCACTGATATTTTCCCTTGCTACTACTTTAGCTCCAATAGCTGCTTGAATAGCAATTTGGAACTGTTGGCGAGGTAATAATTCTTTTAATTTCTCACACAATTTTCTACCGAAATCGGTAGCACGGCCCCTATGAATCAAAGCACTCAAAGCATCCACTTTTTCATTGTTCAACAGGATATCCATTTTAACAATATCTGCTTCACGATGATCAATTGGGGTATAATCAAATGAAGCATAACCCCTTGTGGAACTCTTTAACTTATCGTAGAAATCAAATACGATCTCCGTTAAAGGCATTTCAAAAATTAATTCAACCCTTGTTGGAGTCAAATAGCTTTGATTCAATAAAATACCCCGCTTGCCTAAGCAAAGCGTCATGATATTTCCAATATAATCGGGCAATGTAATGATTTGCGCTTTGATAAATGGTTCTTCAATGCGATCAATTTTTACTTGATCGGGCATTTCAACGGGATTGTTGACCAATATCTTTTCGCCTCTAGTCGTGTAGGCATTAAAGCTAACGTTGGGTACCGTAGTGATAACCGTTTGATTGAACTCCCGCTCTAATCTTTCTTGAATAATTTCCATATGCAAGAGCCCCAAGAATCCACAACGGAATCCGAAGCCCAGTGCCTGAGAGGTTTCTAATTCAAAAGTTAATGAAGCATCATTCAATTGCAGTTTATCCATACAATCCCTGAGTTCTTCAAACTCATCGGTGTTTACTGGAAAAATTCCAGCGAATACCATTGGTTTTACTTCTTCAAAACCATTGATCATTTCGCCTGGATTATTGGCCAATGTAAGGGTATCTCCTACTTTAACTTCCTTGGCATTTTTAATACCCGTAATAATATAACCCACATCGCCCGCACTTACTTGATCTTTGGGCGTCATGGTGAATTTGAGCACCCCTACTTCATCGGCTATATAATCTTTACCAGTGGCAACAAATCGAATTTTATCTCCCTTCTTTAAAGTACCATTGATGATTCTATAATAAATGATGATCCCTCTAAAACTATTGTAAACACTGTCAAAAATCAATGCTTGCAATGGTGCATCTACGCTACCAGCAGGTGCAGGAATGCGTTCTACAATAGCCTGTAATATCTCATCAATACCTATTCCAGACTTTCCGCTGGCCAATAAAATATCTTCTTGCTTACAGCCAATTAAATCAATGATTTGATCGGTTACTTCAGGAATTTTTGCTCCGTCCATGTCAATCTTATTGATCACTGGTATGATTTCTAAGTCGTTATCGATGGCCAGGTATAAGTTACTAATGGTTTGAGCCTGAATCCCTTGAGAAGCATCTACCAATAATAAAGCGCCTTCACAAGCAGCCAAAGCACGGCTTACTTCATAACTGAAGTCTACGTGTCCGGGTGTATCAATTAAGTTAAGGGTATATACTTCTCCTTTATGGGTATAGTTAATTTGAATGGCATGACTCTTAATCGTGATACCCTTCTCTCGCTCCAAGTCCATATCGTCTAAGACCTGGTTCATCATATCTCTTTCTCCTACTGATTTGGTATGTTCTAATAAACGATCGGCCAATGTGCTCTTACCATGGTCTATATGCGCGATAATACAAAAGTTCCTAATATGCTTCATAAGGCTGCAAAGATAGGTCTGTATGAGTTATCTTCAACTAAGAATACACACAAGATGTTATTGAAAAAGTTAAACAAAAAAGCCCGTTTGAATGAAGAAACCGGCTTAGGTACCAATACCGCGTTAATTGGCGGTCGGTTTTTCAAGAAAAATGGGATGCCCAATATTGAAACCAAAGGACTACCTATTTGGAGAAGGCTGAATATCTATCATACGCTATTATCAATGCCTATATGGAAATTCTTGACCACTATTCTCCTATTTTTCTTCTTGATCAACTTGATTTTTGCAAGTTTATACATTTGGATTGGGATTGACCATTTAGGTGGAATGGTAGTTACCAGTGAAGCGGACAAATGGGGAGAAGCATTTTTCTTTAGTGCCCAAACATTTACCACCGTAGGATACGGAAGAATCAATCCAATTGGCTTTGCTGCCAGTTTAACCGCATCGCTTGAAGCATTAATAGGTTTGATGAGTTTTGCATTGGCAACTGGATTATTATATGGAAGATTTGCTAGGCCAAGGGCTTTTATTAAATACAGCAAAAACGCATTATTTGCGCCTTATAAAGACGGGGTAGCATTGATGTATAGAATGGTCCCTTATACCAAAAACTATCTGGTAAATGTGGAAGTAAAAATTACCATGGCATTAAGAGTAGAAGAAGATGGACAACTAAAGAATAAATTTTTTGATTTGCCTTTAGAAATTTCAAAAGCAAATACATTAACTGCCAACTGGACACTGGTGCATGTAATCAATGAAAATAGTCCACTATACCAGTTTTCCAGAGAAGATATTGCTGCGGCTCAAGCAGAGATGTTGGTATTTGTTCAAGGTTTCGATGAAAGCTTTTCAAACACAGTGATATCACGTGCTTCTTATAGTTTTCAGGAGTTTGTATATGGGGCAAAATTCTTACCCATGTTTCATCCAAATGAAGACAATACCAGCACTATTTTACATATTGAAAAATTAGACGATTATATTGCAGCGGATTTGCCAATCAAAATCTAAGTAATGGACACCCATATTGGAAAAGATATACAAATAGCTGCCGCTTTTTTAAAAGCAGGAGAATTGGTGGCCATACCCACTGAAACAGTTTACGGATTGGCCGCAAATGCACTGTCAGAAAAAAGTGTAGCAAAAATTTACGCAGCCAAAAATAGACCCAGCTTCAATCCACTGATCTTACATATTGCTCATATTGAACAATTACACAAATATGCTTTTGTAGATGAAATCAGTATGAAATTGGCCATGCATTTTATGCCAGGCCCACTTACTTTATTGTTGCCTAAAAAAATAATTGTTCCAGATATTACGACTGCAGGAAGTAAAAAAGTAGCCATTAGAATCCCGAATCAATCACTTAGTTTAGCATTGTTGGCCCAACTTGATTTTCCATTAGCAGCACCCAGTGCCAATCCTTCAGGTTATATAAGCCCTACTAATGCACAACATGTAATGGAAGGCTTGAATGGGAAAATTGCATACATCGTAGATGGTGGTGATACGACTGTGGGATTAGAATCTACCATTTGCGAAGTGACCGATGAAGTCATTATTTTACATAGGGCGGGCAGTATTACTGCAGAACAATTGTCTGCAGTCGCTGGAATGAAAGTAGTGAATGATTCTGCTTATCAGGCTCCAACCATTTCAGACCATCGTACTGATTCACCAGCTACTCCTGGTCAATTGAAAAGTCACTATGCACCGCATACCCCATTGTATATGGGCAATATTGCAGAACTTATTCAAACCCATGCAAGTAAAAAAATAGCGGTCATCAGTTTTCATACCCACTATGAAGGTGTTGATAATTTTATATTAGCACCCGACCATCAATTGTCTACTGCAGCAAGCAAACTTTTTGCAACACTCAGAACAATCGACAACAGCAACTATGAAATTATTTTATCCGAATTTTTTCCGAATGAAGGAATTGGCATTGCCATCAACGACAGAATCAGCAGAGCACAGTTTATTTTAAAATAAAAATCCCGATTACTTTGGATAATCGGGATTGATGCTATTCAAATTGATTTATTTAAGTGCATGAATGATTGCAGCAAATTCATCTGCAATTAATGATGCTCCGCCTACTAATCCACCGTCTACATCAGGTTGAGAAAAAAGCTCTACTGCGTTGTTTGCTTTAACACTACCTCCGTATAGTATAGAAATTTGATCAGCTGTTTCTTTGCCATAAACATGCGCGAGCTCCGCACGAATAAATGCATGCATTTCCTGTGCTTGATCACTGCTGGCTGTTTTACCTGTACCGATTGCCCAGATGGGTTCGTAAGCAATAACCACATTCACCAATTGAGCTGAAGTCAAATGAAACAAAGACTCTTTTAGCTGAGCTGCTACATAAGCGTTCTGGGTGCCTTCTTCTCTAATTTGCAAAGGCTCTCCACAACAAAATATGGGCGTGATTTGGTGTGCTAAACAGATATCGATTTTTTCAGCTAAAAACTGATTGCTTTCGTTAAAATATTCTCTTCTTTCAGAGTGCCCTAACACCACATATTTTACACCAATCGAGTTCAGCATTTCCACTGAAATCTCTCCAGTAAATGCGCCGCTTTTTTTACTGTAACAGTTTTGAGCAGCAACAGCTACCCTATTTTTACTACCTAATTTTTCTTGCACCATCATTAAATATGGAGCTGGCACTGCAAATATGGCTAATTGATTTTCTTTTAAATCGTGGGGCTTACCCAATAAATCGTTGATCAATTGCTCACCTTGTTGTACAGTCAAATTCATTTTCCAATTGGCTGCTGCTATTTGTTTTCTCATAATTGCTTATTGTTTGTAAATATATACTGAAGAATATTGATTTCGATTGTTGATAGTTCCATCCCTTTTAAACCTTTCCAATTATTGATGTCTTTAATGGCGGTGGCTAATTCGTATTGTTTCCCCTTAACGCCAAAACTAAAGTGAGGAATTGCAGTATGCAATAAACCTTCCCCAAATACATTACAACTCACACCAATCATAGAACCCGTATTCAAACTAGTATTGATGGCAACCCTTGAATAATCACCCATGATTACGCCGCATTTTTGTCCAACTGCTACATAATCATTTAGACCCATACTAAATATTTTTATGGTGCCAGCAGAGTTCTTTAAATTGCTATTGCTACTCCCCGCACCTAAATTACACCACGCTCCAATGACTGCATCTCCTAAATAACCATCATGTGCTTTATTGGAATACCCCATCATGACCGCATTTTTTATTTCTCCTCCCCCCATGCAATAAGGTCCTAATGATGTACCCCCATAAATTCGGCTATTCATTTTAACTACAGAATTATAGCCAATGGCAAAAGGTCCTCTGATGCTAGACCCTTCCATGATTTCAGCTTTGCGTCCAATATAAATGGGCCCTGTAGAAGCATTTAATGTACAGAAATTAAGCTTGGCGCCTTCTTCAATAAATATTTGATTAGCGCCAATGGTATTCACCGTTGAAGGAATAGGCTGAGAAATTCGATTAGCAGTAACAAGATCAAAATCGCTTCTTATGATCGCATCATTTATTTGCATGATTTCCCATGGAAAGCGAAGTCTTTTGGCAGCATTGATTTTATTGGCTTGTGAAAAAAAAGCGGCCGTATTGGTTGGATCAAATTCACTAAAAGGCAATGTAGATTTTCCTGCAACCAATCCAAATTCATCCATTAAACAATCGCCCAATTGCAATTGATTAATTTGTTGAACCAATTCGGGGTTGGGTAAAACTGACGCATCAATCCAACAAAATTCATCTGCATCAACTGGGGCTAGATACAATGGTTGCAAGTAGGGTGCTGTATGAATATAAGCGGGCTCATTAAGCAACAGCTCCCATCGCTCCTTAACACTTAATAAACCAAAATGAAACTGTGCCACTGCTTTGGTAGTAGAAAGCGGGGCCAATAGGTTCCTATATGGTGGATCAAATAAAATAACAGCCATACACAAATGTAGCCGAAAACCCGATACGGTTTTCTTCGTAACTTGCGGCCTCAAACTTTATAAAAATTTTCCTATGAGTATTGGTACATTTTCATACCCCATGCCGGTCAATGAGCCGGTTCTTCAATTTGCACCAGGAAGTGCTGAGAAAGCCGCGCTAAAAAAAGCATTGGCTGAAGCAAAGAAAAAACAATTGGATATTCCCATGTATATCGGAGGGAAAGCGGTAAAGACCGATAAAAAAATGGCGATTCATCCACCACATGAATTAGCACATACTTTGGGTCATTTTAGTGTTGGGGAAGAAAAACATGCACACCTCGCCATTGCTGCTGCTTTACAAGCAAAGGAAAAATGGGCAGCTATGAGCTGGGAAAATAGGGCACATATCTTTTTAAAAGCGGCCGATCTATTGGCAACTAAATACCGTTTTCAAATGTTGGCTGCAACCATGTTGGGCCAAAGTAAGAATGCCTTTCAAGCAGAAATTGATAGTACTTGTGAATTAATTGACTTCTTGCGTTTTAACGTTCATTTCTTAAGTGAAATTTATAAGCAACAGCCCATTTCTGCTCCAGGTATGCATAACCGTTTAGAGTGGCGTCCATTAGAAGGATTTGTATTGGCTGTTACGCCATTCAACTTTACTGCAATTGGTGGCAACCTTCCTACTTCTGCTGCAATGTGTGGTAACGTTGTGGTTTGGAAACCAGCCAATACCCAAATTTATTCTGCACAATTATTCATGCGCATTTTAAAAGAAGCTGGTTTACCTGATGGTGTAATCAACCTAATTTATGTAGATGGTCCTACTATTGGAAAAGTTTGTTTTTCTCATAGAGACTTTGCTGGTGTTCATTTCACTGGTTCTACTGGTGTATTCAACAATATGTGGAAAGTGATTGGTGAGAATATGGGTATGTACAAATCTTATCCAAGAATTGTAGGTGAAACAGGTGGTAAAGATTTTGTAGTGGCGCATAAGTCTGCTGATGTAGACGCAGTGGTTACTGCATTAGCTAGAGGTGCATTTGAGTTCCAAGGACAAAAATGTTCTGCTGCTTCAAGGGCATATATCCCTAGCAATTTAGCTGACGAAATTTTGAAAAAATTAGTAGCTGCCATTCATACCATGAAAATGGGTACCGTAGAAGACTTCACCAATTTTATCAATGCGGTAATTGATGAAAAATCTTACAATAGCATCACACGTTATATTACCAATGCAAAGAAAAATAAGAAAGTAAAAATCATAGCTGGTGGCAACTTCAGCAAAACAAAAGGTTATTTTATTGAGCCAACCGTAATTGTAACCAAAGACCCTAAATCGGTTACGATGTGCGAAGAAATTTTTGGACCTGTATTAACCATTTATGTTTATCCTGCTGATCAATTTGAGAAAACCCTTAAGTTGATTGATAGTACTTCTCCTTATGCCTTAACTGGAGCTATTCTTTCTCAAGATAGAGCTGCGGTTGAATTAGCAACCAATGAATTGAGAAATGCTGCAGGTAATTTTTATATCAACGATAAACCAACCGGAGCGGTGGTTGGTCAACAACCATTTGGTGGAGCAAGGGCTTCTGGTACCAATGATAAAGCAGGTAGTGCTTTAAACCTTTACAGATGGTTAAGCGCTCGTACTATAAAAGAGACTTATAATCCACCTGTACATTATGGTTATCCTTTTATGCAAGAAGCGTAATTAAGAAACATCTTTTTTCCTAAAAATGAACTACAAATGAAAGAGGCTGCTTTAAAAGGCAGCCTCTTTTTTTCTAAACCAAACCATTTCTAAATTACTTTGGTAAAACCACTGTATCTATCACGTGTACCACACCATTACCTGCTTTTAAATCAGCGGCAACAACTGTAGCAACACCACCATTCTCATCGGTCAATGTTACTTTACCATCTTTTAATGTTACTGTTAAAGAGTTACCAGCAACAGTTTTTACAACTACTTTACCTTTACCGTCTTTAATGGCTTTTACAACTGCAGCAGCATCTAAATTTCCTGCAACTACATGGTAAGTTAACACTTTGGTTAAAGTAGCTTTGTTTTCAGGCTTCAATAAATTAGCAACAGTACCAGCAGGCAATTTGTCGAATGCTGCGTTAACTGGAGCAAATACGGTGAAAGGTCCAGCACTTTGTAGGGTAGCAACTAAATCAGCCGCTTTTACTGCAGCAACTAAGGTAGAATGGTCTTTAGAACCAACTGCAATGTCTACTACTGTTTTCTGTGCAGATACGGTACCCAATAATCCCATTACTGCAACCATTGTCAAAGTTAAAATGCGCATTTTCATAAAATTTTTGTTTAATTTTTTATACCTAACTCATAAACAAGAAAAAGGTTCGGCTCATCACTGATATTTAGGGATGAATGGTAGCTATGTTGAGTTATTTGGAGTCAAAATTTGTTTTTGATTGTACAAATAATTGGGGGTGGAATTCAGCTTAATAATTTAGTTCTACAATCAACTTTTTGATTGTAGAATCGTTAGTAATAAAAAAAAGATTATGGCATTTCCGAATCTAGTTCTTGTGGATGTTTTAAGGCAAACGGCTAAAAATTTAAAGGAAGGTGCTCATTATGCTTGGGGTAATCATGGAGCATGTAATTGTGGTAATTTATTACAAGTAGTTGCCAATGTGAGTAAGGAGGAAATTTTAACTTATGCCCATACCGGATTTGGAGAATGGACCGAACTGGCTGAAGAATATTGCCCAGTAAGTAATACCCCAGTTAACCTCATGATTAAAAAATTGACCGATATTGGATTAACTCCTACAGATATTCATCATTTGGAATATTTAGACGACAAATCGGTATTGGAAAAATTGCCTGGTGGTTTTAGGTGGCTAAAGCGAAATCTAAGGGAAGATGTAGTGCTTTATTTTTCCACATTTGCCGACATTTTAGAGGAAAACTACCTAAATAATATTCGTATACCTTTTCCACCTCAAGAAGTATTGGAAACCGAATTTGCTGGGTAGGGAACTATCAAGGATAACCCCTATATTTGCCATCAAATTTTTGAAAAGTGTCTACAAAATTTTCTAAAGAAACTTACCTCTATTGGTACGAGTTAATGCAACTGATTCGTCAGTTTGAATTAAAAGCTGAAGAAATGTACAAAATGGCAGGAAAAATCCGTGGATTTTTTCATGCGTACATTGGGCAGGAAGCTATTGCTGCCGGTTGTATGACTGCTACACAGGCTGATGATCCTTTTATCACTGCATATAGAGACCATGGTCTTGCGCTGGCAAAAGGAGTATCTGCTAATGCTTGTATGGCAGAATTATATGGTAAAGCTACAGGTTGTGCAAAAGGGAAAGGAGGCAGTATGCACTTTTTTAGCGTTGAACATAAATTCTTTGGAGGACATGGAATTGTGGGCGCACAAATTGGTACAGGTGCTGGTTTAGCTTTTGCAGAAAAATACAAAGGAACACAGAACGTTGTGCTTTGTTATTTTGGTGACGGAGCTGCTCGTCAGGGAATGTTGCATGAAACATTTAACCTTGCGATGCTTTGGAAACTTCCCGTAATTTTTATTTGTGAAAACAACAATTACGCAATGGGTACTTCTATTGAGAGGACCAGTAATGTAATTGATATTTATAAATTGGCAGATGCATATGAAATGCCTGCTGATAAGGTAGATGGGATGACCCCTGAAGCTGTTCATGATGCTGTAGCAAGAGCAGTTAAAAGAGCGAGAGAGGGAGATGGTCCTACCCTACTTGAAATGAAGACCTACCGATACAAAGGGCACTCTGTATCTGATCCTCAGAAATATAGATCTAAAGAAGAAGTAGAAGAGTACAAAGACCAAGATCCAATTATTAAAGTAGCTTCTACCATTTTAGACAATGGATTTGCCACTCAAGCTGAAATTGATGCGATTGATGCCCGTGTAAACGCATTGGTTGACGAATCTGTAAGATTTGCAGAAGAAAGCCCTTGGCCAGATGATAGCGAAGTATTGAAAGACGTTTACATCGACCAGAATTATCCATTTATCGTAGATTAATTTAACCAACTGTATAATCAATTATAATGAGCGAAAAACAAACGCCTGAAGTAATTTCTCAAGAGGCACCACATAAAGTAGTATCTAAGTTTGCGCAAATTCAAAAACCCTTATTGGGCGCTATTGCAGCCGTATTAATATTGGGCGGTGGCTGGTTTGCTTACCAACAATATATCGTTAAACCAAAAGAAGAAAAAGCAGCTGAAGCATTGTTCAAAGCTGAACAATATTTTGCGATGGACTCTTCTAAATTAGTTTTAAATGGAGACGGTCAATACAAAGGTGTATTAAATGTAATCAGCAATTTTGGTGGAACTAAAGCAGCTAATCTTGCACATTACTATGCCGGTATTAGCTATTTAAAATTGGGTGAATTCGATAATGCGGTAAAACACCTTAAAGATTTTTCTACTGATGCAAAACAAATTCAACTCTTAGCAACAGGATGTTTAGGTGATGCTTATGCTGAATTAAATAAGAAAGAAGAAGCCATTGAAGCGTATAAAAAAGCAGCCAATACATTTGCAGAAGACGAAACCAATTCTTCAGAATACTTATTCAGAGCTGCATTATTGCTTGAAACAACTGGTAAAACTGCAGAAGCCATAGAACTATACAAAGAATTAAAAACCAAATTCCCTAAAACAGATAAAGGTTTTCAAGCTGATAAATACATCTATCGTTTGAGCATCGAAAAAAATGACCTTGCTGAATAATGGCTACAAAAGGAAATACATCATTAAACAAAGGCATCCCCAGATTGGAGGATGCCTTTGTTGTTATCATCAAAACTGAATGGAATAGTAGCATCATCAACGCTTTAGAAAAAGGGGCTAAAAAGATATTAAAAGCATCTGCTGCTTCAACCAAAACATTGGTAGTACCTGGCGCATTTGAATTACCCTTTGCTGTAAAGCAACATTACGCTTACAGCAAAAAAACACCCGATGCATATATTGTTTTAGGTGCTGTAATTCAAGGAGACACCCCCCACTTTGATTATGTATGCAAGGGCGTTACTGATGGCATTATGCAATTGAATTTACAAATTGATGTGCCAGTAATTTTTGGGGTATTAACTGTTTTGAACGAACAACAAGCCATTGAAAGAATTGGTGGCATCCATGGTCATAAGGGAGAAGAAGCTGCAATAACAGCCTTAAAAATGATTCAATTGAATCGTGCAATTAAATAATATTAATTGATGAACGTACAAATATTTGTTCCTTGCTTTATTGATCAGCTTTATCCTGATGTAGCATTTAATATGGTTAAAGTATTAAGAAAAGCGGGATGTACTGTTCAATATAATACGGCTCAAACTTGTTGTGGGCAGCCTGCATTTAATGCCGGATTTCATGGAGAAGCAAAAGAAGTTTGTACCAAGTTTTTGCAAGATTTTGAAGGCGCCGACTATATTGTTGCACCGAGTGCAAGCTGTGTTGGTTTTGTAAAAAACTATTATAAACAAATATTTGAAAACTCAGCACATAAAACACAAGCCGCAAAAACAGCTGAACGAATTTTTGAGTTTTCAGATTTCTTAGTGAATGTTTTAAAAGAAACCCAATTTGGGGCTGTTTTAAATGAAAAAGCAACTTATCATGATAGCTGCGCTGCATTAAGGGAATGTGGAATCAAAAATGAACCAAGGCTACTATTAAAAAATGTAGCGGGATTAGAATTGGTTGAATTGAATGATGTAGAAACTTGTTGTGGTTTTGGTGGCACTTTCGCAGTAAAATTTGAACCCATCAGTATAGCCATGGGTAACCAAAAAATAAACAATGCAGCCCAAACAGGCGCTTCTATATTAATCAGCACAGATATGAGCTGTTTAATGCATATTGACGGCTGTGCTAAACACGAAGGCAAAGAAATGAGAATGATGCACTTGGCCGATGTGTTGGCAAGTGGCTGGTAAATACTATCCCAGCTCCCATTCAAAATCTAATTGACGCTTTTCTAAATTTGCTGCAACTAGCGTAACTGTAACTTTATCGCCCATTTTAAATATTCTTCCGCTTCGTCTACCAACTAAACTATATTCAGATTCTACCAATCTAAAATCATCAAAATCACTAAGACTTACAATACTCACCAACCCTTCACATTTGTGAGCAACCGTTTCAACAAAAAATCCAAAACTGGTTACACCACTAACCACTCCTTCAAAAGTTTCACCAACATGAGACTGTAAAAATTCTACTTGTTTGTATTTATTCCCTGCCCTTTCACATTCCATAGCAGCACGCTCTCTTTCACTGGTATGCTTGCATTTTTCCGGCATTTTTTTATCAATCATTGGAGCCCCATCTAATACCGTTTGCAATACCCGATGTACCAAGATATCTGGGTATCTTCTAATAGGAGAAGTGAAATGACAATAATGTTCAAATGCTAATCCATAGTGTCCAATATTTTCTGGTGTATAGATGGCTTTGGCCATGGTTCTGATTCCGAGTTGTTCTAATACGTGTTGCTCTGGTTTGCCATGCGCGTCTGCCAACATTCCATTGAAACTATGTGCAATGGCTTGAGGACTGGAGATGTCAAAGCTATGGCCGTATCTTTTAGCATACTGTATAAATGGCGCCAACTTTTCTTCATCGGGTTGATCATGCACTCTATATGGAAAAGGAATCGGTTTTTTATTAACGTGTTGCTTGGCAATATTCTCCGCTACCGTTCTATTAGCCAGCAACATGAATTCTTCAATTAATTGGTGCGACTCTTTGCTCTCTTTTACAATGATTCCGATAGGTACACCCTTTTCATCTAATTGGAACCTGACTTCTTGAGAAGAAAAATTAATGGCTCCTTTGCTAAATCTTTTCTTTCTTAGTTTTTGTGCAATATCATTCAACAATAAAATCTCCTCTTTGTGTAATCCTTCTTTGGTTTCGATTATTTGCTGTACATCTTCATATGTATATCGATGATCGGAATGAATCACCGTTCTTCCCAACCAATATTGTTTAACATCTCCATTTTCGTTGGTTTGGAAAATAGCGGAGAAGGTAAGTTTGTCTTCATGAGGTCTTAAAGAACATAGTTCATTAGAAATATGCTCTGGCAACATGGGGTTTACTCTATCTGGCAAGTAAACAGAAGTTGACCTTCTATATGCTTCTGCATCCAAAGCAGTATCTGGTAACACATAATGACTTACGTCTGCAATATGTACCCCAATTTCATATTTGTTATCGCCTAACTTTCTAATTGAAATTGCATCGTCAAAATCTTTAGCATCTACTGGATCAATCGTAAATGTAAGTAAGGACCTACAATCCCTTCTCTTGGCAATTTCTGCTGCATCAATTACGTCCACCAATCTTCCTGCTTCTTCTAGCACTTCATCAGAAAAACTAAGTGGGAATCCAGCTTCTGCTAAAATCTCTTTCATAGCAGCATCATTCACATCATCTGGGGCCATTATGCTGATCACTTCACCAACAGGCTTCTTATCTTCTTTTTCCCAACGAACCAACTTAACCAATACTTTATCTCTATGTTGCGCACCATTAATAGATTGTAGGGGAATATATAAATCTGGCATGGGTTTGTCAGAATCAGGCACAAAAAAAGCATGGTGTGCAGATACTTGCAACCTTCCAATAAATTCAGTCTGCTTACGCTCTACTACTTCGGTAATTTTCCCTTCTTTCTTACCCGTACGCACATTTTCGCGAATAACTTTTACTCTTACAGTATCTCCATTCAATGCTGTGCCAAAATCGTTGGGTTTAACTAAAACATCCCCCGATTGATCACCCATTAACACATAACCCATACCTGAACGAGTAACTTCTAATTTGCCCTTCAAGGTTTGAACGGTAATGGTTTTAGCTTTTTGCTTTTGTTTAGACTTAGGTTTCTTGGTACTCATGCGGTTGGATTGAAATTAAAATCTTGAATGAATTTAATCAGCAATTCATTAAAATGCCAAGATTCATCAAAAAGGATTCGGTGTCTTATGGGAATTACAAAGAAGGGTAAACTGGTTAATTCATCTTTGAATTTGATCAATCTAACTGCATCTTTTTCAGTAGTAATAAATAGTTTTCGTTCTGCAGAAATATCATCAAACTTCTGCTTCATTTCTTTTAAGTCGTCAATGGAAAAAATATGGTGATCAGGATAATCTTGCTGATAATAGGTAGTCGCTTTTTGTAATAAATAATCTTTTAATGGCTTCGGATTAGCGATACCGCAAACCAACATCACTTCATCCATTGAATTGATGGCATATTGAATACTGCTATCGCAAATATGATAAGGCATCCCATACTCTATAGAAGTAAAGAAGACTTTTTGTGACGGTAAGGGCTTTAATTCTCTTAATATCGTAGACTTTGTCTTCTCATCCATATCAGGTGGACATTTGGTCACCATAATCACTTGTGCTCTTTTAGCCGAAGCCCATTCATCTCTTAAGTCTCCTGTTGGCAAAAAGAAATCACTGGTATATAAATTACTGTATTCGGTTAGTAAAATATTAAAACCAGCTTTAACCGTTCTATGCTGAAACGCATCATCTAGAATGATGGCTTGTAATTCAGGGTGGTCTTGTAATAAATGTGGGATGGCTACAATCCGCTCTTCTCCTACTGCTACAGCAACATTGGGGAACTTTATTGCAAACTGCATAGGTTCATCTCCTATTTCCAAGGCAGTTGTTTGATTATTAGCTAAAGCATATCCCTTGGTTCGTCTTTTATAGCCCCTGCTTAAAGTAGCCATTTTGAATTTAGGGCTTAACAATTCCAATAAGTATTCTACCATTGGAGACTTGCCAGTACCTCCTACTGCTAAATTCCCCACACAAATAATCGGAAAATTAAATGCTGCAGATTGGAGTATATTCTTATCGAATAATCTATTTCGAATCATGATGATCAACCCATATAAAGCCGCAAGAGGAAGCAACAATACACGAAATGATTTTAGAAAAATGGTATTAAAATTCATAAATGCGATTAGGTGTAATACCTAGATGTAAAGGTATATCAAATTCATGGGTGTCACTGATTAACGGAATAGGTTCAAAGTAAGAAAATCCAATTAATGCAGTATGTGCTTCTTTTTCTGCCAAAAAACGGTCGTAATAGCCTTTACCAAAACCAACTCGATATCCAGCTTCGTCAAATACCAATAATGGAACCAAAACCAAATCAATTTCACCAAGCTCAATGGTTACCCCATTTTTGGGTTCGGTAATGCCCCATTGATTGGTTTGATACACGGTATCTTCATCCACTAAAATGGCTTGCATTTTTTCTTGATTCTGAACCACTGGATAAGCCAATTGAAGTTGTGGTATCATATGTCTTAAATAGCCGTTGAATAAATGAGTATTGGGTTCTGATTTATTAGCCATTGGCCAATAGCTTAAAACAGTTTGAATTCCTTCAAAATTGATTTGTTGAAACTGAATCAATAAAAGATCGTCCAATTTTAATCGGTCGTGGCCATGCAATTCGGACCTTTTATTCAAATAAATCTCTCTAATAGCTGCTTTAAGCATAACAATTTGGTGAACGGTGTTAAATTCTACAGTGCAATTTACCATTTAGCCAACCAATTTGATATTTTTATACCCATCCAATTATTCCTAAAATCATGAAAAGATTATTAATTACTTGTTTTATACTTTGCATTTGCCTGTTTGGGATAGCACAAAATGCAAATAATATTATTCCGAAACCAGCATTCATTAGTTACCCGCATAGCCCTGAACCCTTTGTTTTAGATGGCAAACAAAGTATTTTTTATGACGAAAAATTTGAGCCACAAGCGCAATATCTACAGGATAATATTGCAAAACAAACAGGTATTTTACTTAGTTTGAAAAAAAGAACAGACCCCTACAATAAATCAGGTGTTGGCATATACCTTGTTCATTATACATCTTTCAATCACCCAGCAGAAAAATATGAATTAACAGTAAAAAAGCAACAAATTGATATTGAATACCATGATTTAAGAGGTCTAATCAATGGCATTCAAAGTTTATTACAATTGATGCCTATAGGACAATTTAATACCGTTAAAATTTCACCCGTCCATATTGAAGACCAACCAAGATTCGCTTACAGAGGAATGCATTTAGATGTTGTAAGACATATATTTCCAGTAAACTATATCAAGAAATACATTGACTATTTGGCTTTTCATAAATTCAATACTTTTCATTGGCATTTAACAGACGATCAAGGTTGGAGAATTGAAATGGATGCTTACCCTAAACTAAACACCATTGGATCTTACAGAAATGAAACATTAATTGGACATTTTAAAGATAGCCCAGCCCGATATGATGGAACCAAATATGGTGGATACTATACTAAAGCAGAAATAAAAGAAATCATACAATATGCTGCCATTAGGGGCATTACAATTATTCCCGAAATTGATATACCTGGGCATAGTAGAGCTGCC
>JACCDH010726217.1_pt1 | contig 18706 bp, 21 predicted proteins | sample 7442481 | NCBI WGS metagenome assembly JACCDH01 (sample SAMN15323433, study PRJNA562643) | freshwater metagenome | isolation source: river surface water | place: USA:Blue River Watershed | collected 2017-08-15 | reverse complement strand
TGTGCAAGCGTGAAACCAAGATTCGATCGCGCATACTCATCAAAAGTTTGATTCTGTTTAATTTGAGAACCTTCTTCGAGTATCCCTAAGAGGATAATTCCTTCAAGATTAGAGTCAGTGAAGCCCATTGCCCAGCAAACTTGCCTGAGTTTGTCGCAATTCTCTTCAATTGATTTAGAATTAAAGAGCTTAAAATTACCCGTCTCGTTTTCAATTTCTTTTTGGTACGTCTGTTTAGCCCATTCTAAATCAGAATAGTTATAGAGAAAGATTTTAGTTTGATTGACTTCAGACGCAGTTGGAAAAGCTCGAGAAATTGAGTCCATCGCGCTCCTAAGATCAGGGTATGTAGGGATCGTGTTCGGACCTACGAACGAAATAATCTTTCCTACCTTAGATTTTGAATTTTTATGGCTCATAGAAGTGTATTTCCAAGCTTGGTAAGGAATACCTTCGCTATTGATCAAGAGATCGCTCCAGGAGGAGACTCGTTTCTTAGGAATTGGAAACGAGAAATCTTGTATCGGATAGTTGGAAGTTTTGGAAGTAGCCCAAATAACGTCGCTTAACTGGATCCTATTTTGCACAATTGGTTTATATTGCCTCCCCGTTAAGCGATTTGTTTGTTTCTTACATACTAATGTCTTTTCTTTAATGATTACTCGTTGATCAAGTTTTGAACATTTCCCTCCAAGCCTTGCTATGGAGTTGGAATAGGAAGCAGGTAAGCTAAAAAGTATTAGAAAAACAGAGAGGATTGCAATAGCACGATTAGATTTGTGGCTCATCTAAATCCCGATTGGGTGCCAGACCGTCTTATATTCCATAAAGGCCAAGATTCGCTTAGGCGATATTTCCTTATCAAACCGGTGAATTCGCTTTAGGTTTTCACTGCCAGCAACTTTAATCTCGGTATCAGACTTTGGATCAGCGCCGCTGATATCAATGCCATCTACTTCCATATGGCTGGCAAGCCAAGGAACTAGTTCTGATTTCTTACCGGTAAGAATATTTACAACACCTGCTGGTAGATCGCTAGTTGCCAAGACTTCTGCAAGAGTGATTGCAGTTAGTGGTCTGGATTCACTTGCGATTACCACAGCAGTATTTCCAGCTGCAATTACTGGCGCCAGGCCTCGTACTAAACCAAGAAGTGATTGCTTTTCTTCGGCGATTACACCAATAATTCCAAGAGGTTCTGGAATTGTGAAGTTGTAATAGGGACCTGCGATTGGATTAGTTCCACCCGCAGCAGCCGAAATTTTATCCGCCCAGCCGGCATACCAAACCCAGAGATCAATTGCTTCTGAAACTTCTCGCTTTGCTTCAGCAATAGATACCCCGTCAAGAGCAACAATCTCTTCAACAAATTGTGAAGTTCTGCTCTCTAGCATTTCAGCTATCCGATAAAGAATTTGGCCACGATTAAAGGCAGTTGCGCTAGACCAATTGGTGTTCTTTGCCGCAACAACAGCATCTCGCAGATCTTTTCGAGAAGCGAGAGCAGGGTTAGCGATGAACTCGCCTTTCTTATTCTTAATTTCATATGAGCGACCAGATTCGCTGCGGGGGAATGCGCCACCTATAAATAACTTGTATGTTTTTTTCACGTCAATTCTCATTATTTAGCCCCCTTTAGATAAGCAGCTAAACCGTGGCGACCGCCTTCGCGTCCCCAACCAGATTCTTTATAACCACCAAAGGGACTTGCTGGATCAAATTTATTAAAGGTATTTGCCCAGATAACTCCGGCCTTTAATTGCTGAGCTGCCCAGAGAATTTTTGAACCTTTTTCTGTCCAGATGCCCGCTGATAAACCATAAGGAGTGTTATTCGCTTTCTCCATTGCTTCTTGCGGCGTGCGGAAAGTTATTACTGAAAGAACTGGCCCAAAGATCTCTTCGCGGGCGATTCGATGTGCTGCGGTTACACCAGTAAAGATTGTCGGTGGGAACCAGAATCCCTTATTTGGTAGCGAGCATGGTGCGCTCCAACGCTCCGCACCTTCTGCTGTACCAGAATCAGAGAGCTCTTTAATTTTGGCAAGTTGAGCGCTTGAGTTGATTGCGCCAAGGTCGGTGTTCTTATCAAGTGGATCACCAACTCTTATCTTCTTCATTCGATCTTGTAACTTACTTAGGAAATCATCGGCAATATTCTCTTGAAGTAGAAGTCGTGAACCAGCGCAACAGACATGGCCTTGGTTAAAGAAGATCCCATTTATTATTCCTTCGACTGCTTCATCAATTGGCGCATCAGAGAAGACGATATTTGCACCTTTGCCGCCAAGTTCTAAGGTAGCTGGAATGCCGCGTGCCGCGATTGATTTAGCAATTAACTTTCCAACTTCTGTAGAACCAGTAAATGCAACTTTATTAATATCACGATGATTAACTAGCGCAGCACCAGTCTTACCATCACCCGTAACAATATTTACAACGCCTGCAGGTAGTTCTGCCTGCTCACAAACTTCTGCAAATAAGAGCGCAGTTAGTGGAGTTGTTTCTGCCGGTTTAAGTACTACGGTATTTCCAGTTGCAAGCGCTGGTGCAACTTTCCAAGCGAGCATTAGTAATGGGAAGTTCCATGGAATGATCTGGCCAACAACGCCATGTGGCTCGGGATTTTCTCCGTAACCTGCATATTCCAATTTATCTGCCCAGCCAGCGTGATAGAAGAAATGCGCTGCAGCGAGTGGAATATCGATATCGCGGGTTTCTCGAATTGGTTTTCCATTATCCAGCGCCTCTAAAACGGCAAACTCTCGCGCTCGCTCTTGGAGAATTCGGGCGATCCGGAAGAGATATTTGGCGCGCTCTTGCGGTTTTAGCTTTCGCCAATTCTTCAGGGCCGCTCTTGCCGCTTTAACTGCTTTATCAATATCAGCAGCATCACCATAGGCAACTTTGCTCAACAATTCTTCAGTTGCTGGATTTATTGTGGCGAACCGCTTCTTAGAATGCGGAGATAGGAATTTTCCTGCGATGTAATGGCCATATTCCTTATTGATATTTACGATGGCACGCGATTCTGGCGCTGGTGCGTACTCAATAAAATCATTTGTCATGACTAATCCACCGTAACATAATTCGCACTTGAATAATGACCACTCTTTAACTTCATCCGCTGCAGAAGCAGATCATTTAATAAAGCGCTGGCGCCAATTCGGAATAAATCAGGGGTTAGCCATTCTGGACCAGCAGTTTCATTTACTAGAACTAACTGCTTAATCGCATCCTTTGTAGTTCTGATGCCACCGGCAGGTTTAACGCCAATCCTTTTTCCGGTTAACTTGTAATAATCACGTACTGCTTCCAGCATCACTAGGACAACTGGCGGTGTTGCCGCTGGTGAAATTTTTCCGGTACTGGTCTTAATGAAATCTGCCCCAGCAAGCATCGCAAGATACGAAGCCTTTCGCACATTGTCATAAGTAGCCAATTCACCTGTCTCCAGAATAACTTTTAGGTGTGCCTTATCGCCACAAACTTCCTTAATTTGTTTTATCTCGGAGAAGACTTCACCGAGTCGGCCAGAGAGGAACGCCCCTCTATCAATGACCATATCAATTTCGCTAGCGCCGGCATCAATCGCATCTTGAGTATCTTGAAGTTTTACCTTCATAGATGCTCTACCGGAAGGAAATGCAGTTGCTACCGCAGCGACTGGAATTTCATTTCCACCAATTGCATCGAGCTGGTTACGAGCAATTTTCACCATATCGTTGTAGACACAGATTGCGCCGACATGAGGAACTGATGCATCAGTTGGATCTGGGCGAACTGCTTTGGTTGCCAGCGAGCGAACTTTTCCTGGCGTATCTGCACCCTCTAAAGTTGTTAAATCAACCATACTGATTGCAAGATCTATCGCCTTAGCTTTGCTCTTGGTTTTGATACTTCTAGTTGCAAGCATTGCGGCACGACTATCTGCGCCGACTTTATCTACGCCAGTAAGATTATCGAGAAAGGAACGGAGTGAACGCTCTGTGCCATCAATTAACTCCATGTGCCTACGCTACCTTCATCAACTCTCTAAATTCACCCTCGATAGTATCGAGAATCGGATCTGCGCTTGCTTGGTCGTTCGCGATTACTTCGATGTAGCACTTAACTTTTGGTTCTGTACCGCTAGGTCTAACAATCACCCGATATTTATTATCGAGCCAAATCCGAACGCCATCTGTGGGAGGAAGAGCATTTTGTGGTTTCTCCAAATCATCAAATCCAGTCACAGTAAATTCGCCAATTACTTTCGGTAACGAATTCCTTACTTTAGCCATAATCAAACCAATATCACTTAATTTCTCTGCGCGAATTGAGATTTGGCGAGTACCGTGAAAACCATGGCGCTGCCAGATTTCTTGTAGCAGATTGGCAATTGTCTTTCCTTCACTCTTCAACTCTGCTGCTAATTGGATCAGAAGTAAGCCAGCGCTAATTCCATCCTTATCATTAACGGTACTTGGCGCTACGGAATATCCAAGCGCCTCTTCATAGCCATAAGTTAAACCAGCAACCTTTGATAAATATTTAAAACCAGTCAAAGTTTCAAAGAAGGCAAGTTGATAATGCTCTGCAATCTTTCCAAGTACTGAAGATGAAACTATCGAGTTTGCAAAGACGCCGGTTCTGGCTTTCCGTGCAATGAATTCACCAAGGAGTGCGCCTACTTCATCACCGCGCAGCATTCGCCAGCCTCCATCATTTATTGCAGCGGCGCAGCGGTCAGCATCTGGATCATTGGCGATAACCAAATCAGCATCGACCTTTCTTGCCAAGGCAAGTGATAAATCAATTGCGCCAGGTTCTTCCGGATTTGGAAATGCCACCGTAGGAAAATCTGGGTCTGGTTCTGCTTGTTCATTTACAACAAGTGGTGCTTCGAATCCGGCTCGTTCGACTACTTTTAGGAAAACCTCTTTACCAACTCCGTGGAGCGGCGAATAGACAACTCTTAATGGTTTTGGATTACTCGCCAATTGTGCAGTTTCGGAGATGTAATCATTAACAATTGAATCATCAAGTACAGTCCAAGTCTTACCGCGAATAACTTGATTCAAATTAGGAGCAGCTGCAATTGCTGCTGAAATTTCACTATCTGTAGGTGAAATTATCTGTGATCCAAAATAATCAATACCGTTTACTTTTCCACCCAAATAAACTTTGTAACCATTATCTTGTGGCGGGTTATGACTTGCGGTGACCATTACGCCAACATCGCAACCAAGTTTCCTGACGGCATATGCCAGTACGGGGGTTGGTAGCGGTCTCGGTAAAACAAAAACTTGAAAACCCGCACCACTCATAATCTCTGCGGTATCTGCTGTGAAATCTTCTGATCCATAACGTGCATCGCGACCAATAACTATAGATTTAAGCGAGTTTGCTCTCATGAAAACACTTAAACCCAAGGCCGTTTTCGAAACTACAGCTCGATTCATTCTCGACGGACCAGGTCCAAGCGCGCCACGGAGTCCAGCCGTTCCAAATTGAAGAAAACCTTGAAAACAACTCTCCAACTTCTTATTGTCGCCGGCCGCTAGCCACTCGCGCAATTGATTCTGAGTTTTTATATCGGGATCTTCAGCGATCCATCGTTCAACTTCTTCTTTTAACTTTGGTGAAATCATAAAATCCAACTCTTCAGCTCTGCAATGTAATCGTCAGGCGCGCCCGCCTCAGAGGCGGCATTTATCATTATTTCTAGGTACCTTTTTGATGGTTTTCCACCTTCAAAGGAATTCAATACGTATACATAACAGAGCTGAGTTCCGCTCAACATATCAACACGAACACGAATTTTGGAGTAGAGATTTGTATTGACGCCTTCCCACTCATCAAGATTATTTTCATCATCTTGTGTTAAATCATAAATTGATACAAATACGCTGGATAACATATCTTCAGCGAGGGTTGCAATTGCACCTTCCCAACCAATCTCTTCACCGCCGAATGTGAGTCGCCAACCGCGCAACCAGCCAGTACCTAAATGAGGAGAGTGGGGAGCGCGCTGCAACATCTGACGTGGATCCAAATTTGATCCATATGCAGCATATAAAGTCATGACTCACTCTTTACAAAATCGAACCAGTTGTAGCCTAACTTGTTTACTGCGGCTCTTAATAGGGGGAGTGAAAGCCCAATCACATTAGAGGCTTCGCCCTCAATCTTGCTGATGAATGGTGCGCTTAGACCATCAAGCGTAAATCCACCCGCAACATTTAATGGTTCTCCGGTTGCCACATAGCCAGAAATCTCCGTATCTGACATTTGAGAGAAGAAGACTTTAGTTGCAGCGACATCTGTAAGTTCACGATCCTTAGCCGTGTCAATGATGCAATGTCCGGTGTAGAGAATTCCTGATTTTCCACTTAATGATCTTGCTCTTGCAGTCGCAACATCCTTAGTCAACGGCTTGCCTAGGGATTTTCCTTCAAATTCAAAAGTTGAATCACAACCGATAATGATCGCCGGAAAATCTACTAACTTTCTAACCGTATGCGCCTTTACAATTGCTAATGCAGTTACTAGTTCTCTTGGAAGTAGTTCGTTATATTGTGGATCTTCTTCATCTACCCCACTAACAATTATCTCTGGATTTATTCCTGCACTCTTTAGCAGTCGGCTGCGCGAAGGTGAAGCCGATGCGAGAACGATTCGAGGTAGTTCCATATATTGCGGATTCTATCTGGGGTATCTTCGCCGTGTGACAATGCCAATTTCTTGCGATAAGCATCTAAATTCTTTATTTGCCGGAATAGCGGGCAATCTTGGATTAACAATTGAAATAGCGGAGAGCGAAAAACAAGAACTCCTTACCGCCCCTTACTATTCAATATTTGCAGCGCAGTCACCACATCGACAAACAATTTCATACCCAGTTGCCAGGCATGAAGTTCGAAGAGGCAGATTATTATCAATGACTTCAGATCTAATAGAAGCTGATAGCGTTGATTTACAAATGGCGGTAAATCAAGAATTAGAAAAACTTTCACCAGGTTCATATCTATTTAGATTTAGCGAAAATGGAGAGCTAATAGATAGCGATGACGCATTTAGTGATGAATCACTATGGACGCTTGCATATTCTCAGACTTCAACTATGGAAAATGCGTTACGCGCTGCGCACGATTTACCTTTTGGGAGTAGCGAAAGTATGGTTGAAAGTTGGCAGACAATAATTTATGAAGCACCCGCTCATCTTGATATGCAGAAACCATATTTTCATTTATTTGCTCATAATCCAAAGTACAAGCTATTTAGATTTACATCGCACCATGGTGTAATCATGGTTAGCGGTGCCGGTGACTTATATGAGGAAATCACCCATGCTGGAGATTATTTAGAAGGCGTAGTTAACGAGTAGATCTACCAAGGCCACGGAATTTCCATCCAGCAGCCTCCCAAGCTTTCTTGTCCAGAGCATTTCTGCCATCAATCAAAATTTTCTTTGCAACTAATTGACCAATTATTTCTGGATTGAGCTCTCGGTATTCTCGCCATTCAGTTAAATGTAGAACTGCATCTGCATCTTTAATGCACTCTTCCACTGAAGCCGAGTAGTTGAGGGTTGGGGATTTAACTTTTGCATTTGCGATGGCTTTTGGATCATGCACATTAACTTGTGCGCCAGCTGCTGCAATTTGTCCGGCAATATCTAACGCGGGCGAATCTCGCACATCATCGCTATCTGGTTTAAATGCAGCGCCTAGAACGGCAATCTTTCGACTCTTTAGATCTTCGCCAAGGTCGTTTCGGAGTAGATCAATAACTCGTTGTCTGGCCCTTAGATTGATCGAATCAATTTCTCTTAAGAATTCGAGTGATTGTTTTGCACCTAATTCTTCAGATCGTGCCATAAAGGCGCGAATATCTTTTGGTAAACAACCACCGCCAAAGCCGATTCCTGCCTGTAAGAATTTTGAACCAATTCTTGGGTCATAACCAATTGCTTCTGCTAACACAGTTACATCACCACCAGCAGCTTCACAGATTTCAGCCATGGCGTTAATAAATGAGATTTTAGTTGCTAAAAATGAGTTGGCTGCAACTTTTACTAGTTCCGAAGTTGGTAGATCAGCTCTAATCCATGGGACACCTACTGCCAGTAATTTTGCATAAACAGTCTGCAAGATCTGCTCTGCCTTATCACTTGTGACACCAACAACTAGCCGATTTGGTCGCAACGTATCTTCAATTGCAAAACCTTCACGTAAGAACTCTGGATTCCAAGCTAGTTCGGCCTTTGAATTCAATTGTGTAAGTTTTTGTGACATTCGAGCAGCAGTTCCAACTGGCACGGTGGACTTTCCCACAATTAATGAACCTGACTTTGCATGAGGTGCAATAGCAGCAATTGCTGCTTCAACATAGGTTAAATCTGCAGCCAAACTATCTTTCTGCTGCGGCGTTCCTACGCAGATAAAGTGAACATCGCAATCACTTGCTTTGGAGAAATCTGTTGTGAAAGTAAGTCGACCAGTAGCAAGTTCTGATTTCAATAAATCATCAAGACCAGGTTCGAAAAATGGCACCTCACCGCGAGAAAGCGATTCAATTTTCGAAGAATTAACATCAACGCCGATTACTTCAAATCCAAGGGATGACATTGCGGCAGCATGTGTTGCCCCTAAATACCCGGTGCCGATTACTGATAATTTCATTAAATCTAGTCTACCGCGCAGGGGTTATCAGCAGCAGAACCAGTTCCAAATTTATCAACGATCGTTGGTGAAGCAGATGGTTCTGGTTTAACTTTATCAATTAGCGCTTCATCATTTTTGATTCGCTCAAATAATTCAGGTGCCAAAATTGGATCCCAGAGCACGGCTGCGCTTACGCCATTTTTATTGTAGTTGTAATACTTCAATGGAATTGTCAAAGTTCTAACATTTTTTGCCGACAAATTCCGTAATTGCTTTCCAAGTGTTAGAAGATCTCCCTGCGAGAGACCAGAATCTGTGGTGATACTTGCAAGCGCTGAGTTTAGAAAATCAACTAGTGTGATTGGATTTAGAAGAACACCAGCGCTTGTTGCCTTTCGCAACATTGCGCCAGCGAATTCTTGCTGACGTTTCATGCGTCCCAAATCACCTAAGCCATCGAAAGTTCGAGTTCGCACATACTTCAAAGAATCGATGCCATCAAGAACATGCCTTCCGGCTGGCAGTACTAAATGACTCTTCGGGTCATCAATATCTTTTTTCGTACAAATTTCAATTCCGCCAAGCGCATCAACCATTCGCACAAAACCGACGAAATTGATTTCAACATAATGATCGATTCGCAAACCCGACATCTCTTCAAAAGTTTGAATCAATAGCGGAGCGCCGCCCCAGTTATATGCTGAGTTAATCTTTGAATAAGTAGCAGGAATAATCTTCTCTGATGTTAAAGATTTATGCTCTGGAATTAGCGCAAAGGTATCTCTTGGTATTGAGATGATTGCTGCTTTATCCCGTTTCTTTGAAATATGAATAAGAAGCATCGTGTCGGAACGTTTACCAGCCGCCACTTTGGTAGTTCCAACACGTAATCTCTTAGATTCGGCCCGAGTTAATCCCTCTCGAGTATCGGAGCCAACTACTAAATAGTTAACGGCTGAAGAGGCTTTTTTAGGTCGATCTTTCAAATCTTTAAATACATCAATTTTTGGAATCGCAGCTGTAATCCGACCTAAGCCAAACCATGATGCGCCAGATAACACCACAATTGATAATGAAAGTATGGTGAAAAAGCGAATTAGGCGCGGTGATTTCACGACTCAAGACTAGTCAAGCGATAGCGTTTGACTGTTATGCCTCCTCAAAATTCGCTGAGTGAATCTGCCCACGCAGATTCACGCCCGCCAGTTTCAGTCATATTAACCGTGGCAAACGAAGCGGCACATTTAGAGTCCGCGATATTGGCAATTTTGGAATCTAGATATAAAGGTCCGCTTGAAGTTGCAATAGCGGTTGGTCCTTCGCAAGACGACACCTTGGCAATTGCGGAAAGTCTAAGTAAGTCAGATTCCCGGATAAAGGTGATTGCAAATCCAAGTGGTCGAACTCCAGATGGATTAAATGCAGCAATTAAGGCCACGAAACATGAAGTAATAGTTAGAGTCGATGGACACTCTGAAATTTCAAATGATTACATAGATAAAGCTGTCAGAATTTTGCAGGAAACCGGCGCTGTAAATGTTGGTGGCATCATGGCTGCTGAAGGGATAACACCATTTCAACGTGCTGTCGCGCGAGCGATGCGATCTCCTATAGGAGTAGGACCAGCAAGGTTTCATACTGGAGGTTCAGCCGGAAGTACCGATACGGTCTACTTAGGAGTCTTTAAACGTTCCGCTCTGGAAGCAATCGGTGGTTACGACAATCGATTTACCAGAGCGCAAGATTGGGAATTAAATTATCGACTGCGAAGTAATGGTGGACTAGTCTGGTTTGATCCTTCATTGCAGGTAATTTATCGACCACGAAAAACTCCAAGAGCACTAGCTTCTCAATATTTTCAATATGGTAGATGGCGCTCTGCAGTACTGCGTCATCATAAGAAGGCGATAAATGCTCGCTATCTTGCACCGCCATTAAATTTGGTGACACAGATTCTTGCGCTACTACTTGGACTATTAGTAAATCCGATATTTCTCCTCTTGCCAGCAATTTATTTAACTGCGATTTTTATTGCTTCATTTCTGCTCGGTAGGGGATGGAGTGAAAAGATTAGATTGCCAATTGTTTTGATTATCATGCATTTTTGCTGGGGATTTGGTTTCATCACATCGCCCCGCACCCTAATTGCCAAATAAATCAAAGGTTGCTCAGGTACCCTAATAAGCATGCGTAAAAAAGTGCTGAGGTTTCTGGTTGCCATTTTATTTGGCAGCTTCCTGCTTGGCTCTTCGCCTGCTCGAGCCTTCGAAATTCCTGCCGAATTTGTTTTTAATGGATCTGGATATGGTCATGGCGTCGGCATGAGCCAGATTGGTGCTCGCGGCCTTGCCTTAGAAGGTAAGAGCGCTGCTGAAATTCTTGCTTACTTTTATCCAGGTACTCAAATAACTCCCTATCCAGATAATCAATTAATTCGAGTAAATATTTCAAACCAAGCGCTTAACGCAACGATTAGTTTAGAAAAATCAATCGGCAGTTTCACCTTATACCAAGGCGATATTCCTCTTAATGAGAACCCAGCGCCCTTCGCACAATATGACGGAACTGTTACAGCGACATTTACTAATTTATCTGGGCAGATAATTCCATTTCTAACTTCGCCAACTGCAAAGTTTGCACCAATACCTGCAAATAAATCTTGGACCATTCGATGGGATCCTCAGTCAGTAGTAGTCATGAAAAGTGGCGATAAGAGGGGGCGTTACAAATACGGTCAGATGACCTTCAAAAGCGTAACAACCGCCGTAACTTCATATCTGGCAGTTACAACAACACTTCGACTACACGATGAATATCTATGGGGAATTGGCGAAGTACCATCTTCGTGGCCACCTGCTGCGCTTGAAGCCCAAGCGATAGCTGCACGAACTTATGCCTTAAATAAACTGCCAAGAGTTCGTGCTGAATGTGATTGCAATATTTATAGCACCACCGTTGATCAGAATTTCGTAGGGTTTTCAAAAGAGAGTGAAGCCATATATGGCATTCGCTGGAAAGAAGCCGTAAACCGAACTTTTGTTGATGCTGATAACTCGTTAGTTTTAACTCTAAATGGCAAACCAATAAACGCCTTCTATTTTTCTTCTAGCGGTGGCAAGACACAGAATATAAAAGAGGTTTGGGGTACAGAATTCTCTTACCTTCAAGGCGTTCCTGATCCATGGAGCTTAAATTCCGCTATAAATCCGCGTTATTTTTCGTGGAGTAGAGCAGTAACGCAGCAAGTTATGGCAACGACATTTAATTTGCCTGATGTAATTCGTTACACAATTGACGCACGAACAGCCACAGGAAGCGTTGCTCAAATAACGGGCTATTCAGTAACTGGCGCCCAGCGTACGCTTACCGGTGAAGTATTTAGAGGAAGAGTAAAACTTCCATCAACTTGGATATTGAATAAAACTGAATTTCAAGTAGTTCTCCCTGGAAAACTTAGATTCTTAAAGTTCCAGGATTTATTCCTGCCACCATCTGGAATCTAATTTCAGTTCTTATGTAAGACGGAATTTAAGCCGCCCCAATCACCCTTACGTTGTATCGCTTCAAGAGCACCGGTTGTCGAATTTCTCCGGAAGAGTAAATTACTTGCTCCGGATAACTCACGTGCCTTAACAATCGTTCCATCCGGAAGAGTTATCTTGGAGCTTGCTGTCACATATATTCCTGCTTCGACAACGCAATCATCGCCTAGCGAAATTCCGAGTCCAGAGTTAGCGCCCAGAAGTGAATTCTTGCCGATAGATATAACTTCTTTACCGCCACCACTTAAAGTTCCCATAATTGAAGCGCCGCCACCGATATCGCTTCCTTCTCCAACTACGACACCTGCAGAGATTCGCCCTTCAACCATTGATGTACCAAGTGTTCCAGCATTGAAATTAACAAATCCTTCATGCATTACCGTCGTGCCACTTGCAAGATGTGCACCAAGTCGAACTCGATCTCCATTAGCAATTCGAACGCCTTCTGGAATTACATAATCAACCATCCGAGGAAACTTATCTACGCCATAAACTGTTATAAATCCATCGCGAGCGCGTAGCGCTTCACGTACTTCTTCGAAGCCAGATACTTGACATGGACCATGCGAAGTCCAGACAACATTTGCCAGAAGTGAAAACAATCCATCAAGTGATGCGCCATGAGGCTTTATTACGCGGTGAGATAAGAGATGTAACCTGAGATAGACATCTACCGCATCCACCGGAGCCTTACTTAATTCAATTTCACGCTGCACAATTTGAGATTTGGTGGCGCGAATTGGATCGTCTTTTAAGAGCTTTGATAAATCAGGTGCAGAGTTCTCAGAGAGTTTGCCAAGTCCTAATTTTGAAAAATATGTATCGAGGACGGTGCCATCGCTTGCGATGGTTGCGACACCGTAACCGTATGCAAAACTCACTGGCTTAAGGTATCAAGTCACAACTGCCCAAAGTTGATGTAAAGGCCGTAGGGTGCGCATGTGAAAATTGCGGTCTACTGCGCATCATCAAAAACAGTTTCCAGCGCCGCATTACAACTTGGATTTTCGCTCGGAGAAGCGATTGCAGAAAAAGGTCATGAACTTGTCTGGGGTGGTGGCGCAGTTTCAGTAATGGGCGAAGTAGCAAAGGGAGCGCGCGCTAAAGGTGGTCGAACCATCGGTGTCATTCCCGAGCGTTTATTCAATATTGAATTTAAGGATGAAGAAGCTAGTGAACTCCATATTGTTCGAGATATGCGGGAACGTAAAGGAAAGATTGAAGAGCTCGCTGATGGTTTTATTGCGCTCCCGGGTGGGCTAGGGACATTAGAAGAGCTATTTGAAATTTGGGTAGGACGTTATCTTGGTTTTCACGAAAAACCAATCGCAGTTCTTGATCCGGAAAATATCTATGGCACTCTAAGAATTGCTCTTGCGGATTTGACTGAGAAGAACTTTTTAAAGCCAGGACAACATGAGTTAGTAAATTGGTGCACCTCTGTCTCACAATCTATTAATCATGTGGAATCTGGAAAATGATTAACGAATTTCGCGTTACCGTGAATATCAAAGCTCCCATTAATCAAGTTTGGAATGAATTAGTAACTTGGCGAAACCAAGGAAATTGGATGGCCCTTACTAAAGTAGAATCTTCAGATTTTGGTCCAGCAGATTCTGGAATTGGTACAACAATTAAAGCTTTCACTGGTATTGGAAAATTCGGAGTTCTAGATTTAATGCGCGTAACTGATTGGCAACCACCGCACTTTTGCCGAGTTGATCATTACGGCAAAATTATTAGAGGTATAGGTGAATTCAAATTAACTGAAAATGGTCAATCGACCCGATTTGATTGGTATGAAGAGATTCTTGCTCCGAAAGCGATCTTGATAGTCGTAAAACCATTCATACTTTTTGCTGTTTTTCTTTCTCTAAGGAAATTCGCACGTTCAATCAACTGAAACTTTTCAATTCTTCGCCTCGCCCCTTGTAATCTTGGATAGTGAGCGAGAAAGAGAAGGCGACGCTGGCAGAGCTTATTGCCTCGTTACCTGAGGAAGAGCGGGTTATCCTCATGTTGCACTTCGTCAAAAATCTCTCAGTCCGGGAAATTGCCACCAAAATTGGGGTGCCGGAACGCTCAATTTCTACCGTCCTTGCTTCCGGTCGGGCTCGCCTTCGATCCACACTCGATTTCCCCTCACTCGACTAAATACGCGATAATTCGCCCTCTTGATAAATAGATCGACTCTGAATTAGTCCAGTTTAGAAAGGTGTCGAAATGGCAGCCATGAAACCCCGCACTGGCGATGGCCCAATGGAGGTCACTAAAGAGGCAAGAAGTTTGGTTATGCGCATCCCGCTTGAAGGTGGCGGACGATTAGTTGTTGAGCTAAATCAAGAAGAGGCAAGAAGTCTTGCCGATGTATTAAACGCAGCTATTTCACTTATTAAGAAGTGATTCCATCGATTCCTAAACTGGGATTCCGTAAGTTTTCCGGAACTCCCGCTATCGGAACGTTCAAAGATCTAACTCATTTAGCAATTCCATTTTCAGATGAGATTGAAATTTCAAAGTCTTGGCAAAAATTCTTAGAGAAAGAGTTTGATTTTTCCTTTAAGAATGAATTTACAAATTCAACGCCAGCGCCTACTGGCAAAGCGGGAGAACTTTTTGAGATCGCAATTCGAGGCGAGAAGAAATTAAAGCGGATTTATCTGGTCGGTGTAGGAGAACGCAGTGACTCTGACCTACGCAAAATTGGTGCAACGTTAGGGCGCAAAGTTAAAGGCGGTCGAAATACTTTACTTTCATTAATTCCTAAATCATCTTCTGAAGCGTTAATTCATTTCACTTCCATGTTGTTAGCGACTTACACCTGGAATCTTAAAACTGGTACTAGACCTGATTTGCCAGCATTTCAAATGTCGGCAGATTTCAAAGAGGTCTTATCGGAAATTGAAGTACTTACTGAATCTACCTGGCTAGCTCGCGATTTAATTCATACTCCATCGAATATCAAGTCTCCAGAATGGATGGCAACACAGGCTAAGAAGTTAGCTAAAGGTCCGGGGCTGACAGTAAAAATAAAGAGTGGAAAAGCTATCTCTGAGTTCGGCGGATTAAGAGCTGTTGGAAATTCCAGTAAGAAAAATCCACCTCATTTTGTCGAAATCTCTTATCGACCACGCTCGTCAGGAAAATCAACGCCACATGTAGTACTTGTTGGTAAAGGAATCACCTTTGATACGGGTGGCGTATCACTAAAGCGACCATACGACATGATGACTGCGATGAAGAGCGATATGGCTGGCTCGGCAACAGTTCTTCTAACAATTGTCGCGGCTGCAAAACTTGGTTTGAAGGTAAGAATTACTGGACTTTTGATGCTGGCAGAAAATGCGCTATCCGGAACTTCACAACGGCCATCTGATGTCATTAAGCATTACGGTGGAACTACTGTTGAAGTTATCAATACCGATGCCGAAGGTCGATTGGTTTTAGCTGATGGTTTAGCTTATGCAGATAAGCATCTAGCTCCAGACTATTTAATTGATATCGCGACTCTGACCGGAGCTGCAACTTTGGGATTGAGTCGCCATTTTGCCGCGATGTATACCCGAGACGAAGAACTTGCTAGAAAGCTTCACAAAATCGGGGAGTACGTTGGTGATCGAGCTTGGCATATGCCACTAGTAGATGATTATTTGATTGCACTCGAAAGCGATATCGCAGACTTTAACCACACTGCTGATAAATATGATTTCCAAGCTGGTTCTGTGACAGCTGCATTATTTCTTGAACAATTTGTCGGTAAGCGGCGCTGGTTACATCTAGATATTGCAGGTCCGGCTCGCTCGGATGCAGATGCCGGAGAAAATCCAAAAGGTGGAACTGGATACGGTGTCCGCTTACTAACGAAATGGTTGGCAGAATTGTGATTACACCATTCTCAGATCGTGGCGATATGCGCGCCTATGCAAATAATTACATCGCCGAGAGTGAAATTATGCAACGCGCAAGACACCGCGGTGAAGAAATTGGAACTTATGACACCACTCCTGCAGTCGGTTCGCTTCTAAGGTACTTAACGCATCTAGTGGGAGCGACCTCAATTGTTGAAGTTGGAACCGGGTCTGGCGTAAGTGGACTTTGGATTATTCCGTCAATGATAGAAAAAGGTTTATTTACATCTATTGATGACGAAGTTGAAAATGCCAAGTTAGCAAAACATGCATTTGATGAAGCAGGAATCGCTCCAGCAAGATACCGATTGATAACTGGAAATAGCGGCGAAATTGTTGGAAAGCTAGCAGATAGCCTTTATGACATATTTATCTTGCGAAAAAGTAGAGATTTGATTGAAAGCGTTGATAACGCATATCGCTCACTACGTCCTGGCGGAATCTTGATAATTGATAGAGCTTTGATTGGTGGGAAAGTGGCCGACCCGACGCAACGCGATGAAGAAACGATTGCCTATCGAGATTCAATCAAATTGATAAAAGAAGCTAGAGAAACTTGGCTGCCGATGCTCTTGCCTGTTGGCGATGGCGTTCTAGTGGCGACAAAGATTTAGTGAAGATTTAGGATAAATGCATGTTCGGAGTCGGCGTCGGTGAATTTTTGGGACTGGTGGTCCTTGGGTTGTTTCTTGTCGGTCCCGATAAATTACCTGGTGCAGCTAAAGACTTTGCGAGAATTTTGCATAAAATTCGGAATTTCACATCAGATGCCTCTACCGAGTTAAAGAAGAACTTAGGGCCAGGCTTCGAAGATTTGAATGTGGCAGATCTGACGCCTAAGAAACTAGCGAAGAAAGTACTTGGCGATGCGCTAGAAGAGACCAAACCGGCAATTGCAGAAGTTCGAAAGCGCACCAATGAATTGAAAGACGTTGCAAAAATTGATCCGGATCTATTATGAGTACTGATGTAATTAAGGAGATCGAAAAAGAACTCGCCAAAGTTTCAGACCCAGAACTCCATCGCCCCATTACTGAACTTCGGATGGTGGAGTCGATTGAATTTGTAGCCGGAACTGCCAAAATCTCAATTTTGCTGACAATTTCTGGATGCCCGATGCGCGATCGGTTAACTAAAGATGTAACTGAAGCAGCACTTAAAGTCTCTCAAGTATCTAGCGTAGAGATTCAATTCGGTGTGATGAATGATGAGCAACGAGATTTTGTTAAGAAATTGATTCGCGGAGGTCGAGAGAAATTTATTCCATTTGCCCAACCTGATTCATTGACTCGAGTAATAGGAATTGCATCAGGCAAAGGTGGCGTTGGAAAGAGCAGTCTCACTGTGAATCTGGCGGTCGCACTTGCAATGCGCGGCTTTAAAGTTGGCTTACTCGATAGCGATGTGTATGGCCATTCAATTCCGCGAGCACTTGGCGTAGAAGGCGTACGCCCAACAGCTATTGATCAAACCTTCATTCCCGTTGAGGCTTACGGGGTAAAGACTGTTTCTATTGAGATGTTTAAGCCAGATCGAGCAGACCCAGTCGCATACCGCGGGCCACTTTTACATCGAGTCTTGGAACAGTTGTTGAGTGATGCATATTGGGGAGATTTAGATTTCTTATTACTTGATTTACCACCAGGCACTGGAGATATCGCAATATCACTAGGGCAATTGATACCAAATTCCGAGATCATTGTTGTAACGACACCGCAAGTTGCTGCGGCAGAAGTAGCAGAACGTGCAGGTCGGATCGCTCATCAATTGAAACAACAAATAATTGGCGTAATTGAAAATATGTCACCATATTTTGATTCAGGAAAGAAAGTTTCTTTATTTGGCGAAGGCGGTGGCGAGGAAACAGCAAAGCGCCTATCAGTTCTAGTTGGCGCTGATGTGCCATTACTTGGAAAGATTCCATTTGATATTTCACTTAGAGAAGGTGGCGACTCTGGGCGCCCGGTAGTTAGTGAGAGTCCTGATTCACCAGCTGCGATAGAAATTTCTAAGGTTATCGAGCAATTATTGTTACGGAAAAAATCTCTGGTCGGAGTACGACTAGGGCTTAGTACCTGATTCGTTTCTCAGCGACTTAATCTCTTCCAATAAATCATTTCTCATAGCAGCTAATTCACGAACCATAAATTCCGTTACCGCCAAGTTGCGTTCATCCCTACTTCGATCTTCTTGTGAAGTTACCCGATCTCTATCAGCTTGGCGGTTTTGTGCCAAGAGAATTAGGGGAGCTGCATATGAGGCTTGTAATGACAACAGTAATGTAAGGAAGATGAATGGGTACTCATCAAATCTAAGTTCTACTGGACCTAACGAGTTCCAGGTAACCCAGAAGAACACAAAGACTGTCATGTACACCAAGAAACGAGCAGTTCCAATGAAACGGGCAAATTTTTCAGAGAGTCTGCCAAAAGTTTCTGGATCATAATTTGGTCTGATTGTGCGACGGGATTCGCGTGGCACTGATAATCTTGAAATCTCTCGCATTATCGACCGCCTTTCTCTTTATTTCGCCAGTTCTCTGGTAGCAAGTGATCTAGAACGTCATCAACGGTTACTGCACCCAATAATCGATCGTTCTCATCCACGAC
>JACCDH010472776.1_pt1 | contig 18707 bp, 12 predicted proteins | sample 7442481 | NCBI WGS metagenome assembly JACCDH01 (sample SAMN15323433, study PRJNA562643) | freshwater metagenome | isolation source: river surface water | place: USA:Blue River Watershed | collected 2017-08-15 | reverse complement strand
GTTCGTCAGCCGGCGAGATGCCGATCCTGAAATTCATGGCAGCGGCGACGGCGGCGACGTCGGCGAACTGGGTGCCATCGACGGTGGCCGGCGTGAGCTACCTCGGGGCGGTCGATCAGAGCAAGGACGTCAATGGCACCTGGGTCAACCAGACGATGGTGATCGAGCGCACCGGCGCGGCGACGGCGGCCACGGCCACCTACAAGGGCTACCTGTTCGTCGAGGACCTTGATGCCGACGGCATGCCGACCGGCACGGCGACGATGACGGGCACGACCGGCCAGACGCTGAGCCTGACGCAGCTGCTGAAGCTCGAGTCCGAGAATGGCGTGGACTTCAACGGCGATACCGCGGTCGGTGAGGCGGTGACGGCGCTGCTGGGCGCGGGCAAGCTCGATCTCGACGGCGACGGCAAGATCGGCACGGGTGACGTGCTGGCTATCACGAAGCCCGATGGCACGCCGGGGACGATGGCCGCCAAGGGCATGCAGCTGGTGAGGCTGACATCGGGCGCAGTGGCGGTGGACCTGGACGGCATGCGCAAGGTCGGCGACAGCGCGCAGGGCAAGGAAGGGATTGATGTAGGCGTGTCCGGCTACAGCTTCCCGGGAGAAAATTGGGACGAGAACGGTCAGGTCGCTGCGATCCACCATCAACTGGTGGCTTCAGCGGACGGCACGCTGACGGTGAAGGTCAACGCGGTCAACGATCCGGACATCACAGACACCGGCGATGGCGGTGATAACTTTGCCTACCTGCTCAAGGACGCCAACGGCATCGTCCTCGACTTCAAGGGATCGAACGGCGGGCAGGCCACGATTCCGATGAGGATCGCGGGCGTCAAAGCTGGGGATGTCTTTGACCTTTACGTGCATAAAGGCTGGAGAGGCGATCCGTTGACCAGCACCACCGGCTACACGATTACGACGACCAACGTGGACGGTGGCGGAGTTGCGCAAGTAAGCGTCAACGAATTGGGCGAGCTGGTCGTGGATTCCGATGGGCTGAGCGGGGATATCACATCGTTCACGGGTCTCGAGATCAACTATGTCGACGTGCCTGACGGCTATGTGCCGACCGAGGCGGATTTCAGTGTCGAGAATGGCGTTTTCGCCGGCGTGGTTCGCCGGGGAGGCACTGGTTCCCCCTTCTACACCGTACTGGCCGAGATCACGGATCCGACAGTCAGGCCGACTGTGACCGGCAGCACGGTCGGCGAAGATGTCGCACCGGCCGTGGCGCTGCGGGTGAAGGCGACTGCCACTGCGGCCGCAGCCAACTGGGCGCCGTCGACGCTGGCCGGCGTGAGCTACCTCGGAGCGGTCGACCAGAGCAAGGACGTCAATGGCACCCGGGTCAACCAGACGATGGTGATCGAGCGCACCGGCGCGGCGACGGCGGCCACGGCCACCTACAAGGGCTACCTGTTCGTCGAGGACCTTGATGCCGATGGCTATCCGACCGGCACGGCGACGATGACAGGCACGACCGGCCAGACGCTGAGCCTGACGCAGCTGCTAAAGCTCGAGTCGCAGAATGGCATGGACTTCAACGGCGACAACGCGGTCGGTGAGGCGGTGACGGCGCTGCTGGGGGCGGGCAAGTTCGATCTCGACGGCGACGGCAAGATCGGCACGGGTGACGTGCTGGATATCACGAAGCCCGATGGCACGCCGGGGACGATGGCCGCCAAGGGCATGCAGCTGGTGAGGCTGACATCGGGGGCAGTGGCGGTCGACCTGGACGGCATGCGTCAGGTCGGCGACAGCGCCAATGGCAAGGACATTGCCAGCGTCTCTGCCGAGATCAGCTCGTTCCGTGGGTATGAACTCGTGCGCGTCGATACGACTGACGGCTACGTGCCGACGCAAGATGATTTCATCATCGAGAATGGCATCTTCGCTGGCATCGTTCAGAAGTCCGGGTTCTATGGGGTGCTGGCCAAAATTGAGGATCCGGCAGTTGCGACCACGATCACTTCCAATAATGAGAAACTGTCTTTCAGAGACTATTGGTTCCCGGGCGAGGATTGGGACGCAATGGGTAATGTGCCGGCAATCCACCATCAACTCGTCGTCGAAGCCGATGGCACGGTGACGGTGAAGGTCAACGCGGTCAACGATCCGGATATCACTGATACCGGCGATGATGGTGACAACTTTGCTGTTCTGCTGGTTGATGCGGACGGCAATGTGCGTACTTTCAAAGGCTCCAATGGGGGGCAGGCAACCGTGCCGATGACCATAAGCGGTGTGAAGGCCGGTGATCTCCTTGATCTGTATGTGTATGTGGGTGAGGTAGGGGATCCGCTGACGAGCACCTCTGGCTACACAATCGAGACAAGCAATGTGCAGGGGGGCGGTCAACTGTCGGTGCGGATCGACGAGGCGGGTGAGGTCGTGATGGAAGGCGGCTCTGACGCGAGTGAGCCGCCGGCGCTGGTGCTGCAGGTGAAGGCTGCGGCCACCGCGGCCGCAGCCAACTGGGCGCCGTCGACGGTGGCCGGTGTGAGCTACCTCGGTGCGGTCGACCAGAGCAAGGACGTCAATGGCACCTGGGTCAACCAGGCGATGGTAATCGAGCGTACCGGCGCGGCGACGGCGGCCACGGCCACCTACAAGGGCTACCTGTTCGTCGAGAACCTCGACGCCGAGGGCAATGCGACCGGTACGGCGACGATGACGGGTACGACCGGCCAGACGCTGAGCCTGACGCAGGTGCTGAAGCTGGAGTCGCAGAACGGCGTGGACCTGAGCGGTGACAATACGGTCGGCGATGCGGTGACCTCGGTGTTGGGTGGCGCGCGGATGGACGTTAATTTCGACGGCAAGATCACCGACGAGGACGCGCTACTGACAGAGGAAGGTGCGCCGGCGCTGGCCAAAGGCACGCAGCTGGTGAAACTGCTCTCTGGCGCGACTGCGCTGGACTGGGACGGCACGGCGACGACAGGGTCGTCGGCGGTTGACATGGTTGTGCTGAGGTCGAAGGCGACGGCTACCGCTGCCGCGGCGAACTGGGTTCCCTCGACGTTGGCCACGGTCAGCTACGTTGGCGTGGTCGATCAGAGTGTCTGGAACGAGATGGCGTTCACCGGCAAGCAGATGGTCATCGAGCGCACCGGCAGCGGCGCGACATCGACCTACAAGGGCTACATGTTCGTCATCGATACTGATGAAAATGGCATGCCGACCGGCACCGCGACGATGACTGGCACGGCACCGCAGACGCTGAGCCTTACGCAGGTTCTGGCGCTCGAATCCTGGGAAGGTGTTGACCTGAACGGCGACACGACGATCGGCGATTCGGTGCTCTCCGTTCTGGGCGGATCCAAGATGGACTTCAACCGCGATGGATTGGTGGACGGCGGCGATGTCTACACCATCGAAACGCCCGACGGTACTGTCGAGCTGCCGGCCAAGGGCATACAACTGGTGAAGCTGGCCTCGGGCGCGGCAGCGCTGGACTGGACCGGTGTGGCCAAGACCGGTTCGTCCGCGACCGACATGCCCGTTCTGCAAGTGAAGGCCACGGCGACCGCAGCGGCGGCAAACTGGATGCCGACGACGGTGGCCACGGTCTCGTACGCGGGCGCCATCGCCTCCGACGATGGACAGACGCTGTCCGTGATCGAGCGCGCAGGCACGGCCGCAAGTTCGGCAGCGAAGCTCTGGCAGTTCACGGTCGACTACAAAGACGACGGCGAGGCGGCTGGAACCGCGACCATGATCGGCACCGTTGCGCAGACGCTGAGCGCCAGCCAGTTGCTGTCGCTCGAGTCCCAGAGCGGTGTCGACCTCAACGGCGACGGCGCGATCACGCTGGGCAAGATCGTCGAGGGCAACGACGCGGCAACGAGAGTAGAGGGCGACGTCGGCAACGACATGCTGTACGGCGGCGCCGGCGTCGACACGATGGTGGGCGGCTTGGGCACCGACCTCTTCATGTTCAATGACATCGAAGAGAACTATTTAGTCCCGCGCAAGGCGACGGATGTCATCAACGATCTGTCAGTGGCGGAGGACATGCTGGTCTTCGATCTGACCGGGCCGATGGCCATGCGCGTCAAGGGCAACTATGCGTCGGCAGCATCTTTCGCGAAGGCGGCGGACAGGCTGCTCGATGGCAAGGTCAAGGCAGTGTTCGGCACTGTCGGCAACGACGGCTATCTGGCCGTCGACGACGATGGCGAGGGGGTAACGCACCTGATCCAGCTGGTCGGCGTCAAGCAGGCGCCGTCAATACTGACCTCTGAGACGCTGCCCGATGGCTTTGGCTTCTGACGCCAGCGCGCCGCAGAACGGTACCGCGGTACCGTCTGCGGCGGCGCAGCGCTTCCTGCACGTCGGCTGCGGGCCTGCCCGAAAGAGCAACACCACACCGGCCTTCAACACGCCGGAATGGACGGAGCTTCGCTTCGATATCGATCCGTCGGCCGAGCCGGACGTCATCGGCAGCATGACCGACATGTCTGCCGTCGGCGCGCAGGACATGGATGCGGTGTTCTCGAGCCACAATATCGAGCACCTGTACGTGCACGAGGTGCCGGTGGCCTTGCGCGAATTCCTGCGGGTGCTGAAGCCCGATGGGTTTCTCGTGCTCACCTGCCCGGACCTGCAATCGGTGTGCGAGCTCGTCGCTCAGGACAAGCTGCTGGAGCCTGCGTATCAATCGGCCAGCGGCCCCATCTCGCCGCTCGACATCCTGTACGGCTTCCGGCGCGACATGGCGCGCGGCAACCTGTACATGGCGCACCGCTCGGGATTTACGCGGACCGTGCTGATGCAACTGCTGATCGAGTGCGGATTCGCGCAGGCCGTCGTGATGCAGCGTAAGCATCCGTATTACGACCTGTGGGCCATCGCATCGAAAGACCGAAAGTCGGAAGAAACGTTGCGCTCGCTCGCGAACGGCCACTTTCCTGTGGACGGACGCACGGCGGCGATAGGCGAGTACTGACCCGCCCACACTGAAGCCATGAAACAGACCGAGCTGCAACGCGCCGAGCAGATTTGCCGCCAGCGTATCGCGGCCAATGCCGACGATGTCGACGCGCTCAATGCGCTGGCCATGATCATCCGCGAGTCGCGTCCGCAGGAGGCGCTCGGCCTGTTCGGCCGCTGCATCGAGCTGCGTCCTGACAACATCGACATCCGTTTCGAGCGCGGTAACCTGTGGCGGCGTCTCAGGCGCGACCGCGATGCGGTACGCGATTACATGGCGGTGCTGGACAAAGATCCCCGCCATTTCCGCGCGCTGACCAATCTTGGCAACGCACTTCGCGAATTCGGCAAGCTCGAGGCTGCATTGAGATGCTACGACCGCGCACTTGCTGCCGGCGGCGAACATCCCGCAGTCAGGCTGAACAAGGCTGTCGTCCTGCACAAGATGGGACAGCACGACAGCGCGCTGGAAGTACTGACGGCTGTGCAGGCCGCCGACCCTCGTTTCGCCGAAGCCCTCTTCGAGCAGGCGAGGATACTGGCCGCGCTCGACCGCCATGAAGAAGCGTTTGGCGCGTTTGAGCGCGGGTTTGCGATCGAGCCGACGAACACGCGCGCACTCAATAGCCGTGGCAACCTGTTTGCGAAGCTATTCCGTTTTCGCGCTGCACTCGCCGATTTCGATGCGGCGCTCGCGCTGCATCCGGATTTTTACGAGGCACTGAACAACCGCGCCAACCTGCTGCGCAACATGGGGCGCTTCGACGACGCGCTCATCGACTACGACCGGGCCCTGGCATTGAGGCCGGACCTGCCGCAAGTGCTGGTCAATCGGGGCAGCGTGCTCAATGACATGAGCCGCCTGCAGGATGCGCTCGACTCGCTGCAGCGGGCGATCGACCTCGACCCGTCGATACCGGAGGCCTACCTGCATGCGGGCCGCATCTATTCCGACATCGGCCGTATGGTCGAGGCCGACGGTTTGTTCGATCGGGCGCTCGCGCTGAAGCCCGATCTGTGGGAAGGATGGTTCTGCAAGGGCTCGGGCCTGCGCGAGACCGGGGCACACGAGCAGGCGCTGCAATGTTTCAAGCGCATCCTCGAGGCGAATCCGGAGGACATCAATCTGCCGTCGCTGGGCAACTTCCTGTTTTCGATGAACTTCGACGACCACCTGAAGCCCGAAGACTATCTGGCGCAGGCCCGGCTGTTCGGCCAGCTCGTCGCGCGCCGTGTCCCCCGGCGTTTCGAGCATCCTGCGGCGCACTCGGTGCCGCAGGTGCTCAATGTCGGCATCGTGTCGGGCGACCTGAAGCATCATCCGGTCGGATTCTTCCTGCGTAACGTGCTTCCTGATCTTGCGCGAGGCGGGGTGAGGCTGTTCGCTTATTCGAATAATGGCGACCAAGACGAGGTCTCCGAGGAGCTGAAGGCAGCCTGCGCCGGATGGCGTGCAGTGGCCGGCATGCACGACGCCGAGCTGGCCGCCAGGATCCATGCCGACGGCATCCACGTCCTGCTCGACCTGTCCGGCCACACGGACAAGAGCCGCCTGCCGGTATTTGCGTGGAAGCCGGCGCCTGTGCAGGCCACCTGGCTTGGCTATTGCGCGTCCACCGGCGTGGCAGAGATCGACTATGTGCTGGGCGACCGCATCGTCACGCCGCTGGAAGATGCGGGATCTTTCGTCGAAAAAATCTGGCAGCTTCCGGGCAGTTATTTCTGCTTCGCTCCGCCGAAGACGGACCTGCCGGTTGCACCGGCGCCGGCGCAGGCCTCAGGACAGGTGACCTTCGGTTGTTTCAACAAGCTGTCGAAGATTTCCGACGAGGTGGTGGCGGTGTGGGCGAGGATACTTCTCGCGCTTCCTTCCGCGAAACTGCTGCTCAAGACCGCCGTGCTCGCCGATGCAAGGACGCGCGAAGTCACCATGCAGAGATTCGCGCGCCATGGCGTGCCGCCGGAACAGTTGCGGTTCGAAGGCGCGTCCAACTATGACGACTACCTGAAATCCTACGGTGCCATCGATCTCGCCCTCGATCCTTTCCCGTACCCGGGCGCGACCACGACCCTGGAGGGCTTGTGGATGGGCGTTCCCTGCCTGACGCTGAAGGGCAGGCGCTTCCTTGCGCGCAACGGCGAGACCATTGCGTGGCATGCGGGGCTGGCCGACTTCATCGCCACCGACATCGACGACTATGTCGCCCGCGCGATACGTATCGCGTCGGATATTCCGGCGCTGGCAGCGCTCAGGAGCGGCCTGCGTGAGCAGGTCAGGGTGTCGCCGCTGTTCGACGGCGCGCGCTTTGCGGCCGGTTTCGAGGCGGCGCTGCGGGAGATCTGGTCCCGGCATTGCATGCAGGCTGCCTGAGGCCGCCAGTATCGCTGGCAATGAGCCTGTCCTTCGCGAAAATTCCCGTGCCGGTTTGACGAGGCATAGTACTCCGCCCAGATGAGGCGATCCTTCGGCGATCCCGCTGTCCGTATATAGTCCAATCAGGATCCCGACGAACCGGGCACGGAGGATGGCATGAAGCACTGGCTTATATTGGCTTTGCTTGCGACATCAGCGACCGCGATGGCGGAACCGGCAATGGTGGCCGACCATGGGAACCATGGCAAGGTGGTGCTGACCGCAGAGCGTCACGAGGGCTGTCCTGCAGAGGAGCGCATCGCTTACCTGACGCGCCTGATCGACCCCGATGCGCCCAATGACAAGATCACCTGGTGGGGATGCTGGAAGCTCGCCAGCGCGAAGGTCAGGATTCATTATTTCGTCGGGGCAGAACGGCAATATCGACGAGCCGACTTCAGCTTCGCAGAAGTGCCGCGCTCTCAGATACCGAGGCGCGAAATTCCGGATGCTCAGGAGTTGCCGACGCTCTGAGGAAGAGGGCGGCACGCAGGTACCGTGCTAACGGGCACAGGAAAATAAAAAAGGGAGGTTGCTTTCGCAACCTCCCTTTCCGGATCTGGTGCCCACGGAGGGACTCGAACCCCCACACCTTGCGGCACATGGACCTGAACCATGCGCGTCTACCAATTCCGCCACGTGGGCTTGAAGAAGGCGCGAGTCTACGCGAGAGCTTTGCGCTTGGCAAGCAGGATATCGCTTGTCGTCGGCCCTGCAGGCGATACAGGTCTTCAGAAGGGCGAGCGCGGAAAATGAAAAGGGCCAGCCGAAGCTTTCAAGTGCCTCGCGCAAAGGATGCAGACGCTGCGCTCATGGGTGCCGGAAAATAAAAAAGGGAGGCTGCTTTCGCAACCTCCCTTTCCGGATTTGGTGCCCACGGAGGGACTCGAACCCCCACACCTTGCGGCACATGGACCTGAACCATGCGCGTCTACCAATTCCGCCACGTGGGCTTGAAGAAGGCGAGATTATAGAGCCTCGGCAAAAAATGTCAAATCCCTCTCAGGCATTTTTTCCAGAGTCCACATGACCCGGTGTGAACCGGTGATTGCTGCTTTCCGGGCACAGGCCCCGTCCGTCCGTTACACTAGCGTTGTTTATCCTCCAATACCTATTCTCTACTTTTGAGCCAGTACCCATACAGCATTCCCAGCCGGGAGGAAATCCTCGGCATCCTGCGCACCTCTTCGGAGCCGCAGGCACTCGCGGCCATTGCGAAGGCGCTTTCCGTAAAAGACGCCGAACTCGACGGACTGACCCGTCGGCTCGCCGCGATGGAGCGCGACGGACAGATCAAGCCCGACCGCAAGGGCCGGCTGCAACTGGCGAACACCGCCAGCTTCATCGAGGGCAGGGTGTCCGCGCATCGCGATGGCTACGGTTTCCTGATTCCCGACGAGGGCGAGGACATCTTCCTGTCCGATCGCGAGATGCAGAAGGTGCTGCACGGCGACCGCGTGCAGGTGCGCGTGACCGGCGTCGACCGGCGCGGCCGTCCCGAAGGCACGATCGTCGAGGTCACGCAGCGCGCGAACACGCATGTGATCGGCCGCCTCGTGAACGAGAATGGCGTCTGGCTGGTGGTGCCGGAGGACAAGCGGATCAGCCATGACATCCTGCTCGCCGGTTCGCCCGGCAAGGCAAAGTCGGGGCAGGTGGTCAGCATCGAGCTGACCGAGCAGCCGTCGCGCTATTCGCAACCGGTCGGCAAGATCGTCGAGGTGCTCGGCGACATCGATGATCCCGGCATGGAGATCGAGATCGCGGTGCGCAAGTACGGCGTGCCGCATGAGTTCTCCGACGCCGCGCAAAAGCTGGCGGCGAAGCTGCCGTCGGAGGTGAAGCTTGCGGATCTCGATGGCCGCGTCGACCTGCGCGACGTGCCGCTGGTGACCATCGACGGCGAGGACGCGCGCGACTTCGACGATGCGGTGTACTGCGAGCCGTGCAAGATCGGCCGCGCGAATGGCTATCGACTGATCGTCGCGATCGCCGATGTCAGCCACTACGTGAAGCCGAACGACGACCTTGACGTCGATGCGCTCGAGCGCAGCACCTCGGTGTATTTCCCGCGCCGCGTGATACCGATGCTGCCGGAGAAGCTGTCCAACGGCCTGTGCTCGCTGAATCCCGAAGTCGACCGCCTGACGCTGGTGTGCGATGCGGTGATCACGATGAAGGGCGAGGTTCGCGCCTATCAGTTCTATCCGGCAGTGATCCACTCGGCCGCGCGTCTCACCTATACCGAAGTTGCCGCCATCCTCGCGAACACGCGCGGCCCCGAGGCGCAGCGCCGCCCGGGCCTGCTGCCGCACCTGCAGGACCTGTACGACCTGTTCCAGGTGCTGTTCGCCGCGCGCAAGGAGCGCGGCGCGATGGAGTTCGAGACCACCGAGACCTATATCGTCTGCAACGCCGGCGGCAAGATCGAGAAGATCCTGCCGCGCACGCGCAATGACGCGCACCGCCTGATCGAGGAATGCATGCTGGCCGCGAACGTGTGCGCGGCCGATTTCCTGCAGCGTCACAAGCACCATGGCCTGTACCGCATCCACGCCGGTCCGACTGAAGAAAAGCTCAACCAGCTGCGCACTTTCCTGAAGCAGCTCGGACTGTCGCTCGGCGGCGGCCTGTCCCCGGCGGCCAGCGACTATGCGGAGCTGATGGACAAGATCAAGGGCCGGCCTGACGCGGTGCTGCTGCAGACCATGCTGCTGCGCTCGATGCAGCAGGCGGTGTACAGCCCGGACAACATCGGCCACTTCGGCCTGTCGTATGACGCGTATGCGCATTTCACCAGCCCGATCCGCCGCTATCCCGACTTGCTCACGCACCGCGCGATCAAGGCCATCCTGCAGGGCAAGAACTACCACCCGAAGGGCATCGCGTCGGAGACGCTGAACACCAACCTGTCGCCGGCGGCGCGCAAGATGCAGGCCAAGGACAGGGCGGCCGGCAAGAAGCGCGCCGAGGGCGATCTCGCGATCTGGGAAGCGCTCGGCATTCACTGCTCGGCCAACGAGCGGCGCGCGGATGAGGCCTCGCGCGATGTCGAGGCCTGGCTGAAGTGCTACTTCGTGCGCGACAAGCTCGGCGAGGAGTTCACCGGAACGATTGCGGGCGTCGCGTCGTTCGGCATCTTCGTGCAGCTTGACGCGCTGTTCATCGAGGGCATGGTGCACGTGACCGACCTCGGCGCGGATTACTTCCAGTATGACGAGTCGCGGCACGAGCTGCGCGGCGAACGTACCGGCATTCGCTACCAGCTGACCGACCGCGTCACCGTGCAGATCAGCCGTGTCGACCTCGACGCGCGCCGCATCGACCTGCGCCTCGTGCACGATCCCGACATTCACACGCAGCTGAAAAAGGAATCGCGCCGCGCCGATGCCGAGCATGCCCGCAACGGCCTGTTCGGTGCGAAGAAGGCCGCGAAGAAGGCGCCGAAAAAAGCCGCGCCGGCCAAGCCGGCCGAAGCCAAGGCGCGCAAGGCCGCCAAGGTCAGCCAGTCGTCTGCCCGCAACGGCAGGAAGAAGCGCAAGTAAGCGAAAGAATACGTACCACCCATGAAATCGAAAATGATCTTTGGCTTCCACGCGGTGACCGCGCGCCTGCGGCATGACGCGTCCACGGTGGAAGAAATCTATGTCGACGCTTCGCGTCATGACCGTCGCATGGGCGACCTGCTGCGCGCGGCGAAGGGCGCGAATGTGCGCATCATCCCGGCGGATGACCAGCGGCTTGACGCGATGGTCGGCACACGCCGCCATCAGGGCGTGGTCGCGCGTGCAGGCGAACTGTCCCTGGCGCGCAACCTGGCCGAACTGCTCGACGCGATTTCGGGCCCGCCCTTGCTGCTGCTGCTCGACGGCGTGACCGATCCGCACAACCTGGGCGCCTGCCTGCGCGTGGCCGATGGCGCGGGCGCGCATGCCGTGATCGCACCGAAGGACCGCGCAGTCGGCCTGAACGCGACCGCCGCCAAGGTGGCCAGCGGCGCCGCCGACAACGTGCCCTACATCACCGTCACCAATCTCGCGCGCACGATGCGCGAATTGCAGGAGCGCGACATCTGGCTGACCGGCACGTGCGACGATGCGGAGCAGAGCCTGTACGACGTCGAATACACCGGCGGCACGGCGTTCGTGATGGGCTCCGAAGGCGAGGGCATGCGCCGCCTCACGCGCGAGAACTGCGACCGTCTCGTGAGCTTGCCGATGATGGGCTCGGTCGAGAGCCTGAACGTATCGGTCGCGTCCGGCATCTGCCTTTACGAGGCACGTCGCCAGCGACTCAAGGCGGGCTGACGCAAACGCGCGTAAACTCGCGGCAAGGCCTCACCATCCAATAAAATCGGGGTATTCAGCCCGGAGCAGTCTCATGTTCAGCCGTATCAACGAAGACATCAGCAGCATCATGGAACGCGATCCCGCCGCGCGCAGTCGCTGGGAGGTGCTGACCTGCTACCCGGGCCTGCACGCGATCGTGATGCACCGATGGGCGAATGCCTGCTGGCGTCACGGCTTCAAGTGGCTTGGCCGCTTCATCTCGCACATTGCACGTGGCCTGACCGGCATCGAAATCCATCCCGGCGCGACCATCGGCCGTCGCGTGTTCATCGACCACGGCTTCGGCGTCGTGATCGGCGAGACCGCCGAGGTCGGCGACGACTGCACCATCTACCAGGGTGTCACGCTGGGCGGCACGTCGCTGTCGAAAGGCAAGAAGCGACACCCGACGCTGGCGCGCGGCGCGATCATCGGCGCCGGTGCGAAGGTGCTCGGCTCGTTCACGGTCGGCGAGGGCGCGAAGGTCGGATCGAATGCGGTGGTGGTGAAGGAAGTGCCGGCCGGCGGTACCGCGGTCGGCAATCCCGCGCGCATCATCGAAAAGGAAAGCAGCAATGCGCGCGACGACGCGGCTGCGCGCATGTTCGCCGCCTATGGCATCACGCCGAACGGCGACGACCCGCTGTCGAAGGCCTTGCACGGCCTGATCGACAACGCGGCTTCGCAGGAGCTGCAACTGGTGAAGATCGTCGCCGCGCTGAAGGCAGCCGGCATCGCCGTCGAAGCCGTGCCCGAGCTGGACAAGTTCAATCCGGAACGGCTGAACAAGCTGGTGGAGTAAGGCTGGCCTTCTGCTGCTCCTGCAGCCGAAGCACGCGCCGCTGCACCTTGCCCGTTGTCGTCATCGGCAACGCATCGACAAACTCGATCTCCTTCGGATACTCATAAGGCGCGAGCCTCTCGCGCACCAGACTCTGTAGTTCTTCGACCAGCTGCAGGTCTTGCTGCTGGCCGCGCGGCGTGCCTTCGGTCAGCATGACGAAGGCCTTGACCAGGTTGCCGCGCTCAGCGTCCGGCTTGGGCACGACGGCCGCATTGGCGACCGCAGGATGCCTGAGCAGGCAGTTCTCGATTTCCGAAGGTCCGATGCGATAACCTGCCGACTTGAACATATCGTCGGCGCGTCCGCGATACCAGAGGTAGCCGTCTTCATCGAACTCGGCCAGGTCGCCTGTCAGCAGCCAGTCGCCGTTGAATTTTTCCGCGCTTGCTTGCGGCCGGTTCCAGTAGCCGCAGAAGATCACCGGATCCGGATGGCCATGGATGTCGCAACGGTGCAGCGCGACCTCGCCGGTCTGCCCCGGTCCGAGAGGCTCGCCCCGTTCGTCGAGTACTGCCACGCGATGTCCCGGATAGGGCTTGCCCATGCTGCCAGGGCGCGCAGGCCAGTGCAGCGCGCAGTTCCCGACCAGGTAGTTGGCCTCGGTCTGACCGAAGATTTCATTGATCGTCACGCCCAGCGCGTCGCGCGCCCATTCGAACACGGCATCGCCGACCGCTTCGCCGCCGCTCATGATCGCGCGCAGCTGCAAGCGGTATTGCTCCTTTGGCGATGGCACAGCTTTCATCATCATCTTCAGCGCCGTCGGGAAAAGGAAGGTGTTCGTCACGCGGTATTTTTCCAGCAGGCGGAATGCGTGTTCGGCGGAGAAGCGCGCGCGGCTGGCAACGATGGAGTGGCCGAAATACAGGGTCGGCAGCAGCGCATCCATCAGGCCGCCGGTCCATGCCCAGTCGGCCGGTGACCAGAATACGTCGCCTGCTTGCGGAAACCAGTTCTGCGAAGCGACGAAGCCCGGCAGGTTGCCGAGCAACGCGGATTGCGGTATCAGCGCGCCCTTCGGTGAGCCGGTGGTGCCGCTGGTGTAGATCAGGATGGCCGGGTCGGTCGCCCGGGTCGGTACCGGGTCGAAGCGGTCGGGCGCGGCGGCCAGCGATGCATGCCAGCCAATCAGCCCGGGGCCATCGCCATCAATGGCAATCACATGGCGCAGCGCAGGGCAGCTGGCGCGCACAGCCTCCAGCGCGGGGCGGGCAGCCTCGTCGATCACGATCACCTCAGCGCCGCTGTCCTGCAAGCGGTATTCGAGCGCCTCCGGGCCGAAAAGTACCGACATCGGCATGGCGATGGCGCCCAGTTGCTGGCAGGCGAAATGCGTGACGGCGACTTCGGGACGTTGCGGCAGTACGAGTGCGACGCGCGTGCCGCGCTCGACCCCCAGCCCTTGCAGCACATGGGACAGCCGGTTGGTGTCGCGCTGGAGTTGCGCGTAGGTGATGACGCGGTCGCCCTGTTTATCATCGACGAGCATCGCGATCCGCTGCGAGTCATTCGCCCAGCGCCGGCAACAAAGCGCTGCGATGTTGAAATCGTCGGGGAGCTGCCAGCGAAAATCCTGGTAAAGGCGGTCGTAGTTGTCCGGACCCTGCATCGCGTCTCCCTTATAATTTTTCGTCACCGATGCTAGCCGCGCCGCCGGCCGGCGGCAACTATCTTTCTTATCGCACATGCAGATTCCGCGCAAACATTCACTTTCCGAAATCCTGATGCTGCGCGGCCTGCGCATGCATGTGCGCCACTGGGGCCCTGAAGGCGCGCCAATGCTGTTCATGCTGCACGGATGGATGGATATGTCGGCCTCGTTCCAGTTCGTCGTCGATTGCCTGCGGCGCGACTGGCACGTGATCGCGCCGGACTGGCGCGGCTTCGGGCTGTCGCAGCGCACGCACGAGGACTGCTACTGGTTTCCCGATTATCTCGGCGACCTCGACGCGCTGCTCGATCATTTCGCCAAAGACGAAGCCGTCAATCTGCTCGGCCACAGCATGGGCGGCAATATTGCGACGCTGTACGCGGGCATCCGGCCGCACCGGATCGCGAAGCTGGTCAACCTCGAAGGCTTCGGGCTGGCCAATACGACGCCGGCGCAGGCGCCGGGCCGTTACGCGCAATGGCTGGACGAACTGCGCAATCCGCCGACCATGCGAGGCTATGCAAGCCGGGAAGAGGTCGTCGAGCGGCTGCGCAAGAACAACCCGAGGCTGTCGGCGCAGAGGGCGGAGTTCCTCGCGCAGCACTGGGCCGCGCAGGATGATGACGGGCAATGGCAAATTCTCGGCGACCCGGCGCACAAGATCGTCAGTGCCAACCTGTACCACACCGACGAAGTGCTCGCGTGCTGGCAGAAGATCTCCGCGCCCGTGCTGTGGGTGGAAGCCGAGCACACCGACATGTGGCGCTGGATGGGGCCGAAGGAGCAGATACGGGCCGAGATCGACCGCCGCATGGCGGTGATCCCGGACGTGCGGCCTGCGTTCGTCCGGGATGCGGGGCATATGCTGCACCATGACCAGCCCGAGGCGCTCGCGGAACTGATCGAGGATTTCCTCCGTTAAAGCCCGCGGCGCTGCCTGCGTGCCGATGCGACGGACGGTACAATGACGTGCTCAAGTTCCGAATTTCATCACCGATCCCCTCATGCTGAATGCCGATCTGCATTGCCACTCGAATGTGTCGGACGGCATGCTGCCGCCGCCTGAGCTGGCCGCGCGTGCAAAAGCCAATGGCGTCGAGCTGTGGGCCCTGACCGATCATGACGAGGTCGGCGGCATTGCCGCCGCGCGCAAGGCCGCCGGCGAGCTGGGCCTGCGTTTCGTCGCTGGCGTCGAGATCTCGATCACCTGGGCCGGCAAGACCGTGCACATCGTCGGCCTCGGCATAGACGAGAACGATCCCGGCCTGTGTGCCGGGCTTGAGTCGGTGCGCGGCGGCCGCCTGCGGCGCGGACGCGAGATTGCCGACCAGCTCGAGCAGGCCGGCATTCCCGGTGCCTACGAGGGCGCGCTGAAGTTCGCCGACAACCCTGACATGCTGGGCCGCACGCATTTCGCGCGCTTTCTGGTCGAGGCCGGCGTTCGGCCGAACGTCTCCGAGGTGTTCGCGAATTACCTGGTCGAAGGCAAGCCGGGCTTCGTGCCGCACCGCTGGAGCACGCTGGAAGAGGCGGTCGGCTGGATACGCGGCGCAGGGGGCCGCGCCGTCATTGCCCATCCGGGGCGCTACCCGTTCACCGACATGCAGCTCGATGCGCTGATCTCGACCTTCCGCGATCTCGGCGGCGAGGGCATCGAGGTCGTCACCGGCAGCCACACGCCCGACCAATACGACAGCTTTGCGCGCGTCGCACGCCACGCAGGCTTGCTGGCCTCGCGCGGTTCCGACTTCCATGGGCCCGCCGAATCCCGCGTCGATCTGGGCCACTTGCCGCCCTTGCCCGCCGGCCTGATGCCGGTATGGCATGATTGGTAAGATTTTTCCTGTTCGGTCGACCGAAAAACTTCGGTCTAACCTGAGTTGATTTCTGTGCAAGGTGTCTCCATATCGGGACATGCTTGTGGATAATTGCTGCACCGTTAACTTGTCTTCATCGGAGACGCTTGTATGAAAAGAATCCTGTTGTTCGTGCTGACCAACATCGCTGTCATTGCGGTGATGTCCATCGTGCTGTCGGTGCTGGGCGTGGATCGCTTCCTGTCGGCGCGCGGGCTGAACGTCGGCATGCTGTTGGTATTCTCGCTGGTGGTCGGCTTTACCGGCGCTATCTTCTCGCTGCTGATCAGCAAGCCGATGGCCAAGTGGTCGACCGGCGCCACCGTGATCGAGCACCCGCAGAACGCGACCGAGCAGTGGCTGCTCGACACCGTGCGCCGTCTGTCGCAGCGTGCCGGCATCGGCATGCCGGAAGTCGCGGTCTACGAGGGCGAGCCGAACGCATTCGCTACCGGCGCGTTCAAGAACGAGGCGCTGGTCGCGGTGTCGACCGGACTGCTGATGAACATGACCCGCGACGAGGTCGAGGCAGTGCTCGGCCATGAGGTCGCGCACATCGCCAATGGCGACATGGTGACGATGACGCTGATCCAGGGCGTGACCAACACCTTCGTGGTCTTCCTGTCGCGCGTGGTCGGTTACGTGGTCGACCGCGCGCTGTCGCGCAATGACGAAAGCACCGGCGGCATTGGCTACACGATCACCGTGATCGTCTGCCAGATCCTGTTTGGCCTGCTGGCGTCGATGATCGTGGCCTGGTTCTCGCGCCAGCGCGAATTCCGCGCCGACGCCGGTTCCGCGCAGTTGCTGGGCAATCGGCAGCCGATGATCAATGCGCTGCACCGGCTGGGCGCGATGCAGGAGGCCTCGCTGCCGCAATCGGTGGCCGCGCTGGGCATCAACCACTCGCGTGGTTTCTTCGAGCTGTTCTCGACCCACCCGCCGCTGGAGGAGCGCATCGCGGTCCTGCAGCAGGGCTGATTGAGCCTGCGTCATCCCCCGGAAGCGACAGCCTGCTAGGCTGTCGCTTTTGTTTTGTCCCCATGAGCCAATACTTCCAGATCCATCCGGACAATCCGCAGCAGCGCCTGATCCGTCAGGCGGCGGAGATGATCCATGGCGGCGGCATCGTCGCGCTGCCGACTGATTCCAGCTACGCGCTGGTCTGCCACCTCGACGACAAGGCCGCGGTCGACCGCCTGCGCCGCATTCGCGGCGTCGATGAGAAGCACCACCTGACGCTGCTCTGCCGCGACCTGTCGGATATCGCGAACTACGCGCGCGTCGACAACACGCAGTACCGGCTGCTGAAGACGGCCACCCCGGGGCCGTATACCTTCATCCTCGAGGCCACGCGGGAAGTGCCGCGCCGGCTGTCGCATCCGTCGCGCAAGACCATCGGGCTGCGCGTGCCTGAACATGTCATTGCTCAGTCTCTTTTGGAAGAATTAGGACAGCCGCTGATCGGTACTACGCTGATCCTTCCCGACAGTGACGCGCCGCTGAATGATCCCGAGGAAATCCGCGACGCGCTGCAGAAGCAGGTCGAACTGGTGATCGACGGCGGCAGCTGCAGCCTGCAGCCGACCACGGTGATCGACCTGACCGGCGCTGCTCCGGTGGTCTTGCGCGAGGGCAGGGGCGATGTTTCGCTGTTTTCATAGGGAAGCGCAGGCATCGCTCTGCTAAAATCCCGCTGATGAACGACATAGTCCAGACAATAGCGGTCTACGCACTGCCAGTGCTGTTTGCGATCACGCTGCACGAGGCGGCACACGCGTATGCGGCCCGCTATTTCGGCGACCTGACCGCGTACTCGCAGGGCAGGATGAGCCTGAACCCGGCGCGCCACATTGACCCTATCGGCACCGTGCTGCTGCCGCTGGTGCTGGCGCTGCTGCACAGCCCCTTCATTTTCGGTTACGCGAAGCCGGTGCCGATCGATTTCTCCCGCCTGAACCAGCCCAAGCGCGACATGCTGTGGGTAGCGCTTGCGGGCCCGGCCGCGAATCTCGTGATGGCGCTCGGCTGGATGGTGCTGTATTTCCTGCTGTACGCCGCCGATCTGGATGAGGAATATTTCTTCAAGGTTGCGGAAGCCGGCATTCTCGTGAACCTGGTGCTGTTTGCGTTCAACCTTTTTCCGCTGCCGCCGCTCGATGGCGGCCGCATCATGACCAGCCTGCTGCCGAACCGCTACGCTTACAAGTACGCGCGGATCGAGCCCTACGGTTTCTTCATCGTGCTCGCGCTGGCAATGACGAACCTGCTGAAATTCTGGATGATCCCGGTGGTCGCCGTCGCCAACGGCCTGCTGTCGGTATTGGTTTCCCCCCTCAAACTCCTCGTAACCTGACACTCCATGTACCCTGATCGTGTTGTCTCCGGCATGCGCCCGACGGGCGCGATGCACCTCGGCCATTACCATGGCGCGCTGAAGAACTGGGTCAAGCTGCAGTCCGAGCACCCGTGCCTGTTCTTCGTCGCCGACTGGCACGCGCTGACCACGCATTACGACGATCCGTCGATCATCGAGAGCAGCACCTGGGACATGGTGATCGACTGGCTGGCGGCCGGCATCGATCCTTCGCAGGCGACCATCTTCATCCAGTCCAAGGTGCCCGAGCATGCGGAGCTGCACCTGCTGCTGTCGATGTCGACGCCGCTGGGGT
>JACCDH011665986.1_pt1 | contig 18709 bp, 18 predicted proteins | sample 7442481 | NCBI WGS metagenome assembly JACCDH01 (sample SAMN15323433, study PRJNA562643) | freshwater metagenome | isolation source: river surface water | place: USA:Blue River Watershed | collected 2017-08-15 | reverse complement strand
GATGTTGCCTTCGGCGATCAGCTCGGAAACCGGCAGGCCATAGCCGCGATAGCCCATGGCGATCTTGGCGACGAGTCGCAGGTGGCTGGTCACCAGTTGCTTGGCCGCATCGGGATCCTGATGCTCCTGATAGCGCTTGGCGAGCATGTATTCCTGCTCAGCCGTCAGTACCGGGAATTTCCGGATTTCGGCCAGATAGCGGTTAAGACCCTGCTCCGCGCCAAGGCTGGGCATGTTGACACCGCCGGTGGCGGGCAGGTTGCGCTTTTTATCGGACATTCGACTAACCGTCCTTTCATTGTCGGCTTGCCGTTAAAGGACCCTATAGAGGCATCCCCCGGTGGCGGCCACACAGACTTTCTAGTTACTACAATCGTTCAGCTTTGTTTCCTCAATTCGACCAACAGCCCCGCCATGTCGGCAGGCAGCGCAGCAGCAAAGCTGTGTGCGGCCCCCGTGACGGGGTGGATGAAGCCCAGCTCTGCTGCATGCAGGGCTTGCCGGGCGAAGTGAAGCTGGTTGAGAATCGGCTTAAGTCTTTGCGGGCAGCGTCCATAAACGGGATCGCCCAATAACGAATGGCCGATTGATGCCATGTGAACGCGGACCTGGTGGGTTCGACCGGTTTCAAGCCGGCATTCGACCAAGGCGGCCGAACCCAGCGTTTCGATTAGCCGGTAGTGCGTTACCGCATGCTTGCCGCGTTTATTCAATTCGTGGAGCACGGCCATCTTTTTGCGATCGTGATCGGATCGCCCGATATGGCCGCTAACCGTGCCCGAGGGCTGTTTGGGGACGCCGGCAACGATCGCCAGGTAGGCGCGGTGGATCGAATGATCGGCAAACTGCCTAGCCAAACCTTCGTGCGCCACATCGGTCTTGGCGACAACGAGCAGCCCCGAAGTTTCCTTGTCGATCCGGTGGACGATGCCGGGACGGACCACTCCGCCGATGCCTGATAGCTGCCCTCTGCAATGGTGCAGCAAGGCGTTTACCAGCGTGCCGTCAAGATTGCCGGCAGCGGGGTGCACAACCAGGCCGGCCGGCTTGTCGATGACAACCAGGTGTTCGTCCTCGAACACGATGGAAAGTGGGATATCCTGGGCCACTGCCTCTGTTGGCGCGGCCTCGGGAACGCGAATTTCGAATGGTGTTCCGGCGTCGGGTTTGAGGCTTGCCTGGGCAACGGGTTTGCCACCAAGGCCGACAAGTCCTTCATTCATCAGCGCCTTGATCCGCTCACGCGAGAGACCGCTCGCGACACTCAACGCCTTGTCGAGCCGCTCGCCGCCCGGCAGCGTGCCGGAAATGATGCGTTCCTCCCCGTTCATTGCTATGTCAGATGGCGATGGAAACGGCGGTGACAAGTGGCGCAAAAGCCACACTACTGGCAGAAGCGGTAAAGGCCTATCCTCGGGAGGCCTGCGGGTTGCTGCTGGGGCAGGCGGGTGTGATCAATGCGGCCATCCCGGTGTGCAACGTGCATCCATACCCGCAGCGTCATTTCGAACTTGATCCAGCGGCGCTGATCGCTGCTCACCGCACTGCGCGCGCGGGCGGGCCACAGGTGCTGGGCTATTACCATTCACATCCCACGGGCTCGACCGCCCCGTCAGCAACTGACCAGGCTTCAGCCAGTGGCGACGGTCGCGTCTGGGCAATCGTGGCTGGCGGTGCGATCGGCTGGTGGCGCGATACGCCGGGCGGGTTCGAACCGCTTCCCCTAAGAGTCGTCGCAAGTTAAGGAGGCGCAAAGGAGATTTGGATCGCATGACCGACAATTCGCTCAACAGTATAGGTTTGGATCTGGCCAGCCTGCTTGCCTCGCGGTTGTGCCATGATCTGTTGAGCCCGGTCGGTGCGCTCACCAACGGCCTGGAACTTCTCGCGGATGAGAAGGACCCCGAAATGCGCAAGCGCTGCTTCGAACTGCTGGAGCAGAGCGCCAGGATCAGCGCCGACAAGCTGAAGTTCTTCCGCCTGGCCTTTGGCGCGGCGGGTGGCTTTGGTGAAAGCGTGGCGGTGGAAGAGGCGAAGCAGCTGGTCAATGCCCTGGCTGCCAACAACGCGCGTGTAACGGTCAACTGGGCGCTCGGCGTCGACACACTGCCCAAGCCCGCGATCAAGGTGCTGCTCAATTTCGCGCTGCTGGGGATGGAAGCCCTGGTGCGTGGCGGCACGCTGGACATCGGCGCCGAAAGCCGCGGCGGGGCAAGCGAAATCGTGATCCGCGCTGCCGGGCCGAAGATTGCATTCGATAAGGACATTGGCCGGGCGCTTGAAGGCGATCTGGGCGAGGGTGGGCTGACCAGCCGCAACGCGGCGGCCTTTATGTTGTACCAGATTGCGCAGCGCCAAGGTGGCGGTCTGCAATTCGTCTTGAGCGAGGACGCGCTGGTGCTTGGCGCGGTGCTGCCGGAGGGCTGACAGCTTGAGCGAGCTGATCCACTTTGAGACGCCCTCGCCAAACTGGAATGAGCGGCAATTGCCAGTCTCGATGGTGGTGCTCCACTATACCGGCATGCAAAGCGCCGAAGCGGCGCTGGAACGGCTGTGCGATGAGGCCGCTCAGGTTTCTGCCCATTACCTGATCGAGGAAGATGGCACGGTCCACCGTCTGGTGCGCGAGGATCGCCGTGCCTGGCATGCCGGAAAAAGCCACTGGCGCGGGATCACCGATGTCAATTCGGCCAGCGTCGGGATTGAGCTGGTCAATCCCGGCCACGAGTTCGGCTATCGCCCGTTCCCGGATGAACAGATGGCGGCCTTGCTGCCTTTGCTGGCGGAGATCGTCCAACGCCACGATATCCCCCGCGCCAATGTGGTTGCCCATTCCGATGTTGCCCCGGCACGTAAAGAGGACCCGGGCGAGCTGTTCGATTGGGACCTGCTCGCCGCGCACCGCCTGGCGATCAAGACGCCGCGCGTGTCGATGCCCTCTCCCTTCGAGAACGATGGGGCGTTCTTTCTTGCGCTTGAGCGCTGGGGCTATGACATCTCGGACCAGGCCGCTGCGGTGCGCGCATTCCAGCGCCGGTGGCGGCCGCACATCATCGACGGACAGGTGGACGGTGAGTGTTCGGCGATCCTGTTTGCCCTGCTGTTGGATCGCGACGCAGGTAAGACCCGCTAACCCACGCTTGCGGCTGGGCGGCGCAAAGACTAGACACAGATCGCCAGGGGGCCGGGCAGCCGCGTCCTTCGACAAGCTCAGGATGAGCGGGTTTGAAGGCCGAGGAAAGTCCGGGCTCCACGAAACAAGGGTGGCGGGTAATGCCCGCCGGACGACCGGCTTGCCGGGAAGTTCAGGGAAAGTGCCACAGAGAGCAGACCGCTCCTTCGACAAGCTCAGATGAGCGCGTTGGCCGGAGTAAGGGTGAAAGGGTGCGGTAAGAGCGCACCGGGGGGCTGGTAACAGCCACCGCACGGCAAACCCCACCCGGAGCAAGACCGAATAGGGGCGGCGCGCCTTGCCGCAAGGCAGGGCAGGTCTGTTTCGGACCCGACCGCCCGGGTTGGTTGCTTGAGCCTTGTGGCAACACAAGGCCTAGAGGAATGGCTGCCAGTGCGGATACGGTCTCTTGTGGGATACCGTCCGCGCTACAGAACCCGGCTTACAGGCCCCCTGGCTTTTCGTTACCATCGTGGCACTATGGACTTGCTGCCTGCTCTTCGGCCCATATCTTTCGCAGAGGCTCTGGGTGCATTCACGTGAAGGTGACGCATTGGTGCACGAGACAAAAGCGCGACGCCGATGAGAAGCGGTCTGCTGCGCGGCAAGCGCGTTCTCGTGCTTGAGGATGAGCCAATCATCGCCATGCTGCTGGGCGAGTTGATTGAGGCGGCCGGCGGCGAGGCGGATTGCGTGACCAGTCTTGAAGCCGTGGATGCCGTGCTTGAGCATCGACTGCCTGACCTGGCCGTACTTGACATCAATATTCACCAGAACACCAGCTTCGACCTGGCCCGGCGGCTGACTGGCCTGGGCGTGCCGCTGATCTTTGCCAGTGGCTATGGCAGCAAGGTAGTGCCCGCAGAGCTGGCGCATTTCCCCGCTGTCACCAAGCCCTTTGGGCTTGATGAGCTGATGCAGGCGTTCCATTCCCTGCTTGAGCCGCCGGGCCCTGCGGCCTAGTCGGTTGGACGGGGCTTTGCTTCGGCGTCCAGCAATTGCTGGACCTGGCGGTAGAACGCTTCACGCGCCTCCGGCTCGGGCCCTTTGGTCGCGCGGGTCCAGTCCGCGTTTGAGGCAATCACCAGTCGTCGGCTGGGATCGATGAAGATGCCCTGGCCAAAGATTCCCTGCGCAGCAACGGAACCGTCATCATAGGTCCACCACTGGAAGCCATAGCCTTTGCCAGGCGCACCTATGTCCTTTTGCTTGACCGTGGCCTGGGCGAACCAGTCTGCCGGGACGATCTGTTTGCCACCGGCCTTGCCGCCGCCCAGAACGAACAGACCAAAACGGGCATAGTCGCGGGTCGCCGCCTGCAGGCAGCAGCCGGCAATTTCATGGCCGGTCTTGCTTAACAGCCAGGTCGCGCCGGATTCCATTCCGGCGGGCTGCCAGACTTTTTCCTGGAGATAGCGCGCCAGCGGCATTTTCGTGGCCGATGAAACCAGCACCCCGATCAGATTGGTTTCGCCGGTGTTGTAATGCCAGACTTCACCGGGAGGGTGGGCGCGCGGCAAGTGGCGCATATAGCTGACGGTCGCGTCCAGCCCATCTTCCGGTTCGGCATTGTTGAACCGGGCGACGTCGGCATTGGGATCCTCATAATCCTCGTTCCACTTCACGCCCGAGCTCATGGTCAACAGCTGACGGATCGATACGTCATCATAGGCTGACCCCTTCAGGCCCGGAATGTACTGGCTGACCTTGTCATCCAGGCTTTTGATATAGCCGTCCTGGATTGCCGCCCCGACCAACGTGGACGTGAACGATTTGGCGACCGAAAAGCTGGTCCAGCGTCCTTCGGGGCCAAAGCCCAGCCCGTATTTTTCAAAGCGAATTTTGCCGTCTTGCAGGATTACGATCCCCGCCGCACGTTGCTTGGCCAGGTATTCGTCGATGCCAGGAACGACCAGCGGCTTACCCTGCGGCAGCGGTAGCGGGTTGGCCGCCGGTGCGATCTGGCGGGCCTTGGCCAATACCGGCAGGCGGTCCATGGCCCGAAATGCTGCGTCACGCTGGTCTAGCGACCACATCAGAACGTCACGGTTGGTTGGCATCGCCGCCAGCAGGCCGCGGGTCTCCTGGTCAAGGCTGGCATACCAGCCGCCGCCAGCCAGCAAGGCCGCAGCCAGCGCGCCCAAGGCAACGGTCCGTTTACGCATGATGATCTTCCCCCTTATGCTGAACGCACCATAGAGCGGTGCAGCCCAATCAGGGAAGAGGGATCAGATCCGCCCGACGCTGGAATAGGCAAACCCCTTGGCGCGGACCTCTGCCGGATCATAGATGTTGCGCAGGTCCACCAGAACGGGTGACTTGGCCAGCGCCTTGACCCTGCCCAGATCAAGCGCTCGGAAGGCGTCCCATTCGGTGACAATCACCACCGCATCGGCCCCTTCTATGGCGGCATAGGCGTTAGGCTGCATTGCCACTTCGGGCATCAGCGGGCGCGCCACTTCCATGCCCTCAGGATCATAGGCGGCCACGTGGACCCCCGCATCGATGAGGGCCTGGGCAATGGCGATTGCAGGGCTGTCGCGCATGTCGTCGGTGTTCGGCTTGAAGGTGAGGCCGAGCATCGCAACCTTCTTACCGCGCGCAGCCTCGATCCCGCCCAGCGCCTCGATCACCTTGCGGCCCATCGCGCGCTTGCGGCTGTCGTTGACCTTGACCACCGCCTCGACGATCCGGGTCGGGGCTTCATAGTCTTCAGCGGTCTTGAGCAGAGCGAGTGTGTCCTTGGGGAAGCATGATCCACCATATCCCGGCCCGGCGTGAAGGAACTTGGAGCCGATGCGACCGTCCATACCGATCCCGCGAGCCACGTCTTGGACATCGGCGCCGACCTTCTCGCACAGGTCGGCCATCTCGTTGATGAAGGTGATCTTGACCGCCAGGAAGGCGTTGGCGGCATATTTGATCAATTCGGACGAACGCCGGCTGGTGAACAGCAGCGGCGCCTTGTTCAGGAACAGCGGACGATAGACCTCGGTCATTACCTGCCGGGCCCAATCGTCCTCGGTGCCAACCACGATCCGGTCAGGGCGTTTGAAATCTCCGATTGCAGCGCCCTCGCGCAGGAATTCGGGGTTCGAGGCAACGGCTACGCGGACTGGCAGGTTCGCTTCCTTGAGGATGCGCTCAACCTCGTCCCCGGTGCCGACGGGAACGGTGGACTTGGTGACCACCACGGCATCATTTTTCAGGTTCTGTCCGATCTCTTCCGCCACGGCATAGACATAGGACAGGTCGGCATGACCATCGCCGCGGCGACTGGGCGTGCCAACTGCGATAAAGATTGCCCCGGCCCCGTCGATCCCTTCGGACAGGTCGGTTGTGAACGAGAGACGGCCGGCGCGGACATTCGAAGCTACAAGTTCGGCGAGACCTGGTTCATAAATCGGCATGATCCCGTTGTGCAGGCTCTCGATCTTGGCCGGATCCTTGTCGATGCAGACCACTTCATGGCCAAAGTCGGCAAAGCAGGCGCCCGAAACCAGGCCGACATAGCCCGAACCCACCATCGCAATCTTCATCGCCTATTCCTCTATGTTGACGCTAATTGCGCCGTCTTCAGCCGCTGAGGTCAGCAGCCAGCGATTTGTTCCTTCGAGCGCCAGTGCCGTCAGCCGGTCACTGCGATAGGCTCCGGTATCGATGCCGATACGGTTATGCCGGAACTGCGGGCAATCGGAAATTGTATGGCCATGCACGACCACCCGCCCGAAACTCTCAGTGTGGTCCAGGAAGGCATCTCGGATCCAGCGCAGATCGCCAGGGCGCTGCGCCTCGATTGGAATGCCGGGACGTACGCCAGCGTGAACGAAGAGATAGTCACCGATTGCGATGCAGTCTTCGAAGGCGCGGATGAAGTCTATATCCCCATCCGGAATGGCAGCGCGGGCCAGATCGGCAACCTCGGCCAGCTCGGCGCGGGTGTAGGCCAGCGGATCAAGCGGATAAGACAGCAGCATTTCCCGCCCGCCGAAGCGCAGGAAGTGGCGCATCACCTCGGGGTTCTCTAGCGCATCGAGGAACATTTCCTCGTGGTTGCCCATCAGGGCACGGACGGTCCGGCGGTTATGCCAGATGCGCGCCAGACGGATGACCTCGGCACTTTCCGGGCCGCGATCAATCAGATCGCCCAGCAGAATCACCGTGGTCTGCGCGGCGGGCCTGGCCGCGTCATCGGCGTCGATCGCGTCGATCAGGGCGCTGAACAGGTCTGCCCGGCCATGGATATCGCCCACTGCATAGACGCGCTGACCAGCCGGAACAGCGGCCAAAGCCGGTGGCAGTGCAGGGCTGAACAGGTGGCGCAGGCGGGACAACATGGGACTTGGGCTATAGCCGCAGGGATATTGCAGAACAATGATCCTTGCCTGGATGTCTTTCGCGACAATCCGTCAGGACGTTGCCTTAAAGGCACACTTTTATGGCCGTTGTAATGCTTCGGCCGGTTTTTTCTTGTGCGGTGCAACAAAGCTGTGCCACCCCGTCTGGGTCCAGACTGAATGCTGCCAGATCGAGCAGCAAGGGCTGGACGCAGGTGGGACGAAGCACCAACAATCGAATAGGAAGATTGCCATGCTCACGTCCGTCCGCAGCCTTGTTGCTGCAACCCTTCTGGCCGGTTCGGCCCTCGCTGCCAGCCCGGCGCTGGCTGATGAAACCGATCCGCCTTCTGACATCACCGTTACCGGCAATGTTGCCCTGGTCACCGATTACCGCTTCCGCGGCATCTCGCTTTCGGGCGGCGATGTGGCAGTGCAGGGCTCAATCAATGTAAACCATTCCTCTGGCCTCTATGCGGGGACTTGGGCTTCCAGCCTCGAACAGGATGCGCTCGACGTCTACGGCTCGACTGAAGTCGATCTGTATGCCGGCTGGACCGGCAAGGTCAGCAGCGCGCTGACCGCCGATGTCGGCCTGCTCTATTACGTCTACCCATCGGGCAGCACGGGCGACGGCAATGTGTTCGAGCCCTATGCCTCGCTGACCGCGGCAATCGGCCCGGCCAGCGCAAAGTTCGGGCTGAACTATGCCTGGAAGCAGGATTCGCTGGGTGGGGATGACAACCTGTATCTGTACAGCGATTGGTCGCTCGCAGTCCCCAATACCCCTGTCACCTTGACTGCCCATGCGGGCTATACCGATGGCGCCCTGTCGCCCAAGCGGCTGACCCTGGCCGGCACCGGGGGCGGATGGGACTATAGCCTTTCGGCCAGCGCTACGCTTTACAAGGGCCTGTCACTCGGCGTTGCCTACGTCGGCGTTGATGGTGCATCGATTGACAGCTTCTCGAACGATGCCGTGGTGGCAACGCTCAAGTACAGCTTCTGACCGTTACCCCACGGGGTGAGCAGGGCGGCCCGTTCCGGCAAAACCGGGGCGGGCCGTTCCGCTGTCTGACAGGCCAGGTTCCCTTATTGCCGCTGCAAGATTATGATGGCCGCCAGATAGCAGTTGGAGCGCCTGTGACCCAATATCTCCATACCATGATCCGCGTTACCGACCCAGACGCGACGATTGCCTTCTTTGAACTGTTCGGTGTCAAGGAGGTTCGCCGTTTTTCAAGCGAGCAGGGGCGCTTTACCCTGATTTTTCTTGCCGCCCCAGGGCAAGAAGGCATAGCCGAAGTCGAGCTGACCTATAACTGGCCGGCCGACGATGGATCCGCCGAAAGCTATAGTGGGGGGCGGAATTTCGGTCACCTCGCTTATCGGGTGGAGGACATTTACGCCACCTGTCAGGCGCTGCTGGATGCAGGGCACACGATCCACCGCCCGCCGCGCGATGGGCACATGGCCTTTGTGAAGTCGCCCGACGGGATTTCCATCGAACTGCTTCAGGATGGCCATCTGGAGCCGCGGGAGCCTTGGGCTTCGATGCCCAACGTCGGTAGCTGGTAAGCTGACGGTCAGTCGCGTTGCGGAGCAAGCCTGAGCAAGGCATAACCGCACAGCGCCGATATCAGTGAACCTGCCAGGACGCCGATCTTGGCTTCGTCAATCAGCGCCAGCTGGTCCGGAAAGGCCAGTGCGCCAATGAACAGGCTCATCGTAAAGCCGATACCGCAGAGCATTGCCATGCCTGCGAGCTGGTACCGGTTGCTGACCGGCGGCTGTGCAAGGCCAAGTTTCGATGCCAGCAGGATTGCGCCAAGGATCCCGAGCGGCTTGCCGATCAGCAGGCCCAGCGCGATGCCAAGCGGAAGGAGCCCGAACGTGCTGATCCCGGCAAGCTCAACCCCGGCATTGGCAAAGCCAAACAGTGGCACCACCAGGTAAGCGCTCCAGACCGCCAGCGCGTGCTCCATCCGCAGCAGCGGGCTGTCGCCGTGCTGGTCCAGCTTGAGCGGCACGGTGAAGGCAGCAAGAACGCCGGCGACTGTGGCGTGAACCCCCGAATGAAGTACGCAATACCATGCTGCGACGGCAAGCACAGCATAGGGTAACCGGCTCCGCACGCGCAGCCGGCCAAGCATCATCATCAAGCCGATGAGCGCCAGCCCGCCTCCCAACCATCCAAGCTTGAGCTGTGCAGTATAGAACAGGGCAATGATGGCCACAGCGCCAAGGTCGTCGACAATGGCCACGGTCAGCAGGAACAGGCGCAAGGCGGGCGGCGCGCGCTTGCCCAGCAGCGCCAGCACGCCAACCGCAAAGGCAATATCGGTCGCGGCCGGGATGGCCCAGCCGCGGCTTAGCCCGACAGCGCCATTGGTGACGGTCAGGTAGATAACTGCCGGAACCGCCATGCCGCCAATCGCGGCCAGCACCGGTAGGCGACGCTGGGCCGGCGTCGAAAGCTCTCCGATCAGCAGCTCGCGCTTGATCTCAAGCCCGACGACAAAAAAGAACACGGCCATTACCGCGTCATTGATCCAGAGATGCGCCGTTGTGAGCTTGGTAATCGGGGTCCACGGCAGCGGCGCATGCAGCAGCGCGTGATAGGTGCCTGCAAACGCGCCGTTGGCGGCAAGCATTGCCAGCCCGGCGGCCAGGATCAGCAGCACGCCAGCGCCGGCCTCCCCGCCGAACAGGCGATACAGCGAAGTGGCGATGCGGGAAGTAAGATTGCGGCGGGTCGTCATAGTCGCAACCAATCCCCTATTCGCACCCGCGTTGCAAGCGGCGTAAAATAAGATTATTCTTCCGTTATTTGCTGCATTAACCGGGGGCGCTTTGGGCGGGGTGATGATGGGGTCGGCAGGGCAAATCGGTTGGGTTCTGGAGGCGCTGTTAATCGCTGAGCGGGAGCTGTTGCTCTTTGCCGGGTTCTGGCTGGCGATCGGTTTGCTGGATGAATTTGCGATCGACCTCTCCTGGATCTGGCTGAAGCTGACTGGCCGTGCGCGAACAGGACATCTGCCGCCGGGATATGGTACTGCACCACTTGCCGGGCCGATGGCGGTGTTGATCCCGGCCTATGCTGAAAGTCAGGTAATCGGGACCACGATCCGGCATCTCTTGGGCGTCTGGCAGCATGACGACCTTCGGCTTTATGTCGGCTGTTATCAGGATGATCCCGCCACGATCGCGGCGGCAATTGCGGCGGCAGGTCAGGATTCCAGACTGCGTCTGGTTCTACTGAACTCCGCCGGTCCAACAACCAAAGCAGATTGCCTGAATCGGCTTTACGCCGCCCTCCAGGCCGATGAATCGCGCAGCAAGCGCCGGTTTCGCGGGGTTATCCTGCATGATGCCGAAGACATGGTTCATCCGGCCGCGCTGGGGGCCATCGACGCGGCCCTGGCCGCAGCTGACTTTGTCCAGTTGCCGGTGCGGCCCGTAGCAAGCACTGGCAACCGCTGGGTCGCGGGCCATTATGCTGATGAATTTGCCGAAAGCCACGCCAAGGCCATGGTGGTGCGCGATGCGCTGGGACTTGCCTTGCCGGCGGCGGGCGTTGGCTGCGGGATTGCGCGCGCTGCGCTCGATCGGTTGACGGCCCGCCAATCAGAGCGACAGTCGATCGGTCCGTTCTCTGCCGATGCCCTGACCGAGGACTACGAACTGGGTTTAATGCTGTCTAAGACCGGCCGGGGTGGCGCCTTCCTGCGGCTGCGGGCTGCGGATGGCAGCCTTGTCGCCACTTCCAGCTGCTTTCCGGGCTTGCTTGCTCCTGCGGTTCGCCAAAAGGCCCGCTGGATCCTGGGGATCGCGTTTCAAGGCTGGGATCGCATGGGCTGGAGTTCAGAGCCGCTGGAGGTCTGGATGGCCCTGCGTGATCGTCGCGGCCCCCTTACTACACTCGTCTTAGCCGCCGCCTATGCGCTGCTGGCCTTGGATGGCTTGTTGGCGGCTGCGCGGTTGGCGGGATGGGTGCCGGATTTGCCCCTATCGCCCGCGCACCAGTGGCTGCTGACAATCGGTCTGGTTGGACTGGTTTGGCGGGCAATACTGAAGCTGCTGTTCGTCGGTCATGAATATGGTTGGGCTGAGGGCATCCGCGCCGTTCTGCGAATTCCGGTCGCGAATGTGATTGCGATCATGGCCGGGCGGCGGGCTATCATGGCATATGGACGCAGCCTTGCCGGGAAGCCCGTTAGTTGGGATAAGACCGAGCACGTGGATCATCCGGCAATGGCGCTACTGCATGAGGCCACGGCGTGACCGCAGTTCGGCATATATCGGTTCGACGCGGCCAGCCGCTTGTCATGCTGGCAACAATTCTGGTGGGCTGGATCGGGCTGCGTGCCGCCTTTTGGGAGTGGATCGCGCTACCGGAACTGGTGCCACCGCGAGTAGTAGCCCTTGCCCAGTCGCTATCGGCACAAATTGTCCCGCTCGCTGGGCCTGCCATCGTGCCGACCAAGCAAGGTGCGCTGCGGTCGGCTGAGCTGCCTTTCGTTCCGCCTCGCATGCCGTTCGTGGCGGCCGCGCCCTTGCCGCCGGCAACTGTTTCAGAACCGGCGCCATTACCCGATTTTGGGTCAACCGGATCAAGTGGAGAGGAAAGCCGTGTGGCGGCGGCGCACCAACTGGCCTGGATGGCCGGGGTGGCGCAGCTGCCGATCCCCCGGTTTATCGCTGAGCGAGCCAGCTTCGGCACCCGGGCCCCGAACCCCATTTCCATTCCCGCAATTGCGCCCACCTCCCTCCGCGCGCAGACAAAGAACTGGTCCGCTGACGGTTGGCTGCTGCTGCGGCAGGGTGGAGCAAGCCTGACTGTTGGAGGGCTCCCTTCGCCCAGCTACGGGGCCAGCCAGGTCGGAAGCGTGATCCGTTACCGCCTTGAGCCTCGGCTGCGACAGCGACCTTTTGCCTATCTGCGCGCATCTGGCGCGCTGCAACGCCCGCATGGCGAGGAGGCTGCGCTTGGCTTGTCGCTGCGGCCGCTGGTTGATTTGCCGGTCTCGATCCAGGCCGAAATCAGGGCATCGCAACAGGATTTGGGCGTGGTCCTTCGTCCAGCGGTTGCAGCGGTTTCGGAACTGGGCCGGATAGCAATGCCCGCTGGCCTTTCGGCCGAAGCCTATGCCCAGGCCGGTTATGTCGGCGGAGCCTCCGCAACGGCTTTCGCGGATGGGCAGATACGCGTGGAACGTGCGCTCGCCCGCTTGCCACAAGGAGAGCTCCGAATTGGGTTGGGAGCCTGGGGTGGCGCTCAAAGAGGGGCGCGACGGATTGACGTAGGGCCAACGGCGACAATCGATTTTGCAATTGGCGCCGGACAGGGGCGGCTCGTTGCCGACTGGCGTCTTCGTGCCGCGGGCAATGCCGCGCCGCAATCGGGAGCTGCCATCACCCTGTCCGCAGGTTTCTAGGGGAAATGCCTTTTGTCCGGCGCTCTGCTGGGCTAGCCATTGACCGCAGATGGACGTTTATCTTCCCATTGCCAACCTGGCGGTCAACGGCCTGGTCATCGTCGCGCTTGGCGGACTGACCGGGATCCTCTCGGGTATGTTCGGGGTCGGCGGCGGGTTTCTGACTACGCCACTGATGATCTTTTACGGCATTCCGCCGACCGTGGCAGCGGCTTCTGCTGCCAGCCAGGTGACGGGCGCTTCGGTATCCGGGGTGTTTGCCCATGCCCGGCGCGGCGGAGTTGATTACCATATGGGCGGGGTCATGGTGGCCGGCGGGGTGCTTGGCACCGGCATCGGCGCGATCCTGTTTCGACTACTCCAGCAATGGGGCCAGATCGATATCGTCATCAACCTGCTTTACGTCGGCTTGTTGGGGACGATTGGCACCCTGATGGCTCGGGAAAGCTGGGAGGCGGTCAAGGCCCAGAAGTCTGGTGTGCCGCTGCCCGCCCGCAAGCGGCGCCACCATCCGATGGTTGCCAACCTGCCAATGCGCTGGCGCTTCTATCGTTCGGGACTCTACATCTCGCCCCTTGCGCCTTTGCTGCTGGGTGTGTTCACGGGCGTGCTCACCATGCTGATGGGGATTGGTGGCGGGTTCGTGCTTGTCCCGGCCATGCTCTACATTCTGGGCATGAGCGCCAATGTGGTGGTCGGCACCTCGCTGTTTCAGATCCTGTTTGTGACCATGATAACCACCATGATGCACGCGCTGACGACGAAGGCGGTTGACATCGTTTTGGCGCTGCTGCTGCTGATCGGGTCGGTATCGGGGGCGCAGATTGGTTCGCAGCTTGCGCAGAAGCTGCCGGCCGAACGCTTGCGGTTTGTCCTGGCGGCGATTGTCTTGCTCGTTGCTTTCCGGATGCTCATTGGTCTCGCTTGGCAACCGGATGAAATTTACACGGATTCCCCGCTGTGAGAGCGCTGTTTGCCTTGCTGTGTCTGATCCTGCTGAGCGGGGCCCGCGATCCGATCCTGGTGCCCGAGGTTTCTCAGCATGAAATTCAGGTTCGCCAGGGTTTCACCGGCACCGAACTGCTGCTTTATGGCGCGATCCTGACACCCGAGGGCAACCGGGCCGGGCAGGATTATGATATCGTCGTCGTGCTGAAGGGGCCGACCAACGCCATTGTCCTGCGCGAGAAGCAACGGCTGGCCGGGATTTGGGTGAACGCTGACAGTGCAGAGTTTCGCTCGGCGCCCGCTTTCTTCGCCGTTGCCTCGTCTAAGCCGATTGACCAGATCGTCGACCAGAAGACTGCCGCGATTTACGAGTTGGGCCTGCCTTGGTTGCAACTTTCGCCGATCGGGGCTTTCGACCCTGACGCGCAGCGCCGGTTCTCTGCCGGTCTGGTTGAACGCCGCATGCGCGAAGGCTTTTACAAGGAGAACCCGAAGGGGGTGCAGGTAAGCGAGCAGGTGTTGTACCAGGCTCGGATCAGTCTGCCGTCTTCTGTGCAAACCGGCACTTACACTGCCGAAACCTTCGCGATCAGCAAAGGGCGTGTGGTGGCTTCGGCCGTGGCTAGGGTGGAAGTGCGAAAGGTCGGGTTTGAGCGACTGGTCGCCCAGTTCGCGGATGATAACGGTTTCCTCTATGGCTTGCTGGCGGTGTCGATCTCTGTCGGCATGGGATTTGTAGCCGGTCGGTTGTTCGCACTCGTTTAACGCATCTTAACTGTCCCGATTTATCCCTCTGATCCGCCAAAGAGCAGGGGACGTAAAGGGCATGGAAAGCATGAGCGGCCGGGATTTCGGCCAGCACGACAATCCGTCGGAGCATGAGCCTGCCGATCCGGAAGCGGTACCTGCGCTGGATGAGCCGATAAACAACGCCCTTGAACCCATCGGCATCGTGCTGGAGATTGCCGGATCCGGCTCGGCGATTGCGCTCGATCTTCAGCGCCTGCAGGAATGCGCCGATGACTTTGATCCCTCGGTGGCCCTGGCGGGCCAGGTTGGCAGCCAGGTCAAGATTCGCGTTGGCAAGGGCTGGTTGCTCGCCTCTGTTCGCACCCAGCGGCAGGCTGGCAAGACGCCGGGCGGGATCATGGCGCAGATCGATTTCCTGGGTGAAGGTGATGAAGAACGCCTGACCGGGCGAATCCATTCCTTCCGCCGCGGTGTAACGCGTTACCCCATCCCGGGCGCGCTGATTTATCCGGCCACAAGCAACGATCTGCGGCAGATCTATGCCAGCGACGGTCGTTCCTCGATCCAGGTCGGCACGGTGTTTCCAACCAAGGATATTCGCGCCGGGCTGTATGTCGACTCCCTGCTGGGCAAACACTTTGCCCTGCTCGGTTCGACCGGGACCGGTAAGTCGACCAGTGCCGCGCTGATTCTGCACCGCATCTGCGAGAGCGCCCCGGAAGGGCACATCGTGATGATCGACCCGCATGGCGAATATTCGGCCGCGTTCAAGAAGACCGGCATGATCTTCGATGTTTCCAATCTGCAAATGCCCTATTGGCTGATGAACTTCGAAGAGCATTGCGAAGTATTCCTGACCTCCAGCGGCAACGACCGTCAGGAGGATATGGACATCCTTTCCAAGTGCCTGCTGGCGGCTCGGGCCAAGAACCGCCTGGCCGAGGGAATGGGCAAGATCACCGTCGATAGTCCGATCCCCTACCTGCTGTCCGATCTGACCAACCTGATCCAGACCGAGCTGGGTAAGCTCGACAAGTCGACATCTTCGGCTCCCTATATGCGGATCAAGACCAAGATCGATGAGCTGAAGGCCGATCCGCGCTTTCAGTTCATGTTCTCGGGCATGCTGGTCGGCGATACCATGGCCGAGTTCATCTCCAAGATCTTCCGCCTGCCCAGCCGGGGTAAGCCGATCTCGATCATTGACGTCTCCGGCGTGCCTTCCGACGTTACATCCACTGTCGTTGCTGTTCTCAGCCGTATGGTCTTCGACTTTGCGATCTGGGCGCGCGACGAAAAGACCCGGCCGGTCCTGCTCGTCTGCGAGGAAGCCCATCGCTATGTGCCGAGCGAGAAGAACGCGGAGGGATCCTCAGTCGGCAAGATCCTCAGCCGCATCGCCAAGGAAGGGCGCAAGTACGGCGTCAGCCTGGGCCTGATCACCCAGCGGCCCTCCGATCTGGCCGAGGGCGTACTCTCGCAATGCGGGACGATTATCTCGATGCGCCTCAACAACGATCGCGACCAGGCCTTCGTCAAGGCCGCCATGCCCGAAGGCGCGCGCGGCTTCCTCGATTCAATCCCTGCGCTGCGCAACCGCGAATGCATTATCTGCGGCGAGGGTGTTTCGATCCCGATCCGCGTTGCCTTTGACGAATTGGATGAGGCCAAGCGTCCCGCCTCAGCCGATCCTTCGATCAGCGAGTTGTGGCGCAACTCGGGCGGCGAAGAGGAAATGGTCGAGCGGACCGTTCAGCGCTGGCGCGCGCAGGGAAGGTAGTTGCCAGACTTACCCGATCACGCTTGTGACTGGGGCTCCATACCGCTGATCCGGGCCAGCATCCGCCCGCGCCACGGCAGCTTGAAATAGGTCAGCAGGGTGAGCACCAGCGAGGTGACGGAGCTGAGCAGGAACGAATACCACAGGGCGTCTGCCCCCAGCACGGGGTAGAGCAGATGGTATGCGCCCAGCCGCACCGCGTACATCGCGATGAACAGCACGGCGAGCTGGGCATAGATCACCCCATAGGCGCGCAGCGTGCCGAACAGCACAATCGTGACCCCGAACGGCAGGTAGGTCCAGATCGCCAGGTCCTGAATGTGCAGCGCGTTGGCCACCGATGGGCTGTTCGCGCCCAGGAAGAGCTCAAGTACGGGGCGATCAAACGGCACCAGCGCTGCGATCATCAGTCCGGTCATTGCCAGGTTGGCCAGCGCGCCGGTGCGGCTGATGGCATCGACCCGGTCCTCGCGCCCCGCGCCAATATGCTGCGCGACCATCGCGCTGACCGCCGCGCCAATCGCCATGGCCGGCATGCCGATGTAGTTCCAGATCTGCAGCAAGGCGCCATAGGCCGCCGCCGTGGCCAGGCCTTCGCGATTTACCAGCCCGATCATGATCACCCCGGCACCCGAAATGATCAGCATCTGCGCCCCCATCGGCAGCCCACGCGATAGGAGATATTGCGTTTCTTCCCAGCGCGGCCGCAGCCAGGCCAGCTCCGCCCCGCGCAGCCGCAGCGGCAGGTCCTTGGCATAGATCCAGGCGATCATTGCGACGAAGCCGATGCCGGTGGCGATCACCGTGGCCCAGGCCGAACCGGCGATACCCAGCGCCGGGGCCGGGCCCAGGCCCAGGATCAGCACGGGGTTGAGCGCCACGTCGAGCACGGTCGCCAGGATCATGAAGCGCAGCGGGGTGGCCGCATCGCCCGATCCGCGCAGGCTCATCGCGATGATCGTGGTGATCGTGGCGATTGGATTGGCGATGAACACCACTCGCAGATAGGCCAAGGCCTGATCGTGGGCCGCGCCCGGCGTGGCGAGCAGGTCCAGCACCTTGTCCGCAAACAGGATGCCAAGCGTGGCCATGACCAGCGAAATGGCGCCAGTCAGGCCCAGGGCGGCGCCGAGGATACGGCGGGCGGCGACGACGTCCTTGGCACCCCAGGCCTGGCCGATCCGGACCGTGGCGGCCATGCCAAAGCCAAAGACCAGTGCGAACAGCAGGAACATCAGGATATTCGAATTGGCGGTGGCGGCCAGCGCCTCATCCCCCAGCAATTGCCCGACCCAGACCGCGTTGATCGAACCATTCAGGCTTTGCAGCACGTTACCGACCAGCTGCGGCAGGGCAAAGACCAGCAGGGTCCGCGTCAGCGGCCCCTCGGTCAGGCTCCCCCGCAAGGGGCCGGTGCCCGAATTGGTATCGCTCATGTTCCCCGCGTGTCCCCATATAGGTGAATGTGCATTCGGTCAGTCAGGCGCAGCCCATGCTGCAGCGCCAGCGGGGCCAGCCAGCGTTCGCGGCTGCGCAGCGTGGCGCTGTCGGTCCCTTCGGGCATGACGAACACGCGATCGCGCGGCAGCTTATGCGCTTCGATCAGCGCGATCACTTCGTCGACATCGGCTGGCGCTGCCACGACAAACTTAAACCAAGCTTGAGGTTTTTGAATCCACTCGGCCAGGCGCTCAGGAATCTGTGCAGAGTCAACAGGATTCCCGGAATGCTTCAATTTCGGGCTGACATTGTACTGGCTGACCAGCGGGTCCAGCGCCGGATGCGGCGCGACCGTACCGTTGGTTTCAATCTCCACGGTCATGCCGTCCAGCAGGGCGACCATTCGCGCCAGTGCGGCGCCTTGTAGCAGCGGCTCGCCGCCGGTGATGACCAGCCGGTCCTGCCCCAGCGCCATGATCCGCGCGGCCACGTCAGCCTCGTCCAGCACGACCTGGTTGGCCTTGCGCTCAAAAACCAGGTCATCGCGGTGCGGGCGATTGTCGCCCTCGAACCGCCAGGTATAGGCGGTATCGCACCAGGTGCAGGCCAGGTTGCAGCGCGACAGCCGCACGAAGGCGACCGGGCGGCCGATGCTGGGCCCTTCACCTTGCAGCGAGGCAAAGATCTCCGGTTCGCCGGGGGTGGTGGTGGCAAGCGTCAGCATGGCGCAGCGTCCGTGGCAGATTTGGAACAGCTAGGACAGGGCCGACAGTTCCTCCCCGAAACGGAGAGGATTGTTACCCCAATCGCGCCAATGCTGCCGCAAGCCGTTCGGCCTCGGCCT
>JACCDH010821301.1_pt1 | contig 18710 bp, 19 predicted proteins | sample 7442481 | NCBI WGS metagenome assembly JACCDH01 (sample SAMN15323433, study PRJNA562643) | freshwater metagenome | isolation source: river surface water | place: USA:Blue River Watershed | collected 2017-08-15 | reverse complement strand
CATATGCGTAATTTTGTTCGATATTACGAAACAATACTTAAACTATAAACATTATTAGGTAAAATTTCCAATGGCAACATCAGATTCAGAGAAAATACGCATTGATAAATATTTATGGGCTATAAGGGTATTCAAGACTAGGAGCATAGCTACTGATGCATGTAAGGCAGGGAAAGTCAAATTAGAGCAGAATAGTATTAAGCCTTCACAAAACGTAAAAATTGGTGATATTTACCATATTCAAAAATCTCAAAGAAAAATTATTGTGAAGGTATTAGCACTTCTAGAGAGAAGATTAGATGCTAAATCCGCAGCCCAATACTTTGAAGATTTGAGTCCGATCGATGACACCCCGCGTCTTCATTCTGTATTCACCGTTCCTGTATTTCAGAGAAATAGGGGTACTGGCAGGCCTACTAAAAAAGAACGTAGAGAAATTGATGATGTGCAAAGCAGTTGGGAAGATGAAGATTAAATGATGCCACAAGTTTTAATTAATGAGGGATTGTTTGTTGCAACTCGTCAGTTTTGTATGCCTTTCATAAATCTCCCCAAATTAAAATTCGAATTAAATATTTAGGTCCAGAAACTAGACTCAACAACCCCACCATAGAGCTAATGATTTATAGAGTTTTGCAAGAAATAATTAATAATTCTTTGAAACATTCAAATGCAAATGAAATTATTGTCCAATTAATTCAATCCAAAAATGAGTTAATATTAAGTGTTGAAGACAATGGTATCGGTGGAGATATTAATATAAATGAAAGTATTAATAGTCTGGGAATCAGTAATTTAATATCTATACTTAAATGCCTAAACGGACAAATAACCTTCGAAAATTCTGAAAATTCAGGATTAACAGCTTTATTTAGAATTCCTTTTTAAAGTATTTTTTTATATTAATTAATTAGTTTATTTTATATATTAGAAGCCCTATGTATTAGGCATAATAGTTAAACTAAACTAAAAAATTCTAAATAATAATGCGTAAAGATTACCTATTTAGTGTAATAAGATTATACTTATGTGCAATTTTGTTTTTTGTATTCTTACAAAATTCAACTGCACAACCTTTTTCGTATCAGCCAAACTTCAACCAAAATCCGAAAACCTTAAATTCGGCAAATAGTTATGAAGTTATCGTAAAACAAGAACTAGCAAAATTTTTTAGTCCAGGCACTTTCGTCGTAGATATTAACATTTTGCAAGGAAGTATAGAGGTTATTAAACCAAGCAATAAAGCCAACATAAAGAAAAAAATGGGTCGTCTACCGGGCATGCCTGTACTTCCAAAAAGTATAGAGGAGACTACACCTACAGACACCAACTCTAATTATATTTTCAGTATAGAAGAAGTTGATTATTTAGATGTATCAGTTTTAGTTGATACCACATTTAATGATACTGATTTAGATTTCATCAAATCGTTAGTGCGTTCAGTAATACCAATTGATGAAACAAAAGGGGATATTGTAAAGGTTAAACGTGCAGTATTTCCGAAAGCTCAAGAGAGCAATCAAGTAATTACGGCTCCAATACCTCTACAAAGTAAACCTGAAGCAATTCAATATCCAAATAATAACACCCCAAACACAGAGAATAAAAGTGCTGATACTGAAAAACCAGAACAGAATATTTTGTTGTACGCATTGTTATTCATTCTACTCATTTGTTTAGTCATTATTGTATTCGTTGTATTCTTATTGTACAGAAGAAGTAAGCAGAATAATAATAATAACTCCAACAATAATAATGATGTTCAAAAAGAAGAGAAGAAATCTAATAAAGATGATGAACTAAGTATAGTTTATCCCCGTGAAGAATTAAAATCAAGTCCGCAAACTGAAGATATCATTAACTACGAATTTAACAGACAGCATGTTATTACTAGTGTCATCTCAAATCCGAAAGATGTAGCTGCTATGTTAGAAGCATGGATGTTAACAAACCCTGAAGAAGGAAAACTAAGAGCGGCAAACGCATTAAATGCTGTAAATCCGAAGTTACTTAACTTCATCAAGCCACATTTATCAGATAAAGTATATACTGAATTGTCTCAGGCAATCAACAACGGACAGTTGAACTCATATACAGATAAATATCAGGAGGCTAGAGATTTCAGTAAAGAATTATTATCAATAAATACTGAACACGAAAAAAATGAAGATCTCTTTGAGTTCCTAAATCAAATTACAGATGCTCAAGTTATTCACATGTTAAAAGATGAAGATGATAATTTATCTTCAATATTACTAGCACAATTAAACTCAAAGCGTTCAAAGAATATTTTAGGAATGTTGGATATAAATCGTAGATCATCTATTATTATGAAGATGAGTAAGATCGATTTAATATCTTCTTCAATTTATAGAGAAGTAGCAGGTTATTTCTCTAAGAAAGCAGTAGAGGTAAAGGGTATGCAGAATGTAGCGTTCGACGGACTTCAGACCATTTTAGATATTTTAGATCAAATGCAAGACGAAGATCAAGATCAATTAATTGGCTCTATTGCATCTCAAGATTTAGAGTTGGCGAATAACATAAAGCAACAATTTGTAGGCTTTAAGAATTTAGTTTATTTAACAGATGTTCAATTAGAGGCAGCGCTTAGAGATATAGATACAGATACAATAGTTGCAGCATTGACAGGGTCTACAGCAGCAATTCAAAATAAAGTAATTGCACAACGAGCAGTACGAGAGCAAACATTAATTAGATCTGAATTAGATGGTTCAAATACTATAAGTCCAGAATTACGAGACGCCTCTAAAAAGAAAATTATTGATTCAATAAGAAAAGTTTTAAAAACGATTGCCTAATGAGAGTTAAGTTATTTATATTATTGTTATTTATTTCATCGTATAGCTTCTCTCAATCAGTTAGAAGTAATCCTCAGGTAAGAAAACAAACTGAACTTACTAGGTTGATGGAAGAGGTAGTTGATGTATTGAAAGTACCAGATTTATTATACAGAAGAGTATCAATTGTCTCTTTTGATTATCCAGATTTTATCTTAAGTGAAAGCGAAGCATCACAGATAAGAAGTAGAATAGAAGGAGCTTTTGCTAAATCGGGCTTTGTAATTGTATCGGCGCCAGAATTTAAGCAAAAAGCATTAACAATTGTGTCGGGTACAGATTCAAACCTGAGGATTTCTCGACAAAATTCGTTAGAGAGATTATTAAATAATGAAAAAGCTTTTTCTGAAGTAATAGAGAAGTATGCAATTCAAGGTGTAATTTATGCTCAACTCACATATGATTATGTGACAGGATATCAATTGAATTTACAATTACTCAAATCAAATTCAAAAGAATTATTGTATTCTACAATTGTATATTCTGATCCGAAATTATATGTTTCTAGAAGCATGCAAACTCAAGTTACTGCTGGCTATCTAGTTAATAATACCCAAAACTATTTAATAAATAATAAACCATTTACCGGAGGTAGTTTTGCTGGTTTTGCAGAATTAGGCGTGCATTTACGTCAACCATTTACACCGGCTAGAAATGGATATTACGGAATTACAGGCGGACTATCACTTTTGAATTTGATACAAAGTGGTAACGATACATCGTTTAAAAATTTCAATAAGATTATACCTACAGTCGGATTTCAATATTCATTATGTTTTTTCAAGAAAAATGATTTACCTCGTGAATATTGGATGGAGGCATTTCAATCAATTAATTTATTAGTTGCAGATGAATGGCTACCAGTTGTACGACAAGGTATAACTGTAAACGCGACTAAAAACATGAGTGTTCAAATAGATTTAAGATATTATCTATTGAGCTCTAATTTGACTAACGGCAACAACTTGTTGCAATTAAATAATTTTGGATATGGACTTAACATTATATACAGACCGAAGATATAGTTTAATCATTTTTGCTTTCATTTTTTTTAGTTCTTGCCAAACTCAGATGACTCCTCAAGAGTTAGTAGAGCAGCAGAGAATTTCAGAAATGCAAAGAAGAACTGTTAATGCTAAAGATCCTGTAAACATTAAATACAAAAATAATTCATCTAGCATTGAATATGCTGTTGGCAAGGGTAATGAGGAGTTTGTACTTGATATGAACACTGATCCTAAGTTTAAAAAAGATGTTATCGATGGAGTGTTAAATATCTCCAGAGAAGCACAAATAGCAGTGAATGATGCAGTAAAATTCATTCGAAAGTCGCAAGAGTTTTTATACATCGATGATTATAATACTGCATTAGAATATGTTAATGAATCAATAAAAATCATTCCAACTGCTGAAGGTTATGCTTTAAGAGGTAGTATTCTATACATGATGGGTGATGAACCTGCTGCAAAAGATAGTTGGTTGTTAGCATTAAAAATTGATCCTGAAATTAAAATTCCGACAGCTAAAGAGTTGAAGGAAATATCTTCAAAATAATTAGATATGAAATTTTCTATTGGTAGTTTTATTGGTTTTTCTATTTGTCTAGGATTCATTATTGTTGGATTGTTAGATACCAGCGGGTACATTAAATTAGAGCATTTTCTGCCCGACTTTTTAAAAAACCCATTTATCCATTTTGCTGGATTCTTTATTGTATTTGGCGGTGTACTTGGTGCAATGTTTATAATGTACCCTACTGAAGCAGTATTAAAAGCGTTAGCTAGTTTCAGGTATTTATTTAATCATGCTAATGCAAAGGCCTCTTCTATGGCTGAAGATGTTGAGATGATTGTAAATTGGTCTGAAAGAATTAAAAATGACAAGAAATCTTTTATTCTCGAAATGACCGAAAAGCAAAAAGACCCATACGTGAGAATGCTTTTTGATTTATATAGTACAAATTATTCTGCACATGATATAAGGGCAATGGGTGATGTAAGTATTGAGAAAGAATACAATCAATCATTGCAAATGTCTGATGTAATACATGCCATGGCAAACTCAGCACCAGCATTTGGTATGGTGGGTACTGTATTAGGCATGGTAGTGATGCTAAGCAACCTCAGTGATCCCGCAAATATTGGTCCTGGTATTTCAACCGGATTAATAGGTACACTTTATGGAGTTACATCAGCCAACTTATTTTTCATACCACTTTCTAGAAAAATAAAATTCAATGCATTAAATCAACAGCGAAGAGAAATTATCATTCTAGAAGGTTTGTTGTTAATTAAAGAAAATAAACCAGCTTTGGTCATTAGAGATCAGTTGATGTCATTCGTTTCTAGAGAAAATGAAACAGAAACTAAACCTGCAAAATAATGAGTTTAGAGTCAAATAAAAAGAAAGTTCACAAAAACGCATTTGGTGAAGGTCAAGAAGAGCTATGGTTAATTACATATGCTGACTTGATTACTTTACTATTATGTTTTTTTATTCTTTTGTTTTCGGCTTCATCAATTGATCAAAATGTTTGGGAAAGCATTAAGACTAGTTATAGTACCAAAATGAAAAAAAAGGTAGCCAACACACCGCTTGCTGATATTAAAAATCAACTAGATTCTATGTTGATGAAAGAAGTAAAGGACAATAAACTCGAAATACAAAAAGACGAAAACGGTATTAACATGAGATTTCTAAGTACCTCTTTCTATAATTCAGGAGAGGCTACATTATTACCAGAAGGGAAAGAAATTGTAGACAAAATTTTCAATATCATTAAAAATGTGAAGGGCACAGAATTTAATATAGACGTTGAAGGACATACTGATGACAATCCGATTTCAAACATAAGTTTCCCATCTAATTGGGAGTTATCAGTAGCGCGTGCTTCAAACGTTGTACGATATTTAGTTGAACGAGGGATAGAACCTCGTAGATTAAAAGCTTCAGGCTATGCTGACACAAAACCAGTTGTATCTAATAGGGATTCATTGGGCAAACCTATTCCAGAAAACCAATCAATCAATCGTAGAGTAGTTTTAAAGATCCACTACTAGTTACTAGTCACTAGTTACTAAGTATAGCAGCAACTCCTGGCAATACCTTACCCTCCATATACTCTAATAATGCACCACCACCTGTTGATACATAAGACACATTATCTGATAAATTAAACTTTGCTACAGCAGCAGCTGAATCGCCACCACCAATTAGTGAAAATGCACCATTTTTTGTTGCTTCAACAACTGCTAAAGCTATTGTCTTTGTTCCGTTTTCGAAGTTACTCATTTCAAAAACTCCCATTGGTCCGTTCCATAAAATCGTTTTCGAATTCAGTATAATTTCTTTGAAAGTTTGTATACTTTTTTCTGCAATATCTAAGCCCATCCATCCCTCGGGTATACTATCATTATTCGCTATTCGGATGTTAGCGTCGTTGTTAAATGCATCGGCAATTACAGAGTCAACAGGTAATGCTAATTGTACCCCTTTAGCTTTCGCTTTTTCAATTAAACTTAATGCTAAATCTAATTTATCATCTTCACATAAAGATGAACCTATATTGCCACCCATTGCTTTAGCAAATGTATATGCCATGCCTCCACCAATGATGATCGCATTCACCTTCTCTAATAACTTTTCTATCAATAATATTTTATCAGAAACTTTTGCACCACCCATAATTGCAGTGAAAGGTCGCTCAGCACTATTCATTACTTTCTCAGCATTCTTCAATTCATTCGCCATCACATAGCCGAATACTTTAGCATTCGCAAAAAACTGAGCCACAATAGTAGTTGATGCATGTGCTCTGTGAGCTGTACCAAAAGCATCATTCACATAAACGTCACCATGTTTTGATAATTTTTCAGCAAAAGCTAAATCACCTTTTTCTTCTTCTTTATAGAAACGTAAATTTTCTAGTAATAAAATTTCACCAGCATTTAAATTTGCAGAAAGTTGAAAAGATTCTTCAGATATACAATCATTCGCAAATAAAACTTTTGCTGATGTTAAATCAGCTAAGTGATGCACTAAATGTTTTAATGAGTATTTTTCAGCCGGACCTTCCTTTGGTCTGCCTAAGTGTGACATCAATACAATTGATCCACCGTCATTTAAAATCTTTTTAATAGTTGGTATAGCAGCTTGCATTCTAGTGTCGTCAGTGATCTCAAATGCACTATTCAAAGGAACATTAAAGTCAACACGAATTAAGGCACGCTTGCCAGAGAAATTAATAGAATCGATGGTCATCATGGTTACGAATTTAATTTCGGCAAATGTATGAATTCCACGCAGAGAACGCAAGAGGTGATGTAGAGACCGCAAAAAAATGTATTAAGTACAAAGTATTAAGTACAAAGAAAACAGATTTTTCTGCGCTCTCTGCATTACCCCGCGCTCTCTGCGTGGAACTTTGCCTCTCAAACCCTCTCCACTAACTCCGCCAGCCTACTCGAGTACCCCCACTCATTATCGTACCATCCGACTACTTTAACCAGTCGACCTACAATAGAGGTCAGTTGAGCATCGAAAATACATGAGTGTGCATTTTCTTGAATGTCGATAGAAACAATAGGGTCTTCGGTATATTGTAAAATTCCTTTCAAAGAATTTTCAGAAGCATGTTTGAAAGCAGCATTAATTTCTTGAACGCTCACATCCTTCTTTAACAAACAAGTAAAATCGGTAAGTGAACCATTGGGTACGGGTACGCGAATACCAGCGCCACCTAGTTTGCCTTCTAAATGAGGGAAAATACTAGTGATAGCTTTCGCCGCACCAGTGCTAGTAGGTATCATAGATACCGCAGCAGCTCTAGCTCTTCTAAGATCTCGATGTGGTGCATCATGTAAATTTTGATCACCAGTGTATGAATGAACAGTCGTAATATATCCGTCTTCTATGCCACCTAATTCATCTAAGACTTTCACCATAGGTGCAACATTATTAGTGGTGCAAGAAGCATTTGAAATAATGTTAGCTGATTTTTCTAAAACATAATCATTAACACCAAGAACGATTGTCGGGGTATCTTTATCAGAAGCAGGTGCAGAGATGATTACTTTTTTGGCTCCTGCTAAAATATGTGCATTTGCTTTTTCAGTACTAGTGAATTTACCAGTTGATTCAATCACCACATCGATGCCTAATTTTTGCCAAGGTAAATTCGCCGGGTCTTTTTCTTGAAAACATAAAATCTCTTTTCCGTTCACAATTAAGCTATTTGGCGTGTATTCAATGTTACCATCAAATGCTCTATGAATTGAATCATACTTTAACAAATGAGCAAGGGTAGCTGTATCGGTTAAGTCGTTAATGGCAACAATGTTTAAGCCACGTTTCAACATAATTCTCAAGCTCACTCTTCCAATTCTCCCAAATCCGTTTATCGCAATTCTCGGTGATGTTTTCATATAACAAATATAGTTTTTATAAACGCTTATATTTTATTAAATTGAATTTCTTAACGATATAATAATGAAGAAATTACTGTTTTTGTTTTGCGTCATAGCTATACAAAATTTATACGCTCAAAATAATAAGCCTATCGTGAGTAATTTGAATTTAACATATAACGATAGTATGTTAATTACCACTTACGACGTTTTCGATGTTGAGAATGATACTTTAGAAGTGTTTATGACGATTATGAATGTAAAATTAAAATCATTTATAAATTCTGATAAAGTTAGTGGTGATGTTGGCAAGGGGATTAAACCTGGCAACAATAAAACTATTTATTGGAGATACGATTCTCTAGTTTTTAATAAACTTATTGAAGTTAGGGTATATGCTGACGATCATAAAACGCCTTCTATTCAAGATATAATAGCATTGGTTGATACGAATAGAATGAAGCGTGATATGGATAGTTTAGAAGGCACTCGACATTTTTCTGCGGCACCTCAACGATTAGCAAAAATAAAAGATACCATTTCGACTCGATTTGTAAACTATGGATCTCAAATGAGAGAACAAATTTTTCAGTATGGAGCTTATGCTGCAAGAAATATAGAAGGTACGAAAATGGGTAAGGGACAGGAGGATAAATATTATATTATTGATGCTCATTTTGATTGTGTATCGAACGGACCTGGGGCTGATGATAATTTATCAGCAGTAGTAGCAATGCTAGAGTCAGCGAGGGTATTGAATGGTGTCGAATTAAATAAGAGTATAAAATTTATAGGCTTTGATTTAGAAGAGCTTGGTTTGTTAGGGAGTAAAGAATATGTCAAAAATTTCTTGCAAAAAGACCAGCAATTAAAAGGCGTGTATAATTTTGAGATGATCGGATATTATTCTACTAGAAATAATTCACAGACTTTACCAGCGGGCTTCAATTTAGTATTCCCAGAAGCATATAATCAAGTTGCGCAAGATACTTTCAAAGGAAATTTCATTACCAATGTGGGAAACGTTACTTCTTCAATTTTTGTGAATGAATTCAAGAGTGCAGCTGCTGCTTATGTACCCAATTTGAAAGTTGTTTCGGTCAAAGTGCCAGATAATGGAATGTTAGCACCCGATCTTAGAAGAAGTGATCATGCTCCCTTTTGGGATGCTGGTTATAATGCAATCATGTTAACCGATGGCGCAAATTTTAGAAATAAAAATTATCACACGGCAAAAGATGTTTCAGATTCCTTGAATTTTCAATTCATGTCAAACGTACTTAAGACAACACTAGCAAGTGTTCTACGACAGGGTGGACTATCGCATTCGGGTGTTGCCAGCAAAGAAGTTGAGATTTTAAATTTGGTGGGAGTTAATCTAAATGAGCATATCCACGATATACGCATACAACCCAATCCGGCTGCTAACCAATGTCATGTTGAATGGCCCAGTAATTTCGAAGCAACAAGCATAAAAGTCTTTGATTCAAAAGCAGAATTGGTTTATTCGAGTGAAATTAGTAATAAGAATTCTCATATTTTACTGACGGATGTCTACGCTAATGGTCATTATTTCGTGGAGTTAATTTCAACAAAAGGGCAATTAAGAAGCAGATTTGTGGTAAAACACTAATTATAAGTGCTTGAATATGATAATGAATGCTATGAGAATAAGCCTTTAAAGTATTTTTTTTCAAAAAAAATTTGCAGAAAAAGGTTTTAATACTACTTTTGCAATCCCAAACGACGCCAAATTTTGGCAAAACGGAAATGGCCCGTTCGTCTAGGGGTTAGGACAGGAGATTTTCATTCTTCAAACAGGGGTTCGATTCCCCTACGGGCTACAGAAAAAATGCTAGTGTGCATACATGCTAGTTTAATGCAAAAGGCTTCAACATTGTTGAAGCCTTTTTTTATGGTATAAGTATATACTTGCCCGTTTTGACTATCGACTCTCCTGAAGGAGATTATCTGTATAGAGATCTTTTATGTAGTTACATAAACAGTTATTAGTTTTAAATAAAAAATTTATTAATATCAAATACCAAATACCAACGGAAAGATAAATACAACAATGATTGTCCAGATAAAATATACAGGCAAATAATTTGCTATAACATTTCTGATTTCTAAACTATCAGATTTGTTTCTTAATACACTGTATAATTTAATGTTAACAAATATCATATGAAATAATATTAAAATATTTGCTCCTAATACTGCAGATCTATTTGGAGTAAATCCCCATTCATTTATTCTAAATAATATTGCTGATAAAGCAATTAAGCTAATTATAATACTTAATAATGATAGCAGAAAAAGAAGCCAAATCTCATATTTGCTTTTTTCTTTTGAAGATTCAGCTACTGAGAAAAATATTAAGGCCATTACTCCAATCAATAATATATTAAAAATCAATAAGAACTCACGATCGTTATAAGGGTCTTTGCCTAAGTAAACTATTGAAAGTAGGTAGACGAAGAGCATTATTAAAACGAGCGGACTAAATATTTTTGCTATTAGGGGAGAAATTTTACTTACTAAATTTGAATTGTTTTGTATAAGATATGTTCCAACTATTGGCAATGAAGCTAATCCGAATATTCCAATATTTTCAAAATAAAATTTCTCGATATTTAAACCGATTAATCCGAATAAACCAATCGTAATTCCTGTTAATATACCACCAGCTATTAACATTAAAGCATTAATAACAATTAAGTCACCATTGTATTTTAAAAAGCTAATTCTCTTTTCAGAACTTTTAAAATCATTTGCTATATATGTATATCCTGATAATGACCATAAAAATAAAACTAAATGAACGGTTACTAAATTTATTACATCACTATTATTATTGGGAGGAAGTGTATTTATATATAATGCAGCTAATATATTTATAACTGTAATTATTATTAGATTAAACTTGTTAATATTATTTCTTATTGCGAAATAAATACTAATCATGGTAAATGAAATAAACCCAATATTTCTCGAATAGAAAAGTTCTTCATCAAAATTAAAAATGAATGGCATTTTAGCAATCATGCCAGCAATTAAAGATAATATTACAACTAATATTATTTGATTTTTATCTATAGTAATTAGAGAAGATTCTTTATAGTTTAATCTTAAATGCCAATATTTTATAAGTTCGTTTTTTTCGATGGTCTTATATAATTCATTGAAACTCGCTTTGAATTTCGATGGCTCAGAACGATATAGTTTTTCTAATTGTTCTGCGTTATCAATATTTGCTATTATGCTTTCTTTTATCATAATCACATGTATTTTTTATTAAGTATGTTGATATAAAGAAATTTCAATTCTTTTATATCAAAGAATAAAAATATAGTTTAAGATTAACTTATTTTTTTATAATAACTTTGAAATATAACGTACTTATTACGATAAAAGTACTCATGGCCAATAAATATTGTAGAAATGAGTATGCTGAATAGATTGACTTTAAATCGACAATAAATATTACAAGCCAACACAGCATGAAACCTAGATTTAATAAATAATGTTTGTAGTTTTCTTTTATTCGAATTGCTAAAAATTCTGTGCTTTTCAAACTGATGACATATATACTTACGAATAGTATTGCATATATTAGAAATACAGCTGATATTAAATAGTTATTCAAATAAGCAAAATATAAACTGAACAATAAAGTAAAAATACTGTAGGTCAAAGAATTTATTTTTATGCTGTTACCACTCATATGGATGAATATTTTTGTGCTTATGCTTTCTTACTTACCCACCATCCGAAGATAGCCGCAGTAAAAAACATAATTAAACTATATACAGCAGGAGGAATACTCATGGCACTATTTCCAATCACTGATAATGCAATATATATTGCTAGTGTGCCGTTATGAATTCCAATTTCCATACCAATTGAAATTGCTTGTTTTCTTTGAATTTTAAATAGTTGCGGGATGTAATATCCAGCCATCATACTCAAAACATTAAAGCTTAATGCTGCTAAGCCAACTTGTTGAAAGTAATTTGCTATCTGTGCTTTTTCTTTTAAAATGGTTGCTACGATTATAAGCACTAAAAATAAAGCCGACATAATTTTCACCGGCTTGTCGAGACTTACAGTCAATTTCGGCAGTTTTGATTTTACCAACATCCCTATAGAAACAGGTACTAAAACTATTGCAAATACTTCTATTACTTTTTTAAATTGCATTGGTATTACTATTCCTGATTCCATAAAATGTGCAATCGACAAGTTCACTATGAAGGGTAAAGTGAATAATGTTAAAAAGCTATTGACTGCCGTAAGTGAAATATTTAAAGCTACATCGCCTTTTGATAGATGACTATATAAATTTGCAGTTGCCCCTCCTGGTGATGCTGATAATAACATCAATCCTACAGCTAATTCTGCTGGTAACTTAAACGCAATAGCGATACCAAAACATATAAAAGGCAATAGAATCATTTGACAAAATAATCCTATAAATATTGCTTTCGGATAAAGTACTACTCTCTTAAAATCGTCTATACTTAATGATAGTCCTAAGCCAAGCATTATTATACCCAATGCCAATGGTAGAAACAAGCTAGTAATTAAATTAGATTCCATATTTCTATGTTTTTTTAATCTAATTTATCAAAATATATTTAATAAAAAAAGAGAGCCATAATTGGCTCTCTTTAATTCTACTATTCTGTAACTAGTAAATAGTTAATTATGTACTGATTTAGTTACCAACTTTTTTCCATGTATCGGTTCTTCCGAATAAAGAAACACCTACAAAGCCTCTAACTTCTAGTGTTTGAGGATTCGTTAGTTTTATATTACAACTATAGGTTTTCCCTGACTCAGCATCGTAAATTGTACCATTTTGCCATTGTGAATTGCCAGTATACTTGAAACCAATCATATTAGTAAGTCCTAATAATGGAGTATTTCTCTTACTAGCATCTGGGTTATTCTTATCTACTTTGTTCTCACCCTTTTCGTTTTTAGGCTCTTTTAACCATGCAATTTTACCTTGATATTTATCGCCATATTTTGTGATTTTAATATGAGCCTTACCGCTACCTACTAGCCAAGTACCAAGAATTCTATCTGCTTCGTTACTTTGAGAATAACCAAGACTAATACAAGTGAATAACACTAATAATACGCTGAATATTTTTTTCATACAATCTATTTTTTAAAAATAAATATAGTTAAAATTCTCTTTTTTAATAGAATTGATAATTTTTTCTTCACTATTTCAGATTTAAATTTTTAGAATTAGTTAAATGATATTTAAATTAAATACTGACGTATTTATAATTCTATAAAATAACTAAAAAACATATACATTTATACTTCATTAAGTTTAGTAGATAATGATGACAAAAATCGGAACTCCCTTAACAAAAAGTGCTTTAAAAGTTGTTTTATTAGGTTCAGGTGAATTAGGTAAAGAAGTTGTAATTGAATTCCAACGTTATGGAATAGAAGTTATCGCAGTTGATAAATATGCAAATGCTCCAGCTATGCAAGTTGCACATAGATCATATGTAATTTCTATGCTTGATGCAGAAGCTTTGAAAAATATAATTCATAAAGAACAACCTGATTTTATTGTTCCAGAGGTTGAGGCTATAGCCACTAGCGCTTTAATTGAACTAGAGGAAGAGGGATTTAAAGTAGTACCATCCGCAAAGGCTACTTCACTTACTATGAATAGAGAAGGTATTAGAACTTTGGCAGCTGAGACATTAGGATTGACTACCTCCAAGTATAAATTTTCTGGTGACTATAATAGTTTTGTAAATGATGTACACGCTATTGGGTTCCCTTGTGTAGTTAAACCAATAATGAGTTCCTCAGGTAAAGGACAATCTGTTTTGAAATCTGAAAACGATATTGAAAAAGCTTGGAAGTATGCTCAAGAGGGTGGTAGGTCTGGTGCGGGCAGAGTAATAATTGAAGCATTTGTTGATTTTGATTTTGAAATCACTTTACTTACTATCTCTCATAAAAATGGGGTTTCATTTTGTGAGCCAATCGGGCATCGACAAGAAAATGGAGATTATCAAGAATCTTGGCAACCTCAACCCATGTCGAAAATTGCTCTTGAAAAAGCAAAGCATATTGCAGAAAAAGTAGTGCTTGCATTAGGTGGTTGGGGACTTTACGGTGTAGAATTTTTTGTTAAAAATGAAGAAGTTTATTTTTCAGAACTTTCCCCTCGTCCGCATGATACCGGTATGGTTACTATGATCTCTCAAGATTTATCTGAATTCGCTTTACATGTTCGTGCAATATTAGGCTTGCCTATTCCAAAAATTACTCAATATGGTCCCTCTGCAAGTAGTGTTATATTAGTTAAAGGTGATTCGCAAGATATAGTTTATTCTGGTATTGAGGATGTACTTACAGAACCTGATACTCAATTAAGAATTTTTGGTAAACCCGAAATTATACATGAACGTAGAATGGGTGTTTGTCTAGCAAAAGCTGATACGATTGAAGAAGCACGAGCTAAAGCAAATCGTTCTGCTAATAAAATTGTTGTCGATTTAAGATAATTTCTTCGGATGTTACTATACATTAAAAATATGGTTTGTAATAGATGCGTTCTTGCTGTTAAGCAAAGTATTGATGCATTAAATTTACATATCGAAACAATAACGTTAGGTGAAGTTCAACTAAAAGAAAACTCAATAGATACCTCAACTTTTGATCAATTGAAGAATAAATTAGATGAACTTGGATTTGAAATTATTGATGATAAAAAATCACGATTAATTGAGCAAATTAAAAATATCATTATTCAACAAATTCATCATCAAAAAAATATAGATATAAAAATTAATTGGTCAGCATTTCTAGCCGATCAATTAAATTATGAATATAATTACCTAAGCTCTCTATTTTCTTCTGTTGAAGGTATTACTCTCGAGCATTATATTATCAAACAAAAAGTAGAGAAAATCAAAGAGCTTATCATTTATGATGAGCTAAATATTTCTGAAATTGCTGATAAATTAGCTTATAGTAGTGTTGCACACTTATCTTCACAATTCAAAAAAATTACCGGACAAACACCCTCTGAATTCAAGAAGTCTCATAATAAGTCGCGCAATACCATCGACAAATTGTAAATTTTATAATAATTACTGTCAATTATGTAAAGTGATTGCTTTTTTAAAGCTCATATTTGTCTATAAATAATAATCAATATGAGTTCCACTAATAAAATTAAAACATTTCCAGTACTAGGTATGAGCTGTGCTGCATGTGCCGTTAGTGTTGAGTCAATGTTGAAAAACACAAAAGGTGTAGTTTCTGCAAACGTAAATTATGCTAATGCTTCATTAACAACAGAATATAATCAATCAATTAATGCTGAACAATTAAGAGAGGTATTAAGATCAATTGGATATGATATACTCATTGATGAAGAAGCAGATAATGATTCAATTCAAGAAGAATACAATCATAATAATTTTAATACATTAAAATTTAGAACTATTTGGTCTATAATTTTATCATTTCCAGTTGTTATTATCGGTATGTTTTTCATGGATATGCCATATGGGAATCTTATATCAATGATTCTCTCAGCACCAGTTGTATTCTACTTTGGTAAGTCCTATTTTATTAATGCCATAAAACAAGCTAATCATCTTAATGCAAATATGGATACGCTTGTAGCATTAAGTACTTTCATTGCATTTATCTTTAGTTTATTCAACACTTTTTTTCCTGAGTTTTGGCATGCTCGGGGCTTACACGCACACGTTTATTATGAAGCAGCAGCTGTAGTAATTACTTTTATTTCTATAGGTAAATTACTTGAAGAAAATGCAAAGTCGAATACTTCGACAGCAATAAAAAAATTAATCGGACTGCAATCTAAAACTGTTAATATTATAGAAAATGGTATAGAAAAAAATATTCCGATAAAAGATGTTAAAGTAGATCATGTAATCATTATTAAACCCGGGGAGAAAATCCCGGTTGATGGTCGTGTTGTCAATGGATGTTCTTTTGTTGATGAAAGCATGATTACTGGTGAGCCTGTCGCAGTTGAAAAATTTAAAGATGAAAAAGTATTCTCTGGTAGCATCAATCAAAAAGGTAGTTTTCAATTTATTGCAGATAAGGTAGGATCAGATACCATTTTAGCGCAAATAATAAAAATGGTGCAGCAAGCGCAAGGTTCAAAAGCACCTGTACAAAAATTAGTAGATAAAATAGCAGGTATTTTTGTACCTATTGTAATCGCTATTTCAATTTTAACTTTTTTAGTATGGATAGTTTTTGGTGGAGAAAACGGATTTACTTATGCATTATTAAATTCAGTTACGGTATTAGTAATTGCCTGTCCGTGTGCCCTCGGACTCGCAACTCCAACAGCTATTATGGTAGGTGTTGGTAAAGGAGCAGAGAATAATATTTTAATTAAAGATGCTGAGAGCCTAGAAATTGCTCATAAAGTAAATGTAGTGGTATTAGATAAAACAGGTACGATTACGCAGGGGAGACCAGTTGTTCAAGATGTAGTTTATACAAAACATATTACAGAAACAGACAAAGAAGTATTGTTTGCAATTGAGTCAAGATCTGAGCATCCGCTTGCTGATGCAATAGTTGAGTATTTAAAACCTACTATAAAAAACACTTCGGATGTTACAATCTTCAACTCAGTAACTGGTAGAGGTGTGATTGCTAAACATCATCATTCAAATTTTTATGTAGGTAATATTGAATTCATGAATGAAAATAATATTCTTATAGAAGAGGAGTTCATTCAAAAGGCTAATAAACTACAAGAGGAGGGGAGTACAGTAATTTGGTTTTCAAATACTAATCGACTACTTGCAATTTATTCTATCACAGATAAAATAAATGGTAGTTCTATGAGTGCTATTAAGACTTTACAAGAGCGAGGAATTGAAGTATATATGTTAACAGGAGACAATAGAATAACTGCAACTGCTGTAGCAAAGAAAGTGGGGGTTCAGCATTTTGTTTCAAATGTACTACCATCCGAAAAATATGACTTTATAAAGAAATTACAATCTGAAGGTAAAATAGTCGCAATGGTAGGTGATGGAATTAATGATAGTCAGGCATTAGCACAAGCAGATTTAAGTATCGCTATGGGTAAAGGATCAGATATTGCGATGGATGTTGCAAAAATTACACTTATTACCTCTGATTTGCAATCAATACCTAAAGCATTATTGTTATCAAAAAAAACTGTGATGGGTATACGTCAAAATTTATTCTGGGCATTTATTTATAATATAATCGGAATACCTATTGCTGCAGGTATATTATTCCCATTAAACGGATTTCTTTTAGATCCTATGATTGCTGGAGCTGCGATGGCATTGAGCTCAGTGAGTGTAGTAAGCAATAGTTTAAGATTAAAATCAATTAAACTTTAATTTTTTTAATAAAAATATATTATGAACGAATTAGAAATTAAATTTAAATCAAACATTAAATGCGCAGGATGTATCGCTAATGTTAAACCTATCTTAGATGGATTATCTGATGTAAGAAATTGGCAAGTTGATATTTTAACTCCAAATAAAATACTTACAGTTAAGGGTAATGAAGGTGTTGAAGAGAAAGTAATCAACGCTATCAAAGCAGCTGGCTATACTTTAGAAAAAATAGAAGAATAAATATTATATTTAATTAAATATTTTTAAAAATGAAAAAATTAAAATCGTTACTCATTATTACTGCGATAACATTTAGTTTAATTTCTTGCTCAAATGCAAGCAGTAAAAAAGTTGAATCATCAACTTCACCAGAAAGTCAAGAAATGGCAAAGCCAATTTTTGAAAACACTCAATTCAATCAAGTATTTCAATCGTATTTAATTATGAAAGATGCTATGGTTAAGACTGATGCTGTTGCTACAAAAGAAGCTGCAATTAAATTAAATCAACATCTTGTAGAATTCAAAGCAAAAAAACAGATGATTACACTTTCTCAAAAAATTGCATCTGAAACAGATATGGAAAAGCAGAGAACTTTTTTTCTTAATTTGAGTATCATGATGATTGAGTTAACAAAGACTCAAAAATTAAAATCAGGGGCAGCTTATGTAGCCTATTGTCCAATGGCTGATAATGATAACGGTGGATTTTGGTTGACTGATGAAAATGCTATTCGCAATCCGTATTTCGGTGATAGAATGATGAAATGTGGTAAAATAAAAGAGACTATAAAATAAAAAAGGGAACCCTAAGGTTCCCTTTTTCTTTACAAAAAAATTATAATGCTTAATTGATAATTTTAACGTCAACGGCATTCATGCCTTTTTTACCACGTTCAACTTCGAATTGAACTGTGTCATTCTCGCGAATCTCTTCTTTCAAGCCACTGCTGTGTACGAAGATGTCTTCACCTGTTTCTTCTGATGTAATAAACCCAAATCCTTTTGAGTAATTAAAAAATT
>JACCDH010246107.1_pt1 | contig 18713 bp, 19 predicted proteins | sample 7442481 | NCBI WGS metagenome assembly JACCDH01 (sample SAMN15323433, study PRJNA562643) | freshwater metagenome | isolation source: river surface water | place: USA:Blue River Watershed | collected 2017-08-15 | reverse complement strand
CCAAGAAATCACCGAGCGCCGTTTTGGTGGCTGGACCATGGGCCACGTGCGCTTGGACAAACTCAACCCATCCATCGTGTTGAAGTATTCCGAAACACCCGAGCTCGACCCCTACGGTGTGTCGGGCCACGTGTCGTTCGCGTTGCTCGAAGAACTGATGGCCACGGCGTCCATCGTGGGTCGTGCCTAATTTGGCATGATGTTGATCGGCTGCGACTTTAGCAGCAGCCCTACGAAACGCAAACCCATCGTCGTCGCGGTGGGGCATGCCTCGGCAGGTCGTGTGCAGTTACAAAACCTGCTGCGCTTTGACACCCTCACCTCGTTTGCCGATTGGCTCAAACAGCCCCAAGCATGGGTGGGCGGTTTTGATTTGCCTTTTGGTTTGCCGCGTGAGTTGGTGGCACATTTGCAATGGCCCACCGATTGGTTGCCTTGCATGCAGCACTACACCGCACTCAGCCGCGCTCAGATACGCGAGACCTTCAAAGCCTTTTGCGATGCCCGCCCCGTGGGGGGCAAATTTGCCCATCGGGCTACGGACACGCCTGCAGGCTCTAGCCCATCCATGAAATGGGTCAACCCGCCCGTGGCCTACATGCTCCACGCAGGCGTGCCGTTGCTTATCAATGCGGGAGTGAGCTTGCCCCGCCTCTATGCGGGTGACCCCACGCGTGCGGCCCTTGAGGCCTACCCCGGCCTGCTGGCGCGTGAGCTGATGGGCAACACCAGCTACAAAAGCGACGACAAAGCCAAGCAAACGCCCGAGCGCCTCATTGCCCGCAAGCAACTCTTGCAAGCCCTTGAGATGGGCCAAACCCGTTTGGGTCTGCGCCTCAAACTCACCCATGCCCAGCACGACACCTTGGTGGCCGACGCCAGTGGCGACAGCCTTGATGCGGTGTTGTGCATGGTGCAAGCGGCATGGGCGCAAGTTCAGCATGAGTCAGGTGATCCGCATTACGGCTTGCCTGTTTGCGATCCCTTAGAAGGCTGGATCGTGACGGCTTGATTTGCGGATCAAACAATTCAAACATAGCTTGTATGCGTTGAAAACACAAAACGAAGAAGCGCTTGGTTCGCACGCCAGCATGCAAGTGACAGCTGCCTTGAAGCGTTAAGCCGTTCGTGGCAGTTTGATGGTGAATTTCGCACCACCCATGCTGCTGGCGCTCACGCTGATTTGGCCGTGGTTGCGTTCAATGATGTACTTAGACAGCCAAAGCCCCAGACCCATACCGCCGGTTTTGCTGCTGTTTAGAAATTTGAAAATATCGACCAACCTCGATGGCGGTATCCCTGGTCCGTTGTCTTCTACGTGGCAAGTGATCCAACCATTTTCATTTTCAAATGACACTTTGATTGTGGGTGATGACACCTTGCTTTCAATGAGTGCGTCAAACGCATTGCCGACCAAGTTCAGCAAAACTTGTTGAACCTCGCTGATGCGCACATTGACCAATGCGGGTCCATTTTTTTCAAACAGGACATGGATGCCGCGTTTGAGGGCTTGTGGCTTGATAAAAAGCCCCAGCCGTTCAGTGAGTTCAACCATATCCACCGTTTGTTCAGTGGCGCCAGACTCCGTAAAAACACCGCGCAAAGTATGGATGATTTCACGCATGCGGTTGGTGTTGTCGACTTGTTCTTGCAGCGTAGACTTTAAAAACTGCAGGTCTGCTGTGGGCTTGCTCGCCTCATCCATGGCGAGGTTGTTGTTGAGCAGAATGCTTTGAAGTGGTTGGCTTAATTCATGCGCGATGGATGCTGCCAAGACCCCTGCGGTTGCGGCTTTGTTTAAACGCCCCAGATCCGCGATCAGTTTTTCTTGTCTTTCGCTCAAAGCTTTGAACTCTTCAGCTTCTATCTCGGCCGCTACTTTTTTAACAGCAAGCTGCTCTGACCAATAGCCCACCAAGGCCGCATAGGCAATGATTTTCAAACCATATTGCAGCCACACCGAAAAAACCCCAAGCACGGGCAACTGCTCAGCATTCATGATTTCGCTACCAACGTCCGATACGGAGAAGATTCGAAGGCCTGTGAAAAAAGCTTCGCAACTCACCGAGTACAACACGATGGTGAGCTGTCGAGACTTTTTCTTATGTATGTCTCGCATCACTTCATAGATTTGCCAAATCAAAAGAGCCAAAGCGACAGCTGCAAACGTCAAAACTTTCTGATTCACAGTGGCCTGGACACGCAAATAGTCCCACCCAATGGCAAAGATAAAGATGAAGGCCAAAGCAACGTGGTGTTTATTGGATGGGACATCTGATCTGAGAGCTTTCATGCTCAGCGCTTGGTAGATCAGTGATGCAAACAGGGCCGTGGTGGAAATCGTCCCAATGAATGTGTGCTCGCTAAAGTCTTTGAAGGCTAGAAAGGTGAAGCCTAATAGCGCGAGTCCGATGGCATCCAGCACAACCGCCCATGACCAATACTTTGCAGACTGATTGAGAGCTCGGTAATTTACGTTGGACACCAAGTAGAGCCCCACCATGATGAGGGCTAAAACAATGAAATTGAAAGCGATGATGAATTTCATGGGTGGGGGATCAATTGCCCGTGAATTATCAAGTCATGCGCAGCCTGACTTTGTAGAAATCTATCGTTCCGATTCCAAATCCGGTATCCGATTAAACGCAATGCGCATCGGCGCATGGTCTAGCCCTGCTTGGGCGCTGGCAAAGTACACCGTGTTTTTGCCGTGCTTGCTGTTCAAGGTGTCAATGGCTGCCATCAGTTGATGACGTTTTTTTGCAGGTGGTGCGATCTGATGTGGCAGATGCGTGGTGTGCGCCGCATCCTCCGTTGACGCAAACAAATCGGGCGTGTGTTGCATCGCAGGCACCAAGCCGTGCAGTTGCACGCCCACGCTCACAGGCTTGGGCCAGCGGTGCAAACCGCTGTGCCACAAGGTGTTGAGGGTGTGCAGCAAAAACGCGGTGTCTTGTGTTTCGCCCACTTGTGCGGCGCGTTCGTCCCCCACATGCCCACCGCTGGCTTGGCGGCTGCGCACATGCACGCTCATGGTGGTGGCATACACGTTTTGCTTGCGCAAGCGCATGGCCGCTTTTTGCGTCAAACGGTTCAGCACGGCCAACGCACCTGCGGGGTTGCGCAAGTCGGGTGGCAGCACATGCGAGTGGCCCAGTGAGCGTGTCACTGTCTCACGCGGGCCGTACCACTGGCCGCGCAGCTTGTCGTACATCTCGGCACCTGCTACGCCGCCCCAAGCGGTGCGCAGCAGTTCGCGCGGCGCGGCGTAAAGCTGCTCCATCGTTTCAATGCCGCAGGCGTTCAGCCGCCGCCGCATGCGCGGGCCAATGCCGTTGATGGCCGACAGCTTGAGTGGGTACAAGCGCTGCGGTAACTCGTGCGCTTGCAGCATCGTCAGCCCATCGGGCTTTTGCATGTTCGACGCCAGCTTGGCCAGCAGCGTGTTGGGCGCAATGCCCACCGAGGTGCGCATGCACTCGCCCAGCTCGCTCAGCACCTCGGCCTTGATGCGCTGCGCCAGTGCCACCGCCCGTTCTGGTTGTTGCCAGCGGCCTGTGAGCTCACACTCCATCTCGTCAATCGACAGCACTTGGCGCACGGGCGCAATGCGGTCCACCACCGCCACCGCGCGGTGGTGCATCTCCACATACTTGGCGTGCTCGGCCAACACGATGGCAATGTCGGGACACAGCCGCCGCGCCTCGGCCACCCCCGTGCCGGTGCTGATGCCCAAGGCCTTGGCCTCGTAGCTCGCGGCAATGCAACACGAGGTCTCGGCCAACACTGGCACCACGCCCAGCGGCCGCCCGCGCAGCGCGGGGTTGAGCTGCTGTTCAACCGAAGCGAAGTAGCTGTTGAAGTCGACGAAGAGGGAGCGCAACATAATAACTGTATTTAAACACAGTATTTTTTGGAGGTGTTGTATATGCTTGCACTTTTTGATAGCATTATTCGCGTCAACACCAAACACCGTAAACCATTGCGAGCTGTGTTTGCCAAGCCCACTTCTGCCTCGCTGATGTTTGCGGACATTGAATCGCTGCTGGTGGCGTTAGGCGGGGAGGTTCATGAACGTGAAGGCTCTCGCGTCAAGATCATCCTCAAGGGCGAGCAATGGCGCTGCCATCGACCATACCCAGGTAAAGAGGCGAAACGTTATCAAGCGGAAGAAGTGCGCGAGTTGTTAGAACGAATCGGAGTCAAGCCATGAACACCATGACCTACAAAAACTACATTGCCCGCATCGAGTTTGATGAGCGCGACAACATCTTTGTTGGCCGTGTTTTGGGTTTGCGCAGCATCATCAGTTTTCATGGTGAGACGGTGTCTGAGTTGCGTCACGAGTTTGAAGTGGCGATTGACGATTTTCTCAACGACTGCAAAGCGCAAGGCGTCGCACCCGAAAGACCCGCCTCGGGCAAGCTCATGTTGCGTGTGCCGCCTGAAACGCATGGCGCGGCCTTGGTGGCTGCGCAGGCGGCGGGGAAGAGTTTGAATCAATGGGCGACTGAGGTGTTGCAGTCGGCGGCACACGCTTAAATACACCACCCCATATCCGCAGGCAAAGCCTCTAACTGTCTGAGCTGTTGAATGGCTTCCGCATCCGTGCGGTACATCTTGAGCAAGGGGTGGTCTTGCAGGCAACCAGCACGGCGCAGCACGGTTTCGACAGGCAGCTTCATGCCGCTGATGTGCAGCGTCACACCACGTTCGCGCAGCAGGGTTTCGAGTTTGGCGAGGGCTTCCACGCCCGTGGCATCGACGCGGTTGATGGGCAGGGCAAACAGGCACACATGGCGCACGTTGGGGTGCTGGGTAAGGTGCTCCATCACGGCGCGTTCCAGCGAGCTGGCCGCAGCAAAGTCCAACTCGGCATCCATGCGCAGGGCGTAGAGGTTTGTTGCTAAGGGGGGAAGCTTCCATAGATGGCGGTCGCGCAGGCTGCCGTCATCATGCAGACCCACTTCGATGATGCGTGGGTGCAAGCGCGTGTGCAAAAAGTGGCTCAGGCCCATGACCACACCGGCCAATACGCCCCAATACAAACGCGGTACAGACAGTAAGGTGATGACAAACGTCACCGCCGCAGTGGCCGCCTCGACTCGGTCAATGCGGTAGAGCTGCACAAACGCACGCGGCTTGATGAGCCCCATGACTGCCGCCACCACAATGGCCGCCAACACCGACTGCGGCACAGGCTGCAACACGGCGGTGAAGAACAAGAGAATGAACAAAATCACCACCACCGACACGAGGGTGGCCCAGCCCGACTGCGCGCCCGCGTACAAGTTAAGCGCCGAGCGGCTGAACGATGAGCTGGTGGGAAATGCACCACACAAGCCCGACGCAACTTTGGCGAGGCCTTGCCCAATCAGATCTTGGTCTTGGTCCCAGCGCTGGCCACGGCGGTCGTTGTCGACCTTGGCGCTCGAGGCGGTTTCTAAAAAACTCACCAGCGTGATGACCAAAGTGGGCAGCACCAACTGTTTGAATATGTCCCACTCAATGACGCTGGGCACAAACAGTGCAGGCAAGCCTTGCGGTAACGCGCCCACCACTGCTGTGCCCGATGCCTCTAGCCCCAGTGCCCAGCTAGCGCCCGCTGCACCCAGCACCACTACCAGCACGGTGGGGAAAGTGGGCCGCCAGCGGCGTGCCAATAGCAGCAAGACCAGTGTGACCACGCCAAACACCAAGCTGGCCCAGTCAATGCCCGCGCCTACCAGCAGGCCCGACCAGCCTTGGGTGAATCCCAACATTGCCGGAATTTGGGACGAGATGATCAGCACGCCCGCACCTTGTGTGAACGCCATCAACACCGGCGAGCTGACCAAGTTGAGCAACCAGCCAAAACATGCAAAGCCCAACACCACTTGCATCAAGCCCGTCATCAGCGAGAGCCACACCGTGAGGTTGACCCACTCGGCACTGCCTGGCGTGGCCATGCCGCCCAGCGAGGCCGACACCAAAATAGCGGTGAGCGCTGTTGGGCCCACCGATAAGCGCTGCGATGCACTAAACAGCACGGCCACCAACGCTGGCAGTAGTGAGGCGTAAATGCCCGTGATGAGTGGCATACCCGCCAACGCCGCATAGGCTACGCCTTGCGGAATGACCATCAGGCCCACGCTCAAGCCTGCGAAGGCTTCGCTTTTGAGCATTTGACGGGTGGGCTTGGGCCAGTGGAAAAACGGGAAGAAACGCTTTGCAAAGTGCATGTGCTAATCGTAACGGCTGGCTCACCACCTGATAAGCATTCGTTCGCACAATGCAGCTTTCGATGTGAGGTGATGGATGTTTTTCACTGGGTGCGAACAGCGATCGGCAAAGAGACCGCGCATGCGGGGTTTGTGGCCTGTTTGGGTCGCTTGGTGGCTGCTGTGCGTGTGCATCACCACGCCCGCGTACGCCTGGCCCGGTATCGTGACTCACGTGAGTGACGGCGACACCGTGTGGGTGCAACCCTTGCAAGGCGGGGAAGCACACAAGGTGCGGTTGCTAGGCATTGACGCCCCCGAGATTTGCCAACCATGGGGCCCACAGTCGCGCGCTGCTTTGCACGCTGCATTGCAAGGCCAAGTGGTGGAGGTGCGCCCCCGTACACGCGACAGCTATGGTCGCTTGCTGGCGCTGCTGACACGCCAAGGCAACGATGTGGGCGCTTGGATGGTGGGGCAGGGCTATGCATGGTCGTACAGCTACAAACACAACGCAGGGCCGTATGAGGCTTTGCAGTTGCAAGCGCAAACGCAGCACTTGGGTTTGTTTTCAGATGCGCGAGCGTTACAGCCGAGGTGGTTTAGGAAAAGGTTTGGGTCTTGCCACTTGCCCACACCCGATGCGCCGCAGTGAATAGTTTCTTAGTGCTTACCGCCGCAGACGGTGCACGCGGTGTTGCGCTGCAAGCGCACTTCGTTCCACTCCATGCCACGGCCATCGAGCATTTGCAGGCGGCCCACCAAGCGTGAACCCATGCCTGTGATGAGCTTGATCGTTTCCATGGCTTGCATCGTGCCAATCACGCCCACCAGCGGGGCAAGCACGCCCATCGTGGCGCAACGCACTTCTTCGGGAGCATCAGAGGGCGGGAAGATGCAGGCGTAGCAGGGGGATTGGTCGTCGCGTGCGTCATACACAGCCAGCTGCCCATCCATGCGAATGGCTGCACCCGATACCAACGGTACCTTGTGCTTCACACAAGCTGCATTCACCGCTTGGCGGGTTTCAAAGTTGTCGCAGCAGTCCACCACCACCGTCACGCTGGGCACGAGTGTGTCTAGCTGAGCAGCGTCTAGCTTGTGGGCCAGCGCGGTCACGCGCACTTCAGGGTTGAGGGCCAACATGGCTTGTGCGGCTGACTCGACCTTGGGGTGGCCCACACGCGCGGTGGTGTGGGCAATTTGGCGTTGCAGGTTGGTGAGGTCGACCACATCGTGGTCGGCAATCGTGATGTGGCCTACGCCGCTGGCGGCTAAGTACAACGCAACGGGAGAACCCAAGCCGCCTGCGCCCACGACCAGCACATGGCTGTCGACCAAGCGCTGCTGACCTTCAACGCCCACATCGTCGAGCAGGATGTGGCGCGAATAGCGCAGCAGTTGGTCGTCGTTCACTGGCGATTCACAAGTGAATTACTTGTCTTTCTTTTCAGCGGGGCGCACGCTTTGCGTCTTGCTGGCCAACACGGGTTGGCCTTTGAGTCGGTTCAACGCTTGTTGCAGTTGGAAGTCTTTGTCGCTGCCAAACTCAGGTGGGCGGCGTTCGCTGTTGGGCTTTTTGGATTCTTCTTCCAAACGCTTCATGGCTTCTTCGCGCGCCTTCTCTTTTTCTTTTTCCTTGGCAATGTCCTTGGCGTCTTTGCCTTGACCGCTTTCTAAGTGCTTGTCGAGATCGGCTTCACGCATGCGCAGGATGGCGTAGGGGCTGCCTTCGGCGGTGTCGTCCAACAACACATCAGGCACGATGCCTTTGGCTTGAATGCTGCGGCCGCTGGGCGTGTAGTAACGCGCAGTGGTGATCTTCAAAGCGGTGTCAGGCCCCAATTGGCGCACGGTCTGCACCGAGCCTTTGCCAAAGGTTTGGCTTCCCATGATGGTGGCGCGCTTGTGGTCTTGCAAAGCACCCGCCACGATTTCGCTGGCCGAGGCCGAGCCTTCGTTCACCAATACCACCAGTGGCACAGTGCGGTAAATGCCTTTGGTGTTTTGGTGCAGGCGGGCCACGGGGTCGCTGCCGCTGCTGCGACGGTAAAACTCGGGCGAGGCTTTGTAAACAAACTTGCTCTCAGCCAACTGGCCGTTGGTGGAGACCACGTTCACGTTTTCAGGCAAGAACACGGCAGACACGGCCACAGCTGCATCCAACAAACCACCGGGGTCGTTGCGCAGGTCGAGCACCAAGCCCTTGAGCTTGGGTTCTTGTTTGTAAATTTCTTCCAGCTTCTTGGTGAAGTCATCCACCGAGCGATCTTGGAACTGGCTCAAGCGAATCCAGCCGTAGCCGGTTTCCATCACTTTGCCTTTGACGCTTTGGGTTTTGATTTCTTCACGCACGATGTTCACGGGGAAGGTGCGGTTCTCGTCTTTGCGATAGATGGTGAGGATCACCTTCGTGCCGGGTTCGCCGCGCATACGCTTGACGGCCTCGTTCAGTGACAGGCCTTTCACCGCGGTGTCGTCAATCTTGGTGATCATGTCACCCGACTTGATGCCGCCACGGAAAGCAGGGGAGCCCTCGATGGGCGACACAATTTTGATGAGGCCTTCTTCTTGCGTGATCTCAATGCCCACGCCCACAAAGCGCCCAGTGGTGCCTTCGCGGAATTCTTTGAACGTCTTTTTGTCGTAGTACTGAGAATGTGGGTCGAGGCTCGCGACCATGCCAGAGATGGCGTCGCTGATGAGTTTTTTCTCGTCTACAGGCTCCACGTAGTCGCTCTTGACCATGCTGAACACAGCAGCGAGTTGCTGCAGTTCTTCCAATGGCAGAGGCGCCATGTTGGCGCGTGCAGCAGTTTGCAGAGAAACAGTGGTCAGTGCACCAGTCAGAGCGCCGATGGCGACCCAGCCTGCAATCTTGAGTTTTTGACGCATGTGGCCTTCGAGAAATAACAAATTTGACAGGTGCTCAATATACAACGCGCCCAGTGGGCGCGTTGCAAGTGGGACGATTAGGCTTTGCCTTGTGTGGCTACCGCGGCAGCGGCTTTGGCGGCGGCTTCGGCATCGCCCAAGTAGTAGTGACGGATGGGTTTGAGGTTTTCATCCAGCTCATATACCAGTGGGATGCCGTTGGGGATGTTCAAACTCACGATGTCTTGGTCGCTGATGCCATCCAAATACTTGATCAAGGCACGAATCGAGTTGCCGTGCGCCGCAATGACCACGCGCTTGCCAGACTTGATGGCGGGGGCGAGGGCTTCGTTCCAGAAAGGCACCACGCGGGCCACGGTGTCTTTCAAACACTCGGTCAAGGGCACGGGGTTGGGTTCGAAACGGGTGTAGCGTGGGTCGTTGCGCTCGCTGCGTGGGTCGTTGGCTTCCAACTCGGGTGGTGGGGTGTCGTAGCTGCGGCGCCATACCAGCACTTGCTCGTCGCCGTATTGCTTGGCCATGTCGGCCTTGTTCAAGCCTTGCAAGCCACCGTAGTGGCGCTCGTTCAAACGCCAGCTTTTCACCACGGGCAACCACGTGCGGTCCATCTCGTCCAAGGCGAGGAACAGGGTGCGAATGGCACGCTTCAACACGCTGGTGTAGGCCACATCGAATTCATAGCCTTCGGCCTTGAGCAACTTGCCTGCGTTTTTGGCTTGTTCGACGCCAGTGGGGGTTAGGTCCACATCGGTCCAGCCGGTGAAGCGGTTTTCTAGGTTCCAAGTGGATTCGCCGTGGCGGATTAATACGAGCTTGTACATGGTTTAAATCAACAGAGTCAGTGAAAGATTGGCCGTGATTTTAGAATGCTGCCCTGACTCGATACTTTTAACCTCCCCTTATTTGATTTTTGAACTGGATTCCCCTGTGAAATTTATTCTCGACAACTGGATGTTGATCACCATCGCCTTGAGCAGTGGTTTCTTTTTGCTGCTGCCTGTGATGCAAGGCGCTGCAGCCACCGGTATCACGCCCACAGAGGCTGTGCAATGCATGAACCGCGAAAAAGGTGTGGTGGTGGATGTTTGCGGTGCAGACGAGTACGCGCAAGGCCACATCAAAGGCGCTATCAATGTGCCCTTGGACGAACTCGAAGCGCGTTTGGACAAAGTGGTGAAAAACAAAAACACGCCCGTGATCATGGTGTGTGCCGCTGGCGCACGTTCTGCACGCGCCCAAGGCATTGCCAAAAAACTGGGTTACGAGAAGGTGCATTCGCTCAATGGCGGACTCAAAGCGTGGAAAGAGGCTAATCTGCCAGTTGCCAAGGCCTAATTTCAGACTTAATTTTTCGGAGAAGTTGCCATGCCCGCCGTCAAGATGTACACCACCGCCGTCTGTCCCTATTGCATTCGCGCCAAGCAGCTGCTCACCTCTAAGGGTGTGGCGCAGATTGAAGAAATTCGCATCGACACCGACCCCGAGGCGCGTGCGCACATGATGGAAATCACGGGCCGTCGCACCGTGCCTCAAATCTTCATTGGCGATACCCATGTGGGTGGTTGCGATGATTTGGTGGCCTTGGATGCCAAAGGTGGTTTGGTGCCTTTGTTGCAGTCTTGAGCTGACATAATTCAGTCATCCCGATTTGCTGCCCGCTTCGGTATTGCCGATGCGGGCTTTTTTGTTTTAGGAAAAACACATGTCAGAAGAACAAGCCACACCTGTCTTTCAAATTCAACGCGTTTACTTGAAAGACCTGTCTTTGGAGCAGCCCAACTCTCCCACCATCCTCACCAGCACCGAGCAACCTTCGGTGGACATTCAATTGGGTGTGGGCATGGAAAACGTGGCCGACGGCATTGTGGAAGTGACGGTGACAGCTACTGTGACGACCAAGATTGAAGACAAAACAGTGTTCTTGGTCGAAGCCAAGCAAGCCGGTATTTTCGAAGTGCGCAATTTGCCAGAAGACCAAATGGGTCCCGTCATTGGCATCGCTTGCCCACAAATCATTTACCCCTACTTGCGTGGCAACGTGGCGGATGTGATTCAACGTGCGGGCTTCCCACCTGTGCACTTGGCTGAAATCAACTTCCAAGCCATGTACGAACAACAGCAGCAACAAGCGGCTGGCGCAGTTCAGTAATTCACGCCAAGGCTGTCGACATGAAGATTGCCGTTTTAGGTGCAGGGGCGTGGGGCACAGCATTGGCCATCAATGCCGGCGCGAAACACAGCGTCACGCTGTGGGCACGCGACGTGTCCCAAGCCCAAGCCATGCAAGCCGAGCGAGTCAACACGCGCTACTTGCCTGAGCAGTCCTTCACCGCAGGCGTTCAAGTGTCCTCAGCCGCTCTCGGCCCTTGGTTGGCCGAGCAAGATTTGGTCGTCATCGGCTCACCCATGAGCAGCCTGCGCGGCATGCTCACGCAGCTTGCGCCCATCTTGAGCAGCAGCGTGCCTGTGGCTTGGTTGTGCAAAGGCTTTGAAGCTGTGCAGCCTGGTACGCCGCAAGCGAACACCTCACTCAGTGGTGTGGGCTTGATGGCCCACGAAGTACGCGCCCAAGTGGCTCCCGCATTGCGTGGCGGTGCTTTGAGCGGCCCCAGCTTTGCACAAGAAGTGGCACGCGGCATGCCCACCGCCTTGGTGGCTGCCAGCAGCGACGTTGCGGTGCGCGACGCCATGGTTCAAGCCTTTCACAACAGCAGCTTGCGCGTCTACGCCAACGACGACATCGTGGGCGTGGAAGTGGGCGGCGCTGTCAAAAACGTGTTGGCCATCGCCACCGGTTTGTGCGATGGCTTGCAGTTGGGGCTGAACGCCCGAGCTGCGCTGATCACACGTGGCTTGGCCGAAATCACACGCCTAGGTGTGGCGCTAGGAGCCAAAACCGAAACTTTCATGGGCTTGTCTGGTTTGGGCGATTTGGTGCTCACATCGACAGGCGACCTGAGCCGTAACCGCAAGGTGGGCCTCGCCTTGGCTCAAGGCCTGACGCTGCAACAAGCCGTCGATTCACTGGGCCACGTGGCCGAAGGTGTGTATTGCGCCCGCACCGTGGTGCAACGCGCACAGCACTTGGGCGTAGACATGCCGATTGCACAGGCCGTGGTGGCGTTGCTTGACGGCAAGACCACACCCGCACAAGCCGTGGCCGAATTGATGGGGCGCGGGGCTAAGGGCGAATAAGCATGTGGCGCGTGGCCTTGCTGATGTGTGCTTGTTTGAGTGCCTGCGGCGTGGTGAGCGAGCAGTCGTTTTACGAAGGCATTCGCGCCAACGAACGTGCCAAATCGGCGGGCACGGGGCAGGACGACAAGGTGTTGCCTAGTTATGACCGGTATAGCAAAGAGCGTGAGTCTCTGAAGAAATAACTTCTTTGGCTGTGCCCGCTTCTCGCCTAGGGAATGAGCGGGTTCCTCATGCAGGGGTGCCAGAAATCGTCACCCGCCCATTCCCTAGACGAGAAGACTGCGGTCTGCTAATGGGGGTTTTAAAAACTTCTGGCGCAGATGTCTGACGTTGACGTCGCATTGGTTCGAGCGAAGATTTCCTAACTCGCAAGTCGTGTGCGTGAGGTGCGGCGGCCAACGATTTCTGGTACTCCAACATGAGGCGGCCCGTGCCGCACGTGCACGACCTCAGTCGGAGAAAACCTCCGCGAACACCAACCACTTAGCCGAAGGAAGACCTCAAACTTCGAGGTTGTCAATCAACCTAGTCTTGCCCAACTTAGCTGCCCCCAACACCACCAGCGGTTCAGCGCATGGTCCTGTCACTGGCGACAAGTCGTGTTGGCGGCGCAGGGTGATGTAGTCAGGTGCCCAGCCGCGTTGGCGCAGGGCGTCCATGGCGGCGGCTTCGGCAGCCGCCACATCCAGCTGGCCAGCGGCGTTGCCTGCACGGGCGGCAGCGGCCAAGCCTTTCAAAGCCATGGAGAGTTGCACGGCCTCTGCGCGTTCTTCGACGCTCAGGTAGCCGTTGCGTGAACTTAAAGCCAAGCCATCTTCGGCACGGCGGGTTTCGCTGCCGATGATCTCGATGGGCAGCGCCATTTGCTGCACCATGCGGCGAATGACCATGAGTTGTTGGTAGTCCTTCTTGCCAAACACGGCTACGTCGGGTTGCACGATGTTGAAGAGTTTGTGCACCACGGTGCTCACGCCCACAAAGAAGCCAGGGCGGAACGCGCCTTCCAAGATGTCGGCCAGCTCAGCAGGCGGGTGAACTTTGAACACTTGCGGTTCGGGGTAGAGGTCTTTCTCGCTTGGCGCAAACACCACATCACAGCCGTTGGCTTCGAGCAGAGCGCAGTCGTTCTCTAGCGTGCGGGGGTAGGTGTCAAAGTCTTCGTTGGGGCCAAACTGCAAGCGGTTCACAAAAATGCTGGCCACGGTTTTGGCACCTACACCTGAGCTCGATGAGGGTGCGCGGCGGTCAGCCTCGGCACGGGCCAAGCGCATGAGGTCGAGGTGGCCGTCGTGCAGATTGCCCATGGTGGGCACAAAGGCGCGCAAGCTTGCGCCATGAAGTGCGCGGCGCAGGTCCGCGATGGTGTGAACGATTTGCATGAAACGAGACGTGTTGGGTTTTAGGCCCAAGCGTGTTTGGCGTTGTCGGGGAAGGTGCCGTTTTTCACAGCGGCCACATAGGCGCTCATGGCAGCGAGCACGCTGCTTTGGCCTTCCATGAAGTTGTGGACGAACTTGGGGTTCTTGCCCAAGTTCACACCCAGCATGTCGTGCATGACCAGCACTTGGCCAGCCGTGCCGTTGCCCGCGCCAATGCCGATGGTGTGACAAGTGGGTAACTCTTGGGTGAGGGCGGTCGACAAAGGTTCGGGCACCATTTCAAGCACCATCATGGTGGCGCCTGCGTCTTGCAGGGCCACAGCTTCTTGGCGCAGCTGGGTGGCCGATTCGCCACGGCCTTGCACGCGGTAGCCGCCCAAGGCATGCACGGTTTGAGGCGTAAGACCCAAATGGGCGCAGACCGGAATGCCGCGTTCGACCAAAAAATGCACGATGTCGGTGGTCCAACCGCCGCCTTCGAGCTTAATCATGTGAGCGCCCGCTTGCATCAACACCGTGGCGCTGCGTAGGGCTTGTTCTTTGGACTCTTGGTAGCTGCCAAAGGGCAGGTCGCCAATGATCCACGCCGTGCCTTGCACGCGACGGATGCCACGGGCCACGCTTTCGACGTGGTAGCGCATGGTGTCCAGCGTCACGCCCACGGTGCTAGCTAGGCCTTGGCAGACCATGCCGAGTGAGTCACCGACCAAGATGCATTCCACCCCAGCGGCATCGGCTACGGCGGCAAAGGTGGCGTCGTAGGCGGTGAGCATGGTGATTTTTTCGCCACGCGCACGCATGTCGTTCAAGCGGGGCAGGCTGATGGGTTTGCGTGCCGCCACAGGAGAGGCGGGGGGCAAAGTGCCGTAAGGCGAAGAGGCTGAATTGCTCATAGAACGTGAAGGCGAAGAGCCAGTCCTGTGTTACTGAGGCTGTGGAGTTTACGTGGGTCTTTACGTCGGCGTATAGGCCAAACGCACGTAAATAGGCGCAAAAGCCTCAGCCTGAGTGATTTCAATCAGGGTTTCTTTGCCCAACTCCAGCAAGGCAATGAAAGTGACCACCAGCACGGGCACGCCTTCGGCGGGGTCAAACAATTTTTCAAACTCGACAAAGCGTTGGCCTTGAAGCTTGCGCAACACGATGCTCATGTGCTCGCGCACAGAGAGTTCTTCGCGGCTGATTTTGTGGTGCTGTACCAGCTTGGCCCGCTTCAAGATATCGGCCCACGCTTGCTGCAACTCCACCACATGCACATCGGGGAAGCGGGGTTGCATCGACTGTTCGATGCAAACCTGCGCACGCAAGAAGTCGCGGCCAAATTGCGGCACTTCGTTGAGCTTTGCAGCGGCCAACTTCATTTGCTCGTATTCGAGCAGACGGCGTACCAGTTCGGCGCGCGGGTCTTCTGGCTCTTGGCCTTCAGCCACTTTCTTGGGTGGCAACAGCATGCGCGACTTGATTTCAATCAGCATCGCGGCCATCAGCAAGTACTCGGCAGCCAGCTCTAGGTTGCGGCTGCGAATTTCATCCACATAGCTCAGGTACTGGCGCGTCAGAGCCGCCATGGGGATGTCGAGGATGTTGAAGTTTTGCTTGCGGATGAGGTACAGCAGCAAATCCAGCGGGCCTTGGAAGGCCTCGAGGAACACTTCTAGCGCATCCGGCGGGATGTACAAATCCTGCGGCATGGCAAACAGCGGCTCGCCATACAGGCGGGCCACGGCCACGTTGTCGATCACCTCTGGCATGACAGAGGCAACATGTGCCTCGTCGTTAGGCAGGGTGGGGTCAGCAGGATGCACGAAAAAATTAATTTAGGCCAGACCGAAGGTCTTAAGCATTGGTTTGGTAAACGTACGGCTTTTGCGCCACACGGCCAGCTTGGATGTCTTGCTGGATTTCGGTGTTCACCTGTTTGTCCCACAGCAAAGCACGGCCATCGCGTTGGGCTTTTTCGAGCTGAGGGTTTTTGGCCTTGAGCGACTCGATGAACTGAGTGGCTTCTGAGGTGTAGTGGTCACGCTGAAAAATCGACATGGTGGTTTTCCTAGAAATGTCTTGAATGACAAAGATTTTAACGACCGAGGGCTTTGGCCAAGCCTTGGCCCAAATCGGGCTGCAGGTTTTGAGCGGGCAACTGTTGAACGAGACCGCAGCGTTGCAGCATTTCAAGTGGTTGGTGGTCGAGGCCGCTCACGATCAGGCGCACTTGCTTTTTGCGGCAGCTACGGGCCAACGCCATCAGGGCGTCTGCGCCCGAGGTGTCGATGTAAATCAGGTTTTTCAAATCCAGCACCAAGGCTTGCTCGGGCAGGTGTTCTTCAATGTCTTCAACCAGTTTGACCGCGCCAAAAAACAGCGCACCGTACAAACGATGGGCTTGCACTTGGGCTTCATGCCCTGCCAGCTCTGGGTGACTGTTGGCTTGCACAGACTCCACGCGGCTCAGGCTGGAGATGCGGTAGATGAAGGTCAGGCAAGCAGCCATCAAGCCCACCTCCACAGCCACGGTCAAGTCCACGATGACGGTGAGCGCAAACACTAACAGCAAGGTGACGCGGTAGGTCATGCGGAACTGGCGCAGGTGCACAAACTCGCGCCACTCGCCCATGTTCCAAGCCACAAACATCAAGATGGCAGAGAGTGCGGCCAGTGGTACATCGCCCGCCAAGGGGGCTGCCACCAGCATGACCAACAGCAAGGTGAGTGCATGCACCATGCCCGCGATGGGTGTGTGTCCGCCGTTTTTCACATTGGTCACAGTGCGGGCAATCGTGCCCGTGGCGGGCATACCGCCAAAGAAAGGAGTGACCAAGTTGGCAATGCCTTGGGCCATCAGCTCTTGGTTGGCATCGTGGCGGTCGCCGTAGGGGCCGTCGGCCATCATTTGGTCGGCAATGCGTGCGCACAACAGCGATTCAATCGAGCCTAGCAAAGCCAGTGTGGTGGCGGGGATGAGCAGGAATTTGGCGGTTTCCCAGCTGAACTCGGGCCATGCGAAGGCTGGCAAGTTGTTGGGAATGCTGCCAAAGCGTGAGGCAATGGTTTCGACTTCTAACCCCATCATCTTGGCGGTCACCGTGGCCCCCACCAACACCACGATGGAGCCGGGGATGGTGGAGAAGCTTTTGGTGCTTGGCATGACATTGCCCAAGCGGGGCAAGGCCAATTGCCAAAACGCCAACACGACCAAACACACCACGGCCAGCCCCAAGGCTTCGGCATTGAGCGTGCCAAAGCTATCACTGAGTGTGTGCAAGATGCCAAAGAAGTCTGCTGGCATGGCTTTGACTTGCAAGCCAAAAAAGTCTTTGAGCTGCGACACCATGATGAGCACCGCAATGCCGTTGGTGAAGCCAATGACCACCGCTACTGGAATGAAGCGAATGAGAGTGCCTAAGCGCAGCAGACCCATCGCCAAGAGCATGACGCCTGACATGGCGGTGGCAATCAGCAAATTGGCCAAGCCATAGCGCTCCAAAATGCCATACACGATGACGATGAAAGCCCCTGCTGGACCACCAATTTGCACACGACTACCGCCGAGCGCTGAGATCAGAAAACCCGCAATGATGGCGGTGAACAAACCCGCCTCAGGCTTGAGCCCTGACGCAATGGCAAACGCCATGGCCAGCGGCAAAGCCACCACACCCACCGTGATACCCGCCCCCACGTCTTGGTAAAAGCGCTGACGCGTGTAGCCCCGAAGAGCCGTGACGAGATTGGGTTTGAACATGATCAATGGATGCGCATGCCGGGCTTGGCGCCAGGCCATGGGTGCAGCACGTAAATGCCGGGTTCGGCTTTTTCGTCTGCGTGGCTGGCGGCGAGCACCATGCCCTCGGACACGCCAAACTTCATCTTGCGCGGGGCCAAGTTGGCCACCATCACGGTGAGCTTGCCTTTGAGGTCTTCAGGCTTGTACATGCTGGCGACGCCTGAAAAGACATTGCGCGTTTTGCCTTCGCCCACATCGAGTGTGAGGCGCAGCAATTTGGTGGAGCCTTCCACCGCTTCGCAGTTGACGATTTCGGCAATGCGCAAATCCACCTTGGCAAAGTCGTCGATGCGGATGGTGGGGGCAATTTCTTCGCCGCCTGGGGTGACTTTTTCTTCCACCACGGCAGGTGCTTCAAACAAGGCTTCGAGTTGTTCGGGGGTGACGCGTTGCATGAGGTGTTGGTACGGTTGGATGCGTTGCACAAGACCTGTATGCGACCAGTCGGTCATGGGCGTACCCGTGAAACCTTCGACGGCATGAGCCAGCGAGGGCAGCACAGGTGCCAAGTAACGGCTGAGCTGCGCAAAGGCATTGATGAGCAGCGAGCAAACTTGATGCAAGGCTTCGTTGTTGGCCGTGTCTTTGGCCAAGTCCCACGGTTTGTGTTGGTCCACATACGCATTGACCTTGTCAGCCAGTAACATGATTTCGCGAGCGGCTTTGCCGTACTCGCGTGCGTCATAGGCTTGGGCGATGCTGTCTTTGGCCTCGTGAATGTCTTTCAGAAGTGCCGCACCTTCTTCGCTGAATAACTGAGTCAGTTGGCCTTCAAAGCGTTTGGTCAAGAAGCCCGCTGCACGCGACGCGATGTTGACGAATTTGCCAATCAAATCGCTGTTCACCCGCAACATGAAATCTTCGGCGTTGAAGTCCACATCTTCGTTTTTGTTGTTCAGCTTTGTGGCTAAGTAGTAGCGCAGCCATTCGGGGTTCATGCCGAGGCTGAGGTACTTGAGTGGGTCGAGGCCCGTGCCACGGCTCTTGCTCATCTTCTCGCCGTTGTTGACGGTGAGGAAGCCGTGCACAAACACGTTGTTGGGCGTTTTGCGGCCGCTGAAGTGCAGCATGGCAGGCCAGAACAACGTGTGGAATGTGACGATGTCTTTGCCGATGAAGTGGTATTGCTCCAGCTTGTCGTTAGCCATGTAAGCGTCGTAGCTTTCGCCGCGCTTGTCGAGCAAGTTTTTGAGCGAGGCCAAGTAGCCCACGGGCGCGTCGAGCCACACATAAAAGTATTTGCCTGGTGCATCTGGAATT
>JACCDH010207529.1_pt1 | contig 18714 bp, 17 predicted proteins | sample 7442481 | NCBI WGS metagenome assembly JACCDH01 (sample SAMN15323433, study PRJNA562643) | freshwater metagenome | isolation source: river surface water | place: USA:Blue River Watershed | collected 2017-08-15 | reverse complement strand
GCTAAGTTGCGGTCTGGAATCACGTTACTTACTCCCTTGTCACATCTGCGCCAAGTGCGCGTAACTGTTCAGCAAACTCTGGGTACCCACGATCGACGTGAAAAGCTCCATCTACCGTCGTAACACCATCTGCCACGAGTGCGGCTAAGACCAATCCAGCACCGGCGCGAATATCTGTCGCCTCGACTGGAGCCCCTGATAGCTCAGTAATTCCATGAATTGAGGCGTGATGGCCATCAACATGGACCTGTGCGCCTAGTCGGCTTAGCTCATTGACGAACATAAATCGTGATTCAAAAACATTCTCGGTAACAAGAGAATTTCCATCAGCAATTGAATTCATCGCGATGATAAATGGCAAGAGATCGGTAGCAAATCCAGGATAGGGAAGTGTTGCAACGTCAACAGCAGTGGGGCGTTGCTCCATCTTGACGCGCACACCGTCAGATGTCGAAGTAATAATCGCTCCAGCGGAAGCAAGTTTTTCGAGCATCACTTCCATGTGATCGGCGCGTGCACCGTGAATTGTGATATCACCTTGTGTCATTGCCGCAGCAAATGCCCATGTGCCGGCAATGATGCGATCAGAAACAGTCACGTGATGCGCAGGGCGTAACTCTTTGACACCAGTAATCGTGATGACGGGAGAACCAAGTCCTTCGATCTTTGCACCCATCGAGATTAGGAACTCACCAAGATCAACTAAATCTGGTTCGCGTGCAGCGTTTTCGATTGTGGTCACACCTTGCGCCAACACAGCAGCAGTCATGAGATTCTCCGTTGCGCCAACGCTTGGAAAATCTAGAGCGATGTCAGCACCAGTTAGACCATTAGGAGCTTCAGCGATGACATATCCATGTTCAACGTGGGCTGATGCACCGAGTGATTCAAGTCCCTTAATGTGAAAATCTAGACCACGAGAACCAATTGCATCTCCACCAGGTAGGGCAACTTCAGCGCGGCCAATGCGTGCAACAAGTGGCCCTAAAACATTTATTGATGCACGCATTTTGCGAACTAGATCATAATCCGCGCGGTGCATCGGAGTCTTTGGAACATCGATTGAGAGAAGTGATCCTTCATGAATAACCGTGCAACCTAATCGCCTCAGCAGGTCAGACATAATCTCGACATCTGCAATAGCTGGAACATTTGCGATCGTGCTCTTACCCTCGGCCAAGAGCGCAGCGGCCATCAATTTCAGGACAGAGTTTTTGGCGCCACCTACATGGACCTCTCCGACCAACCTGGCGCCACCGTGGATGCGGAAGCGGTCGTTCTGCTGGAGATTGGGCTGAGGTGCCATAGTTCCATTCTACTTATAAGGCTATCTACTTATAGGCTAGGGCCATGGTTAATCTGACCCGCATTTACACAAAGACTGGCGATGACGGCACAACATCTCTTGGAGATATGAGCCGTACATCAAAGAACGATCCTCGACTCGAGGCATACGCAACTGTCGATGAAGCAAATTCAACAATCGGTGTTGTCCTTTCAACTGATGAGTTAGCCGAAGATGTGCGTGCGCTACTTATCAGAATCCAGAATGATCTCTTTGATGTTGGAGCAGATCTCTGCACACCTGTCGTGGATGCCCCAGCATTTGAACCATTGCGCGTCTTGGAATCACAGGTTGTCTATCTAGAAGAAGCCATAGATCGCTACAACGCAAATCTTGAATCTCTTCGTTCATTTGTACTTCCATCAGGAACTCCAGCTGCAGCTCATCTTCATGTCGCACGCACAGTTGTTCGTCGTGCCGAGCGCTGCACATGGGCAGCCATTCACGCATTTGGTGGAGGAGTAAATCCACTGACCGCTAAATATCTCAACCGCTGCTCAGATCTTCTCTTCGTTCTTGCACGCGTTGCAAATAAGGAAATTGGTGACCAGCTCTGGGTTCCAGGAGCTAATCGCTAACTTCTAACGACTGATATAGGTGTTGCTAGGAACCTTCTCTGTTGTTTGATCTTGATGGCATGTAATCCCAGTTGGGACTACAGCAATTGATCCAGAATAAAGCTCACCCGATGGCAGCACCAAAGTCACAACTTCTTTGGCGACTGACTTCTTAGCAAGGGTTCGCAGCATTCCCATTGTCAAGAATGATCCTGCAATATCTGGATTAGGTGTAATTACCTTTGAATCGATCTCCCAATACACACAGCCAATGAGAGAGGCCACTTGCAGGCGACCGCACGAATACTCCTTGCAGGCAGCAATCGCTTTAGCAAGTGTGGAATTGCCAGCGGCAACGTTCATCATTACTTCTACAGATGGAGTTCGATAGTAAATGTCATCCATCACCTTAAATCCAAGAGGTGGCCACTTCGGAGAAGGTGAAGGAGCAATTGGATTTTTCTTCTTCTTAGTCGCCGGCTTCTTTGTCGGCGTTGCCTTCTTGGTTGGGCTCGCTTTAGCTGTTGGAGTGGCACTTGCCTTCACTGTCGCGGATGCGGATGCGGATGCAGATGCAGAAGGCGACGGTGTTGGAGTCGATGTAGCCGGTAAGCCGTGTGCAGGAACGAGTGCGAGGCAGAGCCCAAAAACTAATGCGGCGCGTTTCATCGATCACTCCATCTAAAGGTGCGCAAAGAGAATACGAGACCGATTACTAGCCACACGGTGATCACAAGGAATGATTTACCAATTTCCCATTGACCAGCAACTTCTTGTGAAGCAAATGAGTCGGGGAGAAAGACTGAGCGCATTGCCTGCGTCATCCATTTGAGAGGGAAAATCGCTCCAACCTGCTGCATCCATGTAGGCAGTTGAGTGAAGATAAAGAAGACTCCACTTATGAATTGAAGAACAATAACAACGGGGGAGACAACTGCTGATGCCCCACGTCCGCTCTTTGGAATTGCCGAGAATGCGATGCCAAGGGTTGTTGAAGCTGCACTTCCCCAAATAATGAGCCAGGTAAAGGTGAACCACTTATATGGATCGGTTGGTAGATCAACACCAAAGAAGGCGACTCCGGCTGCAAGCAAGAGAATGACTTGAATAATCATCGTGACGAAGACAAGTATTGATTTTCCAATGAAGTAGCTAGCTGCAGCCATTGGAGTTCCGCGCAAACGTTTGAGAGAACCAAATTCACGTTCAATCGGGATCATGATCGCAAGGTTCTGAAACCCTGAATTAACAAGGCCGGATGCAATCATTCCTGCGACGAAATATTGGCTAAATGTGACATTTGGCGCGATCGATTCCGAAAATACCGAACCGAAAATTGCCAAGAGAATGAGCGGGAATGCGATTGTAAAAACAACAGACTCACGTTGGCGCATAAATTGTCTGATCTCAATATTGCCACGCAAGAGACCAAGCTTCCACATGGATGGAGTTGAATCTCGCTTCACCTTGTTACGCATCTTCGCCCCCAATCATCTCGAGGTAGATGTCTTCAAGAGTCGCACGTTTAACGACGAGCTCCGGAACTTCACCGCCGAAACGTGCCGATAGTTCTGCCACAAATGCTGTTGGATGTGGTGCCTTCTCAATCCTGACAACTCCATTTTCACGCCAAGAGACCTGGGCCAGGGATGTTGCACGTCCTCCAAGTTCGGCAGGAGTTGAGACTTCAATAATCTGCCCCTTATTGATAACGGCTACACGATCTGCAAGAGCTTCCGCTTCATCCAAATAATGTGTAGTCAGCAAGATGGTGCGACCCTCGTCTTTGAGAGTGCGAATGAGGGACCAAAAATCGCGGCGAGCTTTGGGATCAAATCCAGTAGTCGGTTCATCAAGAAAGAGAAGTTCGGGGTTTCCGATAATCCCAAGTGCGACATCTAAACGTCGACGTTGACCACCCGAGAGAGTGCGAACCAGTGCACCTTGCTTCTCACGCAATCCAACAGCATCGATTACCTCTTCGGCATCTCGCGGGTTCGAGTAATAATGTGAGAAGTGTTTGATGCTCTCGGCAACGGTGAGATCGCCCGCATCATTACTTGTTTGCAGAACAATTCCAATTCGATTGCGCCACTGGCGTGCAGAGAGTCCACCGACAGCTGGATCGGTATCAAGCACCTTTACATCCCCGCCATCGCGACTTCTAAAACCTTCGAGGATCTCGACAGTGGTTGATTTTCCTGCGCCATTTGGACCTAAGAGGGCGAATATCTCGCCTCGTTGGACGCTCAGATCTACGCCATTGACTGCAGCGAGTTCGCCATAGAACTTTTTGAGCCCTCTGACCTCAATCACCTGGTTCACAAGTGTCACTGTGCCACATTGGAGGCAAAAGTGCGAGAAAATGGAATATGAGTCCGCGCCGTAACTATCCCAAGAAACGTAAGTCAGGTGGTGGCGGAGCCAGCGATGACTATCGTGAGATAAATCCCTCAAATCAAAGTTTTGAAGATGCTGAGGATGGATTGTGGATTGTTAGACAGCTCACTGGCTCAGGTGCAACAAAACCATATCGCTGCCCGGGTTGTGATCAACTTATTCCGATGGCAACTCCACACACAGTGGCATGGCGAGATGGTGAAGAAGATCTACGACGTCATTGGCATAACGTCTGTTGGAGCAAGCGGCTGCATCGCAGACCAAAGAATTTTTAAGATTTAACCCAATCTACCTTTTAAGATTTTATTCACGCGAACAATGAGTTTGTCATTTCCTGCTGTACGTCTAAACGATGTAAATGCAAGAGGAAGATAGAAGCGCGTACGAACCACACTCCTTGCATAGGTAAACTCGAGAATTCCTTCTGGGCCATGGATGCGGCCATAACCACTATCTTTCACGCCACCAAATGGAATGGACGCAACCGCCGCAAATGCAATCACAGAATTGATCGAGACCATTCCACATGCAAGAGATCGCGCAATCTTCTTGCCGTTGCGCTTTGACCAGACTGAAGCACCAAGTCCATATCGGGATGCATTTGTAAGCGCAATCGCCTCTTGCATCGTAGCCACACGGTTAATTACTAGAGTTGGCCCGAAAGTCTCCTCCGTTATTGCAGTGGAGTCTTCTGGGACATCTGCGATGATGACAGGATCAACATACGGTGCATGGACAGATTCCACGCCACCCATGAGCACTCGTCCACCCTTAGCGATTGCATCTTTGATATGTCTTTCAATGATTGCTATCTGTGTAGGCATTGTGGCAGGACCGTAATTTCCAATACCTGGTTCACCAGGTTTGATTGCTGCAGCGATTCGAAGACAATGCTCAATAAATTCTTCAGCTACGTCTTGATGTACGTATACGCGCTCAGCGCCAATACAAGTCTGTCCAGCATTAGACATAGCTGACCAGATTGTTGCATCCGCTGCTCGCTTGAGGTCTGCATCTCGATCAACGATCACAGGATCTTTTCCACCGCATTCCAGAATTACTGGGGTCATAGAGAGAGCGCACGTTGCTGCAACTTTCCTCGCAGTTGCAGTTGATCCGGTGAATGCCAACTTATTGACACCACTTTCACATAAATACTTTCCTGTCTCGCCCAGACCAGTGACGCAGATGAAAACGTCATTGAGTCCAGTGGCTTCTAAAAATGAATCTGCTAAAAACTTTCCAACAGCGGGTGTGTACTCACTTGGCTTGAAAACAACTGTGTTTCCGGCTGCGAGTGCATAAGAAATAGAACCCATTGGAGTGAACACGGGATAGTTCCAGGGTCCAATTACTCCAACAACACCCAATGGTGAACGTTCAACTGTGGCTGACATATTTGCCATAAGCAATCCAGGCGAACGGTGTGAGGTCCGAAGTACTTCCTCTGCCTGTCGAGCAGCCCAACCCAAATGAGCAAGTGCAAGGGAAGCTTCAAGAGTGGCATCACTTAGTGGTTTTCCCGTTTCAAGTGAAACTATCTCAACTAAGTCATCAAGGTTTTCGAGTAAGTAGCTATTCCATTGCAGTAGCGCTTTCTTTCTGCCTTTGAAATCAAGGGCTTGCCAAAATGGTGCAACTTCGCGGGCACTTGCCACCGCCGCATCAACATCTTCTTTCGAGGAAAGTGCGTGCTGACCAATACTTAAGCCTGTCACGGGATTGTAGGAATCGAATGTGCTCATAGGTAAAGACTAGACTGGGCTCTATGGCGCAACCAATCCGTCCGAGCACAGTGTTGCCGGCAATTCGAACCCCATTTACTGTGACGACGGCAGATGGTCAGACTTTAGTGGGCGAAGTTGCCGCGCCAATTGATGGGAACCTATCTCGAGCGGTGCTAATGCTTCATCCCAACCCGGCGGGTGGGGGGATGATGGATTCACATATCTACAAGAAGGCCGCAAACAGACTTCCTGCAATGACAGGAATTACCATCGTTCGATTCAACACTCGTGGAACAACGAGTGAAGCTGGCACTAGCACTGGTACTTACGACAATGGAGATAGTGAAAAATTCGATGTCGAAGCGATGATTAATTACTGCTTTGATCAGTTGAAGATAGAAGAACTCTGGGTCTGTGGTTGGTCCTTTGGTACCGATCTAGCAATTCGTCATGCTCGTGATCCAAGGGTGAAGGGCCTCATTCTCTTGAGTCCACCACTTAAGTATTCGCAGGAGTCTGATCTTGATTTTTGGGTAAGTGATCCTCGTCCGATAACTGCACTTATCCCTGAATTCGATGATTACTTAGTACCAGAAGAGGCAAGAAAGAGATTTGCAAAGATTAAACATATGACATTGATTGCAGTCGATGGAGGAAAACACTTGTGGGTGGGAGAACCCTCAGTTCATCTTGTACTCACTGAAATTACTCGGGTTATCGCACCAGAGCGGTTACCACTAGCTCAAGAGATTGAAGATTAATTCTTATCTGTTTGCGGAAAGACAACTTCTTCTAAAATCAGAATTATCGATGCTGCGATTGGTACTGCAAGTAATCCACCAATAAGTCCAAGAAGCGAAGTTCCTAGCAGGGCAGCGATAATGGTGACCGCTCCTGGAACGTTAAGGGCTCGTTTCATAATGCGCGGAGTCACAACATAGTTTTCAATCTGTACGTAGATGACGTAAGCAAGAAAGGCAATTACGCCGAAGAGAAGAGATTGAGTGAGAGCGATCAGAGTCACGATTGTGCCTCCGATGTAATGGCCAATCAAAGGAATAAATCCACAGACCAATACGATCATTGCGATAGCAAATGGGGATGGAAGTCCTAACGCAAAGCTGAGTAAAAGGACGAAAATCGAGGCCATAAAGGCTATTGCGATCTGACTTCCAACAAATGAGCCAACTCGAGCGATGATTGCAAAGGTGAGCTTTGATACTCGATCACGACGGGTTGCAGGAACAAAACGTAATCCAAAGTTTGTGGCTTGTGGCAATCCGATGATGAAATAAAGGGTAAGGATTAACACTGTAATCGCGGTAAATGCACCGGAAAGAACTGTCTTTCCTACACCAATTACGCCACCAAATGCAGAGATGATCAGCGTTCCATCGGAGGTGACTTCAGCTAACTTGGCTTGCAAAGTATCAATAATGCCAAACTGTGAGTTGAGATCTGCAATCAATGGATGGCTCTCGAGGTCTTTGAGTAATCCTGGAGCTGAATTAATGAGCGAACTACCCTGTGAGATAACTGGCGGAATAACAACTGCGATAAAGAATGAAACAAATGCAAGAACTCCAACAAAAATGGCACCAACTGCACTTGCTCGCGAGAGTCCTCGTTTTCTTAAAGCCTCGACTGCTGGGTTTAAACCCATGGCGAGATAGAGGGCAAGCAAAATTATGATGAATATCTGACTTGCACTGGCTAGCGCTCTCAAGAGAACGATTGCTAGTAGGGCACCAAGAGTTGCAACGAAACCGAAGTAGAAAGGGTTAGTTCTATTTATTGGAGCGCCCGCAACACCGAATTCTTCTCGCTTTTCATGTGACATATCTCCATTCTAAGTGCGATCCCTAGTTAGATCGGGCTTTCACCCGTGGTTAATGAGAGAATTCACGCATGGCGCTGCGAATTACTGGTCTTGGTGAGGAGATCGCATCCGTCTCTGGATTGCCTTGGCAGATCAGCCTCGAGGAGTGGCCAGAAGATCCCAGCTTGACCGAAAAGCGCGGAATTTCTCGCCACGTTGTTCGGCTTGTTCGCTCCACGGATGATCCCGATTCTGAAGTGTATGCAGTGAAAGAGACTGTCTCAGAGTTTGCCAACCGTGAATATAGAGCGTTGCGAGAGTTGGCCCATCTGGGTGCGCCAAGTGTTGAACCGATTGCAGTAATTGAAGGTCGGACAGATGAAGCAGGTGAAGAACTTCCCTGCGCATTAGCAACTCGTTTTCTCCCGTACTCGCTACCGTATCGAGTTTTGTTAAGTGGAAAAGATGTCACCGCACAAGACATTACTTTGATGGCAAACGCGCTAGCGCTACTCCTGGTGCGACTCCATCTTCTTGGTTTTTGGTGGGGAGATTGTTCGCTATCTAATACTCTCTTTAGGCGAGATGCTGAAGGCTTTGCTGCATATCTGGTTGATGCGGAAACTGGTGAATTTCAAAAGAATTTAAGCGATGGTCAACGAGAACACGATCTTGAAATTGCTCACTTCAACGTTGCGGCTGAACTCGAAGATCTCGCGCTCTCTGGAGTCCTCTATCCAGGAATGGATCCCATTCGCGCAAGTGATGCTGTCATGAAACGCTACCGCAGAATCTGGGCAACCCTTAAGGATCGACAAGTTTTGGATCCAAACGATCGTCACGCCGTTGAACGTGCGATGCGCCAGCTTCACGACCTTGGCTTTACCGTTGAAGAAGTTTCAGTAACTATCGATGGTGATAGCAAGAAGCTCTTTTTCCAACCTAAACTAGTTGAAGCTGGATACCATCAGAATCGATTGCGTGATTTGGTCGGACTCGAAACAGAAGAGCTTCAGGCAAAGCGATTACTCGCATCCTTTGATCGTTATCGAGGTCGAGAGAATCTTCCTCACCCTCCGATGCATGAATCTGCGAAACGTTGGCTGGATGAAGTCTTTTATCCGACAGTCTCCTTGATTCCGGTTGATATGCAGGGCCGAATTGAAGCAGCTCAGTTCTTCCATGAAGCCCTTGAGCATCGCTGGTATTTAAGCGAGAAAGCTGGCCACGATGTCGGACTAGAATTTGCTGCAAAGTCCTATATCGCTGATGTACTTCCTATGAGACGAGATTCGGGGGTTGATCTTGATGTCACTTCCGCCTAATTTCGGACAAGCCTTTGATTTGAGTTCACTCGGAAAACCACCTGCTTCGCCCACATCGCCAACTATTGCAGCAGGCAAGGTTGTAACTAAAGAAAATCTCGCCTCCGATTTTGTAGAACTTTCCATGACCAAGCCAGTTATTCTTCTTTGCTGGACATCTCGTGCTCCACAGTCACTCGACACTCTTGCAATTCTAGATAAGCTCAACAAAGAAGATGCTGGAGCATGGGAACTCGGAAGCATTGATGTCGACGCTGCCCCTGAAGTTGCCGGTGCGTTACAGGCTCGCACTGTTCCTTATGCTGTCGCACTTGTTGGCGGACAACCAATTCCTCTCTTTGAAGAAGCTATGACTGAAAGTGATATTAAGTCAGTGATTGTCAAGCTTCTTACGATTGCAGCTGAGCAGGGAATCGGTGAAGTCCCAGAGGAAAAACTCGAGCCAGAAGAGATTGAAGCGCTAGCAGCGCTTGAAGCTGGAGATTTAGTCAAAGCTGAAGATGCATACAAGCGATTCCTTGCTCGAATGCCGGCAAATCCTTATGCGAAATTAGGTTTAGCACACACACAATTGCAACTTCGTATCGTGAGTCTTGATCCTGCTCAGACGATTGCCGCAGCAAACAACGCTCCACACGATATCGATTGCGCGCTATCGGCTGCTGACATGGAAGTTGCAACCGGCAGCGTTGAACCAGCATTTATTCGACTACTGGCATTGATTAAGACAACTTCAGGTGATGATAGGTCTAGAGTTAAGGACAGATTGCTCGAACTATTCTCGTTAGTTGATCCGAGCGACCCACGAGTTATCAAAGCTAGGGCGGATCTTGCTAATGCACTCTTCTAAAACCGGTTTAAGCGTTGCGGATGAGAAGAAATATATAGGCATACTCTTCTTCTTCTTTGCCGTTCAGATCATGAGTTGGGTTCCCCGCTTCCCTGAGATCAAGGCGAATCTAGGGCTATCAAACGGTGAATTTGGCACATACCTCAGCTTGGGTTCAGTCGGCGCAGTTGTTGCAATGCTTTCTAGCGGTCATCTTGTTCATAAATATGGAGCAAAGAGAGTTTTAATTCTTTCTACTCTGAGCATGTGTCTTTCAATTGGTGTAATCGCTCATCTTCAATCGGCGCCAGTCTTCATCGTCATCAATATGATTAATGGTGGAGCCATTTCAGCATTCAATATTGCTCTCAACGCTCAGGCATTCCACGCCCAAGATCGAGCTGGTGAATTGATCCTCAGTCGCCAACACGGGTACTGGACTTTGGGAGCGGTTGCCACTGCGATATTTTCTGGATTCATGGTTGAGTTCGTTGGAATTGCTCTTCATATCAATGTTCTCAGTGTGGTTGTATTTTTTATAATCTTAGGATTTATAAGAAAATTAGATCCCGAATTGATTAAACCAAGTGCGGAAGAGGAAGATGATTTCGGATTTAAGGATCTCTTCACCTCATTCCGAATTGATTACTTGGTATCAGCAGCTTTGGTCTGTGGAATTATGGTTGAGTTCGCGACCGCTGACTGGTCTGCAATTTACGCCAAAGAGACAATTGGCGTACGTGGATCACTTGCCACCATCCCCTACATCCTTACATTTACCGCCATGATTGTTGGCCGCTTGGGTCAACATCGAATCACACCGTATGTTTCACTTGAACGGCAGATTAAATATGGCAGCGTCATTGGTGGTGTCGGGTTTATTGGATTCATTCTTGCCTCTTCACTTTTGGTGGATCACTCGAAGACGGCGGCATATATTTGTACTCTTATTGGATTCTCTATTGGTGGCTTCTTTTCCGCCGTGCTTTCACCAACCTTCTTCACGGCGGCCAATAAACGTTCATCTCAGCCAAGTGCAGTCGTTGTCGGTCAGATGGGTGTTGTGAACGCAGTTCTTGTCTTGATTGTGAAGACAATCATCGCCTGGACTGCACAATTCTCTGGATCAATCGCAATAGCAATGATCATTCCTGGCCTGATGTTGATCTCAGTGGCCTTCATGTCGCGTGTAGCAAAAGACCTTTAAACGCGTTCAATCCAGACTGTCGCAAGGGGCGGAACACGAAGTTCTATATAGAGATCTGTATCTACATCGACTGCAAATGATTGATTTTTCACACCGCTACCGCCATATGCGAGGTCATCAGTATTGAGCACCTCGCGCCAGACTCCAGCAGTAGGCATGCGCAGCCGATAACGCTCATGAGGGACTGGTGAAAAGTTTGTAATGCAGACTAGCGGACTTTGATCATCTGACCATCGAGTAAATGCCAATGTGTTTGCAGCACCATCATCATTGACGATCCAAGAGAAACCATCTGGGTTTGTATCTTTCTCCCATAACGCAGGATGGCCTTTGTACTCCTGATTTATATGCGCAACTAAATCTTGAACCTGTCGGTGTTCGTCATATTCGGTGAGATACCACTGCAGTCCAGCACTCTCACTCCACTCGTCATTTTGTGCAAATTCGCTACCCATAAAGAGAAGTTTCTTTCCAGGGTGTGCCCACATGAATCCATAGAGCGCCCGAAGTGTTGCAACTTTTTGCCAACGATCTCCGGGGAATTTATTTACAAGCTGACCTTTTCCATGAACAACTTCATCATGGGAAAGTGGAAGCATGAAATTCTCAGACCAAGCGTAAAGAATTGAGAATGTGATCTCGTTGTGGTGATACATGCGGTGGATCGGTTCATGCGAAAGATACTGCAGCGTGTCATGCATCCAGCCCATGTTCCATTTAAATCCGAAGCCAAGTCCATCTGATGCAGTCTCGCGGGTAACACCAGGCCAAGCCGTTGACTCTTCGGCAATCATCATAATTCCAGGATGCGTGCGATAAGCAGTTGCAGTCGCTTCCTGTAGTAGTGCTACCGCTTCAAGATTTTCACGACCACCAAATTTATTTGGAAGCCACTCACCATCTTCGCGTGAATAGTCGAGGTAGAGCATGGATGCAACTGCATCCACTCGCAGACCATCAATATGGAACTCGGTGAGCCAATAAAGTGCGCTTGCAACAAGGAAATTACGCACTTCGTTGCGGCCAAAGTTAAAGATGTAGGTACCCCAATCAGGGTGCTCACCTAAGCGAGGATCCGCATGCTCATATAACGCGGTGCCATCAAATCGAGCTAGCGCCCATTCATCTTTTGGAAAATGCGCTGGAACCCAATCGAGAATTACACCGATGCCGGCCTGATGAAGTGTGTCAACGAGATATCGGAAATCGTCTGGGGAGCCAAAGCGAGAAGTCGGCGCAAAGAAGGAAGTGACTTGATATCCCCATGATGGACCATATGGATGTTCTGTTACAGGTAAAAATTCAACATGTGTGAAACCTTGCTTACTGACGTACTCAACGAGCTCAGTTGCAAGGTCTCGGTAATTTAATCCCAACTTCCACGATCCAAGGTGCACTTCGTAGACACTCACTGGTGATCGCCACGGCTGAAAGTTACTGCGTGCTGTTATCCAATCTTGATCTTTCCAAACATACGTTGATTCAGTAACAACAGAGGCGGTTAATGGCGGAACCTCTGTCGCTTGCGCAAGAGGATCTGCATGATCTACCCATGACCCAGAATCGGTACAAATAGCAAACTTGTACCGAGTATCAACGCCAATTCCTGGAATGAATATCTCCCAGATACCTGTTGAACCAAGTCGAACCATGGGATGAGTATTTTTGTCCCAGAAATTATGGTCACCAATCAAGCTCACAGCACGCGCATTAGGAGCCCAAACGGAAAAGGCAGTTCCAAGAATATTGTCATCACTATCTCGGATGAGGTGTGCGCCTAATGCATCCCACAATCTTTCATGACGACCTTCAGCAATGAGGTGAAAATCGAGCTCACCTAAAGTTGAGTGAGGGTTTAGAAATGTAACAGGAGAGATATATTCGGCAGGAGCACTCTCTTGGTTCTTCTTAAAGAACTTCGAGAAGAGGGACACTAGAGATTCACCGCCATGATGTGAGCGACTTTTCCAACCGGGCGGCTGGGATCTAGTCGTACGAATGAATGAGGATCCCATTCGTATTGTGCTCCGTCAATAAGATCTGTGACCTTAAATCGAGAATCTTTAATTCCTAGCGCCGATAAATCCCAATGCACTGTTGTTTCTTGAGCATTGAGTGGATCGAGATTAACTGTTACCAAAATGAGATCGTCGCCCTCACGTTTGCTGTAAGCGATTATCGAATCGTTATCGCAGTGATGGAAGACAAGGTTACGAAGTCGAGCAAGGGCAATGTGTTTCTTACGAATCTCATTGAGCTTTGTGATGAAAGGGGCAAGAGTGACCTGCATCTTTGTGGCACTCTCCCAATCACGGACCTTGATCTCGTACTTTTCAGAATCCATGTACTCCTCACCACCTTCTTTAAAGCGGCGATGTTCATAAAGTTCATATCCGGCATACATTCCCCACGAAGGTGACAAAGTGCTCGCTAAAACTGCACGCAAGGCAAAGATTGCCGGATTTCCTGATTGCAGATGGAACGGCAGAATATCTGGAGTATTGACCCAGAAATTCGGCCGAAAGAACGCTGATGTATGGCGAGACACTTCTGTTGCATACTCAGTTAACTCAGACTTTGATGTGCGCCATGTGAAGTAGGTATAAGACTGATGGAAACCAGCTTTGCCCAGTGCATGCATCATGGCTGGACGAGTAAATGCTTCGGCTAAGAAAATAACATCTGGATTTTCAGAATTCATCGTTGACATTACATCTTGCCAAAAAGCTACCGGCTTCGTGTGTGGATTATCCACGCGGAATATAAGAACTCCTTTAGATACCCAGAATCTAATAATACGCAATACTTCGTTAAGAATTCCTTGATAATCGTTATCAAAGTTAATCGGATAAATATCTTGGTACTTCTTTGGTGGATTCTCCGCGTATGCGATGCTGCCATCTGGGCGAGTGGTAAACCACTCCGGGTTGCTCGCTACCCATGGATGATCGGGGGAAGCCTGTAAGGCAAGGTCCATTGCAATATCAATCTTCTGCTCTTTTGCGACTGCAACAAAATTCTCAAAGTCAGCCATCGTGCCCAACTCAGGATTAATTGCATCGTGACCACCTGCACTGCCGCCAATTGCCCAAGGAACTCCAGGATCACTTTCAATCGGATTGAGTGAGTTGTTCTTGCCTTTACGAAAGGTCTTTCCAATTGGATGAATTGGTGGAAGATAAAGAACATCAAAACCCATTGCCGCAACAGCAGGTATTCGAAGGGCTGCAGTCTTGAATGTTCCGGATGTGATGTCGCCTTTTGCGTTAACCGTTGCGCCTTCACTTCGTGGGAAGAACTCATACCAGGATCCAACAAGGGCCTTATCTCTATCTGCCCGAACGGGAATCGAATGAGATCGTGATTGAAGTTTTCGCAGCGGATCGTGGTCGAAAAACTCCTTAATCTCAACAGTTGAAGATTGTGAAAAACGGTTGGCGGGTGCGAGTTTTGGATCGCCAAGTGCCTTGATGGCAGGGGAGAGGAGTTTCTTTGCTGATGGATCTTCCGCGAGTTTTTCTTCAAATATCTTCAAGCCAATTGCGCAACATAGCTCTGCATCGATATCTGCTGGGATTTTGATTTCGCAATCGTGGAGCCATGTTGCAAACGGATCATCAAATGATTCAATTTGAAAGGAAAAATCCCCACGAGCTGGAATACGAATCCACGTACTGAATCGGTCGCTGCCATCGGCATGATCACGCATGCGGGTGCGCGATACTTCAACACCTTTGTGATCAAAGAGAAGAACATCTGCTCCTAGAGCATCATGTCCTTCACGAAAGATTGTGGCGCTGACTTCAATCTCTTCGCCTGCAATCGCCTTAACCGGCACAAACTCCCCACCGAAGAAAACCGCTGGTGAGATATCGGTGACGGGGATGCGATTGATCACGATGCTAGTAGCTGAAGACTCAGCCTGATCCTTCGGTATTGCCAGGATCTGCTGCTGAGATGTCATCAAGTCGGTACTTGTTCAGAGCTTCTTGAACGACAGACTCCTTCACATCACCTGCTTGAGCGAGCTGAGCAAGAGTTGCGACAACAATTGATTCAGCATCAACTTTAAAGTGACGACGAAGTGCACCGCGAGTATCTGAAAGACCAAATCCATCAGTACCAAGAGAGGCAAATTGCTGTGGAACCCACGGAGCAATTTGATCTTGAACAGTACGCATGTAATCACTTACTGCAATGACTGGACCTTGTGCATCCTTCAAGCGATCTGTCAGATAGGCACTCTTCTTGGCTGAAGGATTAAGGAGATTGTGACGATCAACAGCCAAACCATCGCGGCGAAGTTCGTTCCATGATGTTACAGACCAGACATCCGCGCTAACTCCCCAATCCTTTTGGAGAAGTTCTTGTGCTTTGGTTGCCCAGTTGACTGCAACGCCAGATGCCAAGATTTGCGCATTCTTCTTGCGTTGACGCTCACCTGAACGGAAGAGGTAGATACCCTTTAAGAGGCCTTCAACATCGAGGTTTGCAGGCTCTTCTGGGTGGAGGTAAGGCTCGTTATAAACGGTGATGTAGTAAAAAATATTCTCACTGTTGGGACCGTACATACGACGCAGACCATCTTTGAAGATATGTCCAACTTCGTATGCAAATGCTGGGTCATAACAGACAACCGCTGGGTTGGTTGAAGCTAGAAGATGTGAGTGTCCATCTTCGTGCTGCAGACCTTCGCCATTAAGTGTTGTACGGCCTGCTGTTGCGCCGAGCACAAATCCGCGAGCTAATTGATCGGCAGCAGCCCAGAAAGCATCTCCTGTGCGCTGGAAACCAAACATTGAGTAGAAGATGTAGATGGGAATCATTGGCTCATCGTGAGTTGAGTACGAAGTTCCTACGGCGGTAAATGAAGCGGTTGATCCCGCCTCGTTAATTCCTTCGTGAAGAATTACACCTGATGTTGATTCTTTGTAAGAGAGCATCAGTTCACGATCCACGGCTGTGTACTTCTGGCCGTGTGGTGAATAAATCTTCATTGTTGGGAAGAGTGAATCCATTCCGAAAGTACGCGCTTCGTCAGGAATGATCGGAACGATTCGTGAACCAAGTCCTGGATCCTTGACGAGATCTTTGAGCATGCGAACAAATGCCATAGTTGTGGCAATCTCCTGATGTCCTGATCCGCGCTTAACGCTTTCGTATACAGAGTCAGCTGGCATTGGAAGCGGCTTTGACTTCGCGCGACGACGTGGAATCGATCCACCTAGTGCGGCACGACGTTCGGCCATGTACTTGGCTTCTTCAGAGTTATCTGCTGGACGGTAATAAGCAGGTGTGTACTTATCTAATTGTGAATCTGGAATTGGAATTCCCAAACGATCACGGAAGGTGACGATATCTTCAAGTGACATCTTCTTCATCTGATGCGTTGAGTTACGTCCTTCGAATGTAGAACCAAGAGTCCATCCCTTAACAGTTTTTGCAAGGATGACAGTTGGCTTTCCATTTGGCTCCATAGCAGCGGTATATGCCGCAAAAAGCTTGCGGTAATCATGTCCGCCGCGCTTGAGTCCCCACACCTGATCATTCGACCAACTTGCAACCATAGCCGCTGTACGTGGATCGCGACCGAAGAAATTATCACGAACATACTGGCCGGACTCAGCTTTATAAGTTTGGTAATCACCATCAAGAGTTGTATTCATCAAGTTAACAAGTGCGCCTTCGCGATCTTGAGCCAGCAGTGGATCCCACTCGCGACCCCATACGACCTTGATTACATTCCAGCCCGCACCAATAAATGTTGATTCAAGCTCTTGAATAATCTTGCCGTTACCGCGCACCGGACCATCAAGACGTTGCAAGTTACAGTTAATGACGAATGTGAGGTTATCTAGACCTTCACGTGAAGCCAGACCAATTGCGCCGAGAGTATCGACCTCATCAACTTCACCATCTCCAAGAAATGCCCATACATGTTGTTGGCTTGTATCTTTAATTCCACGGTTATGTAAATAACGATTAAAGCGCGCTTGATAGATTGCGTTGATCGGTCCGATTCCCATAGACACTGTTGGGAATTGCCAGAAGTCAGGCATCAAACGTGGATGTGGGTAAGAAGAAAGTCCGCCACCTGGATGTGAAACTTCTTGGCGGAAACCATCGAGCTGAGTTTCGCTCAGGCGACCTTCAAGAAATGCGCGTGCATACATACCTGGACTTGCATGTCCCTGGAAGAAAATCTGATCTCCGCCACCTGGGTGATCCATTCCACGGAAGAAGTGGTTAAAACCAACTTCATACAGTGAGGCAGAAGATGCGTAGGTAGAAATATGTCCACCGACTCCGACGCCAGGACGTTGTGCGCGATGTACCAACATCGCAGCGTTCCAACGAATGTATTGGCGGATGCGACGTTCAATTGCTTCATCACCAGGAAATGCTGGTTCATGCTCAGGTGAAATCGTGTTGATGTAATCAGTATTGCGAAGTGAAGAGAGACCGATCTGCTTTTCGTGAGCTCGTTGCAAAAGCTTGAGCATCAAATAACGAGCGCGAACAGGACCTGCATGCTCGAGGGCGGCATCAAAGGATGCTTGCCATTCGGCGGTTTCTGTCGGATCGATATCTACAAGCTGGTCAACGTTCTGATCTGGCGTATCGAAAATTCCACTCATGAGCATATTCTCGCGCTAAATCGCTCACAGGGGAAATCTGCGCGGGCCAACTGGCTAGTAAATCTGGCTCAAACCCTTGTCAAAGTGGTCACATGTGGGATGGACTTAGCCCGTGTCAATGCGAATGGGATTTGCAGCCGGAGAGCTCATTCTCGAAGTGGGATATGGCCCAGACTGTGATGACGTCTTGCGTAGTGAGATTGTTGCGATCACCGGAACTCAACTACTTGAAGGCGAGACCACTGAAGTCGTTGATGCAGTAATTCTTTGGTGGCGAGATGGAGATGGCGATCTTGTCGATGAGTTAATGGATGCGCTTACATATCTCACAGAGACTGGTCCGATCTGGGTCCTTACTCCCAAACTCGGACGCGATGGCCATGTTGAGTCAAGTGACATTCAAGATGCCGCACCAATTGCTGGACTTAGTCAAACTTCAACAATTGCGCTCGCACAAGATTGGGCTGGCACTCGTCTAGTGGCACGCAAGGTTGGCAAGCGGTAAGTTTCTCGCATGACTTTAACAATTGGATCAGCAGCACCAGATTTCACACTTATGGACCAACACGGTTCACCAGTCACACTCTCTTCATTTAAAGGCCAGAAGAACGTTGTGATTCTTTTCTATCCATTTGCATTCTCTGGAATCTGCACCGGCGAACTCTGTGCACTTCGTGATGATCTTGCAGCATTTCAAAATGATGACGTGCAGCTCTTAGCAATTTCTTGCGATCCTATGTATTCCTTGCGCGCCTTTGCAGAGCAAGAGGGTTACAAGTTCCCAGTTCTTGCAGATTTCTGGCCACACGGTGCCGCTGCAAAAGATTATGGAGTATTCGATGAAGCACGTGGTTGTGCAGTTCGCGG